>Ga0315268_10002416_pt1 | contig 21056 bp, 16 predicted proteins | sample C1_top_MG_FD_204535 | JGI IMG/M metagenome (GOLD analysis project Ga0315268, IMG submission 204535) | Sediment microbial communities from Yellowstone Lake, YNP, Wyoming, USA - C1_top | ecosystem: Environmental > Aquatic > Freshwater > Lake > Sediment | place: USA: Wyoming | collected 2017-08-01 | reverse complement strand
CCGTGTTCCCGTGTCGGGCAGGCGCGCGCCGCGGGCCAGAAAAACCGGAAGAGATGCACCGTCGCATCGAATCTGAAGAGGCGAAATCATGAAAATCGAAAAAATCACGGGTTCTTCAGCACCCTGCTAGGGGCCAGGGATTAGGGAAGAGCAAGAGGGGCGCGCTGATGCCTGCGGTAGCGTTCTGCAGAAGAGGAAAAGCGGGCGCATGGATTCGGCAGCGGGCGCATCTGAAGATGCGCCCCTACAAATGCGAAAAGCAGATCCCTCGCCCCGATGAAAAGCATCGGGGATCGGGATGACAACGCGGGGAGGTGAACAGGCGTGAGTGTTCGCCGAGCAAAAATCGTGTGCACGCTGGGGCCCGCCAGCTCCTCGCTCGCCATGATCGACCAGCTGATACGCACGGGCATGGACGTGGCGCGGCTGAATTTCTCTCACGGCACGCACGCCGAGCACGCTCGCGTGATTGCCCGCGCGCGGCAGGCGTCGGTGCGGCAGGGCAAACCGCTCGCCATCCTGGCCGACTTGCAGGGCCCCAAACTCCGCACCGGGCGGCTCGAAGGGGGGCGCGAAGTCACGCTGCGCGCCGGCCGGCGGTTCACCATCACCACCGACGACATTCCTGGCAGCGCCACCACAGTCAGCACCACCTACAAGCGCCTGCCGCAGGAAGTCCGGCGCGGCGATCGGATTCTCCTAAGCGACGGCCTGATCGAACTGCGCGTCGTTTCTGTGCGGCGCAACGCCATCCAATGTGAAGTGGTCAACGGCGGCGTGCTCGGGGAGCACAAGGGCATCAACCTGCCCGGCGTGCGGCTGAAAATCAGCGCGCTCACTCCCAAAGACCGCGCCGACCTCGCTTTCATTCTCAGGCAGAGCGTGAACTACGTCGCTGTCAGCTTCGTCCGCCGCCCCGAAGACATCCTGGCGGCCAAAGCCCTGATCGCTCGCGCGGGAAAAGACACGCCGGTGATCGCCAAGCTCGAAAAACCCGAAGCCATTGAAGACCTGGACGCAATCCTGCGTGTGGCCGATGGCGTGATGGTGGCACGCGGCGATCTGGGCGTGGAGATGAGCCCCGAAAAGGTTCCGGTTGTGCAGAAGCGGATTATCGCCCGCGCGCGCGACTTCCGGCTGCCCGTCATCACCGCCACGCAGATGTTGGAATCGATGACGCACAACCCGCGTCCCACCCGCGCGGAAGCTTCCGACGTGGCCAACGCCATCTTCGACGGCACCGACGCCGTGATGCTCTCCGGCGAAACCGCCACCGGCGAATATCCGCGCGAGACGGTGGCGATGATGGACCGCATCATCCGCGAGGCCGAGGCCAATATCCTTATGGTCGCGCGCCCGCGCCGCATGGGGCCGCTCACGGTCGCGGAGACGATCAGCGAAGCGGTGTGCCACGCGGCCGAAGAACACCAGATGAAAATCATCGCCGTGTTCACCGAATCGGGCTCTACCGCGCGGATGATTTCCAAGTACCGTCCACCCTGCCCCATCATCGCGTTCTCGCCGGATCAGGAAACGCGCCGCCGTATCGGGTTGCTGTGGGGCGTGCGCGCCCGTTCGATCCGGCACGTGCGCGATATCGATAGCCTCACCAGACTCGCTGAGAAACGCCTTCTCGAAGAACGACTCGTTCGTCGCGGCGACATAGTCGGCATCGTGGCCGGCACCCCACTCGGCGCCCGCGGCACAACCAATTTCATGAAGCTCCACGTCATTAAGGGCTAGCGGACAGTGGATAGTGGATAGTGAATAGTGGACAGCAGGAAAAGGCAGGTTTCAAACAAGGAGTGCGGGGCAGGACACTGAACGCCGACCAGTGACCACTATCCACTGAAAACTAATTCACCCAGTCGTCGGGATGGCGCGGGGGCTGCTCTTGATGCTCGCGCTGGTAGACTTCAAACTTGCGGCGGGCGCGCTGGCGCTGCCAGTCGGAGACGCGGTTTCGCAGGCGGTAGAGGAATGATCCGCGGCGCAGGTAGACATAGCCGACGAGCATTCCGCCAAGATGCGAGATGTGGCTGATGTTGTCGCCGGCAGCGCCCAGCGAGCCAAAGAACGCGATCGCGCCGATGATCGCGACGTAAGCGCGCATCGGCAGCGTCACCGGGAACGGGATCAGCCAGACTTGGCGGTCGGGGAAAACCAGCGCGGCGGCGATCAGGACGCCGTAGATCGCACCGGAGGCGCCGATGGTCGCAACCGCCTGCTCGCGGCTCCCCAGCGGAAAGAACGACATTTTCACCGCGATGTTGATGATGCCCGCGCCGAGGCCGGTCAGAAAATAGTAGCCGAGGAAGCGCCGCCGGCCCCACGCGCGTTCCAGGTCCGTGCCGAACATCCACAGCACCAGCATGTTGATGAGCAGGTGCCACAGCCCCCCGTGCAGGAACAGGTAAGTGAACGGCTGCCAGATGCGCAGCCCGCGCGTCGCCGCCAGCGGAATCAGTCCAAACCACTCGATGAACCAGAAGGACGCTCCCCGGCTGAACAACTGAAGCAGCGTTTGCAGCAGGAAGACGGCGGCGTTGGCGATCAGCAACGCCTTGATCGCGGGAGTGAGAAGACCGCCCCAGCGAATCTTCGGCCCGAAGGAGCGGGGATAGGTGCCCATGGACTTTCAGTTTAATGGGGGGAACGTCGGAGGTCAAAGGGCGAAGGTCACAAGTGAAGGTCCAAGCGTCGAAGTGTCAAAGTGTCGGGGGGCTGGGTCGAAGAGTCCAAGTGTCGAAGGGTCAAAAGTCGAAGGTCAAAGGGCGAAGGTCACAAGTGAAGGTCCAAGCGTCGAAGTGTCGAAATGTCGAAGTGTCAGAGAAAGGCGCGGCAGGCACGCGCTCATGGCTTTTTGCTGCGCCGGTCGCGGCCACTGCTGCGCAGATAAACAATCAGTTTGAAAAGACTGACGCTCAGGCGCCGACACCGGGCCGTGATTTCTTCGCATTGTTCTTTGGACACGTCCTTCTGATCCAAGGCCACCAGCGCCTGCGCACGCAGCTCCCCGCACGATCCTTTTGCAATGTAAAGGAAGCGGACGAACTCCGCGTCGGTCTCCCTCTCGTAGCCTTCCGCGATGTTCGAAACGATAGAGAGAGCGGACCGCCGCATTTGGTCGGCCAAGGCAAAATCGCGCGAAAGGCTGCCACCACGAGTTAGTGCGTAAACGATTCTCGCTAACTCGCGGGCCTCTTGAAAAACACGGAGATCCTCGAACGATCTGACTGTGCGCTTTGGGCTCTGAGGTTCTTGTACCATCTCGCTTGAACTCAGACACTTGGACACTTGGACATTTCGACGCTTCGACGATGCCGATCCTATTCGAGCTTCTTCCGCCCGATGATGAACAGGCTGGCCGCCATCAGGATGAAGAACAGCAACCCGAAGGCGCTGGAGTTGGAGAGTGCGGGCCAGAGCTGCCGCCCGATTGCGAATTTTTCTTCCATCTCGAAGCCGACGATGGCTGCGAGAACGAGCCCGCCGATGGAGCCTCCGGCGATGAGTCCCGCGGCATACAGCGCGCCGCTGGTGACTTCACCTTCCGGCCGCTTGGTGACTTTCGTCACCAGCCAGTTCACCACGCCGCCGCAGAAGATGGGCGCGGTGGTGGCAATGGGCAGGTAGGAACCCACGGCAAAGGCCAGCGAGCGGATGCCGCACAGCTCCATCACCACAACGATGAAAACGCCCAGCAGCACCAGCCGCCAAGGCAGGCTCTGCTTCAGGATGCCGTTGATGACGGTGCTCATCAGCACGGCTTGCGGCGCGGGCAGGCGGTCCGAGCCGATCCCGACGCGCTCCTGAAACTCGATCTTCTGCGCGGCGGAGTCGTAGTAGTAGCGGCCGTCGGGCACGGTGTGTGAGCCGATGACATTGAGGACCTGGTAGGTCTTAGGCTGAGCCATCTGCTCGCTCTTGTAGTCGATGTTGCCCACCACGCGCATCTCGTCGGTCATGGTCACGTTTTCCATGGTCAGCGGCTCGACGCGGGTGTAAGCGCGGTTCAGCAGCACCAGCGTGAATCCGATCACCAGCACCGAAGCCAGCGCGCCGATGATCATGGAGATTTCGGCTTTGCGCGGCGTGGCGCCGACCAGGAATCCTGTCTTGAGCGACTGCGACGTCGCGCCACCGACCGCAGCGGCGATGCACACGATGCTGCCGATGGAAAGCGCCACCGCCGGGTAGGCACCGTGGGTCCAGCCCACAGCGACAAACAACAGAGCGGTGACCATCAGCGTCGCGATGGTCATCCCCGAAATCGGGTTCGCCGAGCTGCCGATCAGACCCACGATCCGCGCCGATACAGTTACGAACAGGAACCCGAAGATCACCACCAACACCGAGGCGATCAGATTTCCCGACACGCCCGGGTTGATTTTGATCGCCAACAGCGCCCAGACAATCAGGATCAGAACGAGCGAGCCGCCGAAGATGACCGTTCCCGGCAACTCCTGCTCGGTACGGATGTCGGCTTTCGGTTCCGCCGACTTCCCCGATTTCAGTTGCGCGATCGTGCCGCGCAGCGCCTTGACGATCGTCGGCAGGGTCCGCGACAACGTGAAGATTCCCGCCGTCGCCACCGCTCCCGCGCCGATGGGCCGGATGTAGGCACGCCAGATGTCGAACGCGTCCATGTCGGCAATCGGCACGGTGCCCGGGAAAATCGGCGCGGTCAGACCACTGCCGAAGAACTTGATCATCGGGATGATGACCAGCCAGGAAAGAACACCGCCCGCGAAAATCATTCCCGCAGTTTTCGGCCCGATGATGTAGCCGACGCCGAGATATTCCGGCGTCACATCGCCGGCCAGAGTGGCGCCCGGATACCATCCGGGCTGGTAGATCGGGCGCGGGCGCCAGAACAGCAGCGCCTCGTTGAAAAATTTGTAGACCAGCCCGAGGCCGAACCCGGCAAATACTTTGCCCGCGAAGCTCCCGCCTTTTTCGCCGGCAATCAACACGTCGGCGCAGGCCGTGCCTTCCGGATAGGTCAGGCTGCCGTGCTCGACCACGTTCAACTGGTGCCGCAGCGGAATCATGAACAGCACGCCGAGTATGCTCCCCACCAGCGCCAGCAGCAGGACACGCGGAATCTCCGGCGTATCGAGGGAAAAGCCGAGAAAGATCAGCGCCGGCATCGTGAAGACGACGCCCGCAGCGATGGACTCGCCCGCAGATCCTGCCGTCTGCACAATGTTGTTTTCCAGAATCGTCGAGCGGCCCAGATATTTGAAGATGGAGATCGCGATGACTGCCACCGGGATTGAGGCGCTCACCGTCAAGCCCGCGCGCAAGGCAAGATAGACGGTCACCGCGCCGAAAATCAGCCCCAGGATCGAGCCCAGGATTACCGACCGCCACGTAAACTCGGCGACGTCGGCTTCCGCCGCCACGTAAGGCTTGAATTCGGCGGCCGAAGTCGTTTCCGCCGCTTTTGCAGGTTCATGTCCAGCCATGGTGCTCCTCCGGAAAAAATCTCAGGATGGGATTTCCAATCGCCTGCGGTTGGCGATTCTCATGATGGAGTTCGCAGGATACGCAAAACGTGGCCGGTGCATGCAGCAACCCCGGCCGAACTGTCGCCGGCCCTTTTACAACGTTCCCCACCCTCGCGCAAGCAAAAAGCAGCACAGCGGGAGCGATGGCCTGCAAATCGAGGCCTGCCCCGCAGCCCTATTCAGCTATAGAGGCGCAGCATGCCTGCCCTGAGCTTGCCGAATGGTCTGCGCCCGCAGGTTCCCTGGCCTTTGCACGCGCTCGGCTTAGAACCGGAACAGGTAAGAGAACTTCACAAAGGCGCCGCGGGCGTCGTTGATGAAGCGGCTTGTGCGAACAATCTCGGTGCCAGAGGAGGTGGGGACGATGGCGATGTTCTGGAGGTTGCTGTTGTAGCCGAGGTAAAGTGCGGTCCAGGGATTCAGCATATAGGTGAGCAGGAAATCGGCGTTGAAATTCTTAGAGGTTTCCTCGTCGGTCAAGCCGGGATTCGCAAGGACAGTTTCGTACTGAAAAATCAAGCGGGCGGAAAGCTCGCGCGTGAACTGATAATTCCACTTCGAGCGGAAGATGTGGTTGTTGAAGATACTGGCGCCAGTGCCGTGCTCCAGCAGGCGTTCACTGATGAGCGTGTTGTCAATGCGGAGGGGCGTGAGGGGACGCAAGGTGAGCTCGAGCTCGCCGCCGACCCGGTCGGCTAAATAAGGCAGTTGACCTTCCGGCGGCTCAACGTTGATCGATTTGGCCCAGAACAGGTCGCCATGCAGGCTGACCTGTCGGAGGTAGCCCGTGCTGAAAAAAATTCCGCGAGTGTTGATGGCAAAGTCGCGGTTCGACGGCAGGCCGGGAAAATCCCTGGGACGCAGACGTTCACGCTCCACCGAATACCAGAAGCCGAATTCCGTCTGGCCCGCCATCTGCCACTCGATGTCGATGTTCTCGATGAAATCGAGACGCGTGCCGTCGTGGTCGAAGACAATCTCCGTTTCGCTGCTCGGCCCCCACGCGATCAGGAATTTCCCCTCCGGCCGCCACCGGTAACTGATGTCCTGACGGAATTCGCGGATGTCGGGACGCCGGAGGAACCCGCTGTCGGTGCGGAAGCCGCGGCCACGGTCACTGTAGCCGAACTCATAGTCGAACTGGTGCCCGCTGCTCTCTAGTTGGAACTCATACGCGGGGCCAGCAAAGCGCGTGCCGTCCAAGCGTCGCGTGGCGCTGGTCACGGCCTGCATGGTGGCCACCCAGTTTTCACCGAGCTTAAGCCTGGCATCCACTCCGAACACGCGGCTAAAACTTTGCTCAAATTCGCGATCGGTGAAGATGAAGCCGATGGAAGACTGGCGGAAAATGTCGCGGCTGACTCGCAAGACGCCGAACCGCGCGCGCTTGTCGTGCAACGGGTCGGCGGGCAATACGGACTTGCCCGGCGCCTGGTCGTCGGCAAACAGCGCGCCGATGGAGTACCTCCCCAATTTACCGGTGAGGCGCACGCCGAACTGCGGGTCGGCGATGCGGCGTGTGAACAACAGGCTGATGGGCGTCTGGAAATAATTCGCGTTCTCAATAAAGAAAGGACGCTTTTCAGGAAAGAAAACTTCGAAGCGTTGGTTGACGGTGACCTGCGGCTCATCCGATTCCACCTGGCTGAAGTCAGGGTTCAACGCCAGGTCGAGCACGAGGCTGTCTTTCAGCACGACCTTGGCGTCCAACCCGCCGTCGAACTCGGCGCGTTTGCCGGCAAACCGCGGCGCATTCGGATCGCGCTCGTCCAGCGCGCGGTAGGACCGGAACACGCCGTAGGGGATGAACTGTAGGTTGCGACCGGGCGAGATATTCTCTAGACCGTTCATCGTCCCGGCCTGGTTCATGCGTCCTTGGATGCGACTGGAAACGTGCGGCCAGGTGGACTTCTCCGGCACGCGCGAAATCCAACGCGTGAACACCAGACCCCAGGTCTGCACCGCGTCGGAGGAAAACCGCAGGCTCTTGAAGGGAATGGCAATCCATACGACGTAGCCCTGGTCGGTGACCTGTCCGCGCGAGCTCCACACCGTGTCGAACGACGAGTCTTCTTCGCCGGCTTCCGACCAGAGCGCATCCCACTGCACGCCGAGCGGGTTGCAGTCAAACAGATAAGCGCGCCGCTGGTCGTGGAAGGTGTCCAGTGCGACTTCCACCCAGTCATCTTGGTCGCTGATGTTTTCCCGCCGGGCCATCCGGGCGCGCACTTTGCCCGGCTCGGAATCAAAGGCCACAAACACCACGTAGAGATGCTTGGCGTCATAGCCGGCATAGACTTCGGTGTGCTGCGTGGACGGCTTGCCGTCGCTCGGCCTTTGCTGGATGAACCCTTCGACCTTGGCCATCCGCCCTTCGATCGCCGCGTTCGGCTTCATTTCCAAGAAGTCTTCGAGCGCTGGCGCGCGGTCCAGGCGCGGAATCACAAAGGCAGGACGCGAATCCGCCGGCGCTTGCGCGACGCTGAGCGGCGGCGCGAGGGATAGCAGAACCAGGACCAGCAGGACCTTCGGAATCGCATAGACGCCGAGAGAAGCGGACAGACCTCTCGCAGGACGTATCACAATCGGATCTCACTTCCAGGCGCGGCGGCTCGCGCCGTTCCAACAAATCTCAGCTATTGGGAAACGACGCCCTTCCGACCACGCTGACTGATGGAGGCAGTACCACCCCAGGCTCATCCAGTCAGAACGGCACAAGCGGGCGCGGGCCTTTGCGGCTTGACTAACTATAGGACGTGCGAACCGGCAGATTGTTTCACATTTTCGCCACGCGGGCACACAAACACGATCCGGTGTAGCCGCGGCAACAAGGCGAGCCTGGCGCTCAGCTCGCGTCGCGCGAGTTTCGACCCAGCGTCGGCCAGCGACTGGACCTGTGCTTCGGTCACATAGAGCCGGAAAAGGTCGGCGCGCCGCTCATAGGAATAATCCTCGTAGTCCGGCGTCGCGCTCGCGGCGAGCGCCATCACCGCGTCCCAGAAGCTGCGCCCGCTGAAAAGTTTTTTCTGCGATCCTTCTTCGCGGCTGATCTCGACCGGATGGCGCCCTGGTGCCTCGCCGCTCTCCAGCAGGACCGCGACGCAGTCCACGGCGCGAAACGCACGCGCGGGATCCGCGTCCGGGTAGCGTCCCAGCGCCGCGCGCAGCTCCGTTTCGTCCGCTTCGATGGCGTTCCACCAATAGCGGTAGGCGTGATAAACGACGGAACCCGCACGCAGAATCTGCTGCACCCGCACGACGTCTTTTCCGGTGACGCGCAGGATCATGTCGAGCAGCTCTTCCTGCCGGAAGGTCTGCCGCACCACCGGCCGCACGCTCAGGTACTCGGCCTCTTCTTCGGTGTAGCGGATGGGAATTGTTTCCGGCAGGGCCATGCGGACAGGATACGATGCCCGAAGTTTGGTGGCTACCGCTTCGGCAAGTGCAAGCGCAAGGGCAGGAGGAGCAACTTCGCGTCGACGCGCTCCGCCAGCCAGCCATCCACGCCCCAGCAGAACCCCGCGCCGATGAAGCCCATTGCCAGCGGAACCAGGGCGATCAGAACCAGCAGCGCGAGCCGGTGAAGATTCCCTGCGGCGGTCGCCATCGCAAAATTTAGGATCAGGAAAGTCGCGCCCAGCGAGGACAGCGTGACCAGGGCGCCGGTCGCGTAGCTCAGCCCGAACAGGATGGCGCAGAAGCAAAGAGCATAGGCGAGCTCCTCCTGGCGGAATTCCATCCGGTCGAGGACGGGGATGTAAAAGTGGAAAGGCTTGCCGATCTCACCGAGTTGGCGGTAGAGCCCACCATAGAGAAACTCGGCGTCCGACAGATATTTGACACCGACGACCAGCGCGCCAATCCCAATCAGGATGCGCGCGCTGGCGACCACGCGCCGCAGAAATGAGGGAGACTCCATCGGAAAATCATCCCATTCGGGCGAGTCGCTCGCGCACCCGGTCGCTGAGGAGCTTTCCGTCGACCGCTTTTCCCGCCAGCTTCGCTTTCGCCGCTTTGACGACTCCACCCATCTGTTTCGGTGAATTGGCGCCGGTTTCGGCGATGGCGGCTTCGATGGCCTGAGCGAGCTCTTCGTCACTGGGCGCGGCGGGCAGATACTCCTCGATGATGGCGATTTCGCGGGTTTCCTTGTCGGCGAGGTCCATCCGGCCGCCCTTGGTGAACTGCTCGATCGACTCGCGACGCTGCTTGATTAGCGTCTGAAGGACCTGGATGGTCTCGGCCTCGTCGAGCGGGCGTATTTTTTCCACTTCCTTGAGCTTGATGGCCGACTTCACCATCCGCAGCACGCTCAGGCGCAGCTCGGCCTTGGCCTTCATGGCTGCGGTCAGGTCTTTCTGGATGCGTTCCGCGAGTGTCATAGTCTGGAGGAGGGCACTTCACTTATAGCACAGTAGACCCAGCATTTGACACCGCTGGGCCTGCCGCATAGGTTGATATCCCCCGATGAAAATTGTCATCGCCGAGCAAATCGGCGGAACGCGGATGAAGGGGCATATTTACACTTCGGCTTCGCTCAGTGCAGGCTTCGGTGGCCAGATGGTGGCGCAGTACAGCGACGCCACGACCTACTTCGCGCATAAAGACCACCCGTTCGACTCGTCCGCCGCCGCGGACTCGCTCAGGGCAGGCCTCGGCTCCGCGCGCGCACCGAGTCCAGCCGCGGCTGGCGGCGGTAGCAACTCCAGGTGAGAAAATGCAGGTGCTTCTGTCCATAGTAGCGCTTCAGATTCCTCGGCATCGGATTGAAAACCCTCCCACCCTTACAAATCAAAGGGTGGGCCACCCCTCGAAGGAAGGTTAACTCCGCCGTTAAGTCAGGGCGATGGTATCATCTGGACGGCGGTGCCGATATGTTGGGACAAGGAACTTGGACGAAGGGTGGGCCACCCGCCTGTCTTACTAAATTCGGCGATCATGGGCGTACTTACCATTCTCATGCGACGCATTTCGCGAGCGCACAAGTGAATCGAGCAGTGTGGACGGTGGGCCACGCTTCCACTTTGCATTTTCACCTCGCGGGTGGGCCACGCGCCCCGGATGACTTCTCACCCCGCAGCCCATCCCACGCCAGAGGGTGGGCCATTCCTTTCGCGCCTGCGCGAAAGGGTGGGAAGCCTTTCACTCCGGATGTCTCTGTGGAAGCGCTTCCGATTCTTCGGCACGAGACTGAAACCGCTCCCACCCTTTGAAGAGCAAAGGGTTGGGCCACCCTCCGGTGGAAAGTCACTCCGCGGTTAACTCACTGCGATAGTATCATCCGAGCATTGGGTGTCGTGATGCCTGAGGACGATGACTTGGAGAAAGCGTGGGCCACCCGCCGAGTGTCATCGTCTAGAGGAGGGCGCTTCACTTATAGCACAGTAGACCCAGCATTTGACACCGCTGGGCCCGCCGCATAGGTTGATGTCCCCAACTCCGTGGTGAGCTCCATCCGCACCATCGAAGCCATCACCGAGGCGCGCCTTCTCCGCTTACCCTGAGTCCCGCCCCACGGAACGACGGTCACTTTCCACTTTTCCACTTTGTCACTTGGGCTTCCCCCGGCGTTATAATCGCCTCACTACGCGCCCGACTCATCGCGGTGAGCGTCTCACCGCGCAGGAGAGGAGAAGGCCCATTACCATATCCGCGCGCCTGAAATCTTTCCTCGATGAAAACAAAATCCACTACACGATGATGTCGCATTCTCCGGCTTACACCGCGCAGGCCTCTGCCGCCACGATGCACATCCCCGGCAAGGAGCTGGCCAAGACGGTCGTTTTGCGCAGCGGAGAAAAAATGCTGCTCGCAGTGCTGCCGGCTTCTTATCACGTAAATTTGAAGCGCCTGGCGGCGATGGCGGGCGGGAGCGTGCGGCTGGCCAGCGAGCAGGAGTTTGCAGGACTCTTTCCGGATTGCGAACCGGGCGCAATGCCGCCCTTCGGGAGTCTCTACAACCTTCCGACCTACGTGGATGAATCGCTCGCCGCCGACGAGGAGATTGCGTTCAACGCGGGCACGCACCGCGACGCCATCCGGATGAAGTACGCCGACGTGGTGCGGCTCGCCAAGCCTACGGTGGGCAACTTCGCCGACAAAGGTTGACAACAGCGGCGTGCCGCTGACGGAAGGATCAACTCTGTCCCACCACCTTATCCTTCTGTCCGAGGCGCTCCAGAATGGCTTCGAGCGCCGCCTTGCGACGCTTTAACTGCTCTTTGTAATCGAAGTCCTCGGTCTTATAGATTTCTTCGCGAAGATTTGCGAGCGTGTCCTCGATCGACTCTCGCAGCACCTTGTGCTCGTACTCGTCGAGTGTGATCTGCATGCTCCCCCCGCGGCGCGGCCGCGATCCCTCATCTCGTACAGCCGATTCTAACTCCATCCTGCCCACCGGCAAAAACCGAGTAGCAGAAGGATTCTCTTTTCTCTTTTCTCTTTTCTCTTTTCTCTTTTCTCTTTTCTCTTTTCTCTTTTCTCTTTTCGACTTTTGACATTCGACCTTGGACTTTTGACGCCTTTTCTACCCCTTAATCACTCCAATCGGCTTTAGCCGTGCTACTTTGCGCGCCAAACCGGCCTGATGCACCACCTCCACGACCGCGTCGATGTCTTTGTACGCCTCCGGGACTTCTTCCAGGATGCCGTCGCGGGTTTCGGCGCGAAGGAAAATGCCGCGGTCTTCGAGCTTCTTGGTTTCCACGCGCGCGTCGCGGCCCTTTTTCGCGGCGGTGCGGGACATCGCGCGCCCCGCGCCGTGGCAGACGGTGCCGAACGTCTCTTCCATCGCGCGCGCGGTGCCGACGAGCACATAGCTCGCCGTCCCCATCGAGCCGGGGATCAACACGGGCTGGCCGAATTTGCGGTAGCCTTCGGGGATGAATGGCGAACCCGCAGGAAATGATCGCGTCGCGCCCTTGCGGTGCACCAACACTTCGCGCTCCATCGCCGGCGGCGCGCCGGGCACCGTGTGGCGTTCGCGTTTGGCGACGTTGTGGCAGACGTCGTAGACGACCCGCAGCGCGACCTCGCCGCCGAAAATTTTCTCGAACGACTTTCGGGTGAAGTGCGTGATGGCTTGGCGGTTCGCCCAGGCAAAATTCGCCGCCGCGGCCATCGCCGCCAGATAGTCGCGCCCCTCCGGCGCGTGAATCGGGACGCAGGCCAGTTGACGGTCGGGCACATCGATCTGGTGGCGTCGCATCGCCTCGCCCATCACTTTCAGGAAGTCGGTGCAGACCTGGTGCCCGAGGCCGCGCGAGCCGCAGTGAATCAGCACGACCACCTGGTTTTCGCTGAGCCCGAAGCCTTCCGCAATGTCCGGCTCAAAAATCTTTTCCACGTACTGCACTTCGAGGAAATGGTTGCCGCTGCCGAGCGTACCGATCTGCGTGCGCCCGCGCTGCTTGGCCCGGTCGGAAACTTTCGACGCATCGGCGCCGTCCATCCGGCCGGATTCTTCGCAGAACTCCACATCGGCCGCCTCGCCGTAGCCGCGCTCGACCACCCACGCGGCGCCCTGCACGAGCACGTTGTTCAAGTCCTCGTAGCTGCACTTCACAAACCCTTCGGAGCCGGTGCCGCTGGGGACGTCGCGGAAGAGTTGGTTCACCAGCTCGCGGAGTCGCGGTGTCACTGCGTCGCGCTGGAGCGAGCTGGCCAGCAGGCGCACGCCGCAGTTGATGTCGAAGCCGACGCCGCCGGGCGACACCACCCCGTCGTGCCAATCGGTGGCCGCCACGCCGCCGATGGGAAAGCCGTAGCCCTGGTGGATGTCCGGCATCGCCAGCGACCGGCCGACAATCCCCGGCAAAAAGGCCACGTTCATGGCCTGCTCGATGGAAAGGTCCGTGACAATCTGCTCGAGGAGCCGCGCGTCGGCGTAGATGAGCGCGTCGGTGCGCATGCCGGGCTTCGTGCCGCAGGGCACCAGCCAGCGGTGCTCATCAATCTTCTTCAGTTGGCTCTTCTGAATCGCCATGGGCTCCTTCGCGTATTATAGAGGACTACGGGCGTGCCGTCGCATGCCCCCACGAGCCTGACATGTCACCGCGACGCCTGCTTCGCCGCAAAACGGCGCCACTCATTGTCCTGCTGCTGGCCGCGGTGGTGTGGTTGGCGCGCGATGTCCCGCGCAGCGTCTTCCAACCAGCGCCGGAGCCTGCGCCCGGATCCGATTGGCGGACGGTGGTACGCGTAGTCGATGGCGACACGTTGATCCTCGACGGCAGTGAACGCATCCGCCTGATCGGCGTGGACACGCCGGAAAGCGTGGACCCGCGTCGCCCGGTGCAATATTTCGGAAAGGAGGCGACCGCCTTCACGCGGCAGATGGTCGAAGGCCGCCGCGTGCGTTTGGACTACGATGAGGACCGCCGGGACCGCTACGGCCGCACGCTTGCCTACGTCTTTCTCGAAGACGGCACATTCCTGAATGCGGAGATTATTCGCCAGGGCTACGGCCACGCTTACACGCGCTTCCCGTTCCGCTATATGGAGGAGTTTCGCGCCTACGAGCACGAAGCCCGCGAAAATCACCGCGGGCTCTGGGCCGAGAGACGCTAGGCACCCGATGCTCTATTCGGAAGTTCGCTGAAAAAAAACCAGGGGCTGACGCCCCAGGTTACGCCGTACTTTTCATCTCCATGTGGGCCGAAGCGTCAGCTCCGGCGCTTTGCGGCTGATACCCGTGGACTTCAGCCCCTGTAACGGCGGGCCTCCGCCCGCCAAGGTCAATTTCTGCTCCTGCCCTACGCAGCCACCCCCGCATCGTGCAGCGCGTTCTGGACGATCCATTCCACCTCGGAGCGGCGGTAGGGGCAGGCGATGAAATCAAACGCTCCCAGCCGCATCGCTTCCAGGTACTGGTTGGTGTCGTCCAGCCGCGAAGCCACCACGACCGGCACGCGCTGTGATGTCGAACCGGCTTGGCGGAGGACTTCACGGAAACTGCCGTCGGCCAGGCGCGCTTCGCAGAAGACCATCGCCACGCCGCCGCGCGCGAGAATGCGGCGCGATTCCCGCACGCTCGAAGACACTACGGTCTGCACGCCGCATTGGCCGAGCAGGCTATTCAGAGTTTGACGGCTTTCGGGGTCAGTGCACGCAAGAAGGACTTTTGGCGGGCCCATCATCTCCGCCTCCCGGGGTCTTGCTGGACGCACAGCGTCGTTGGCGGAACGGGACCGGAACTGCGATTGCTAGCGACTTGAGCGGCTCACGTCAACGGTGCCAACTCAAAAACAGGCTAGTCCTCTGCGAAGTCCGTGTCAATCAAAATCCGGTCTGTGCACTGCAGCTTTGCTTTTGTTTCTACTGCCTGGCTGCGACTCTGTCCTCTACACGAAACCCCGGCGGATGTGCTAATCTGAGTACTCGCCTCAGGTGGGTCGTTCGTGCCTGAGGGCTTGCCGTCGGGGCGTGTCCCGTCGTTTTGGGACGGGGCTGGCTAGAGCGATGCGATCCAACGGATAAGTCGGTGGCTCTCCACCGACCGCAGTTGATTCTGGGTAGTTCGTAAGAGTCGGGGCGTGGCTCAGCCTGGCTAGAGCGCCTGGTTCGGGACCAGGAGGTCGGTGGTTCAAATCCACTCGCCCCGACCAAACTTTCCCCATCGCGATTCGAACGCGAACTCAGTTCCAGTCGAAGGGTGGCCCTGTCCTTCGCCAAATCTACATCCGGCATCGAAAGCACCGCGTGTAGTCACTTCTACTACTCGCCAGTTCATCCAAGTGCCCGAAATGGAACTCGGCATTGCGGCAAAGAGAGAAGAAACCTGGCGTGCAGACACACGTCTCCACAGACTCTCTCGGCTCCAGCAGTGAACCTAGGCAGCCCGCTCGTAGCGATGATGCAAACCACCCAGCCGGGGTCGTGCCATCACCTGTCCAGTCCCTGCTGATCGCAGGCGACCGAGCGGAGTTCCCTTGCCCAATCCAAGATGAGTCCGATCTTCGTGGTAATAGCGGACATACTCGGACAGCAGTCGTTTCAAATGCGGTTCGTGGAACGCGATCACATGATCCAGCAGATCACGGCGACTGCTTTCAATCCACCGCTCAGCCACTCCGTTCTGCCACGGACTCTCGAACGAGGTTCGCACCGGCGTCAGACTCATCGAGCGAACGGCGATGAGGACTTCCAAACCATATTTGGAGTCGCGATCAAAGATCAAGAATCTCGGGGCTGAGTTGTATGGAAACGCGTCGCGGAGCTGTTGAATGATCCATGCGCTCGTGGGATGCCGCGTCACGTTCAGGTGCAGGATTCGCCGGCGGTCGTGGCCGATGATGAACAGGCAATAGAGGACGCCGAAGGTGATTGTCGGCACGGTGAAGAAATCCATCGCCGCGATGGCCTCCCGATGGTTCCTCAGAAACGCAAGCCATCGTTTGGCGGGTTCCGGATCTCGGGGCGCTCGTCGCATCCAGCGAGAGATGGTTCGCTCGGAGACATCGAACCCTAGCATCAAGAGTTCACCATGAATCCGCGGTGCACCCCAGGTCGGGTTCTCGACGACCATGCGGAAGATTAGGTCACGGATTTCCCTGGGAATGTGTTTCCTGCCAACCGCTCGCCGTACGCGGGGAATCGCCCTCCAATAGAGGGCAAATCCGGCGCGGTGCCAACGCACAACGGTCTCGGGACTGACTAGGAGGAGACTTTGCTTCCAACCGGACCAGAATCGTCGGACCAGGACCCAGAACAACTTGTCAACGGGAGCGAGTCGTGGCCGAGGATGCTTCCGCTTGAGCACCGCGAGCTGCTGGCGGAGGGCCAGATTTTCAAGCAACAGGCTCTTGCGCGAGCGAAAGCAGCGAGGAATCAAGCTCAGGAGCACTCGAAGGGCATCGAACATGGCGGCGTGCTATCGCAGACAGCCTGTGGAAGCCAAGCGTCAAGCTGTTGATTTCAAAGGCGGACAGAGTTTTGGCGAAGGACAGCCCCTGTATGTCCGTCCTGGACATCGAACTGGCAAGTCGAGACTCGCCTCAGCCCCGCAGGGTGTCTGACAAATCCTCGGTGCACCGCGTCCCCATCCAAGGTCTCGGATTTCGACAGTCAGTACGTCCAATGAATTAAAATTAGCTTGACAGTAAGAACGAATAAGATTAGAAAGTCGCCAATGCCGCGCCCGTGGGAGGCTTCCCATGGGTCTCGCGCGTTTTTGCCCCTTCGTGCTTGGCATTCTTCTTGCAGTGCCCTCAACGATAGCTCAGGAAGCGCCACCCCGCGATGCGCGCGCAGTAGCTGTTCTGCAGCAGTCTTCCGCAGCGATGGGGCGCGGCATCCCCACGGACGTCGTGGCCGAAGGTTCAGTCACAATCGTCGCCGGATCGAAGACCGATAGGGGGAGGATTCGCTGCCAGATCCGCGGCTGGGAAGAGAGCTCAGAGAAAATCGAAACAAGCGAGAGTGTGACCGAGCTCCGCTTCTCGAGGGGTCTGGCCGCAGAGGTCAAGGATGCCAAAATCAGACAAGTTTCCCAGGAGCGCGCGGCGACCAGCCAATCGCCGTTGTTTCCTCAGCAGATCCTTGCCGCTGCGCTGAACGCACCAGACGGCGCATTCGAGTACGTCGGTCCTGAGAAGATCGGTAATGTGGAGACTGTGCATATTCGCTTCTGGCGGACCTTCGCTTCCTTGCCCAAGTTCCAGAGGCTGGCCGAGTTCACCCGAAAAGACGTCTGGATTGACGCTCAATCGGGTCTCCCGGTGAAGCTGGCCTACGAGATCCGCGAAGCGAGCGGTCGCGCGGACCGCATTCCTTTTGAGGTGACCTACTCGGACTATCGAAGCGTCGGTGGGGTGGCGTTTCCCTTTCGGATCGAAGAATTGCTGAACGGCACACCCTGGACGACGATCACTCTGGACCGCATTTCACTGAACACCGGCTTGTCGGATGCCGCGTTTTTCATCCGCTGAGGGGGAATCATGAAGCGCATCGCTTATGTGCTGCTGTCTATCATTGTGTTGGTGTGGGCTGTCCCGGTCACCGCGCAAGACCCGAATACCGGTTTTCCGCCATTCGGCTCTTTTCAGCCGGGCAACTTTGATGCGGTGAATCGCCAGAACCTGAACGTCAACTTCTCGATTCCCATTGTGGGGAGTCCGGGGCGAGGTCAAAACTTCGCCTTCGCCTTCGGTTACGATTCACTCATTTGGGTGAAGTCGGGCAGTGTTTGGACACGTGTCGTTGATGGCAGCGGAAACCCGACTTTGGGCTGGAGGAAGGATTTCCCGATTGGTCGGATCGCCCATAAGACCCAATCACAACTGTGCGTTTGGTACACCGAAGAAGATCATCTCCGGATGGAAGAATGGACCCTCCACCAATATAACTTCACGTATACCGAACCGAATGGAACCATCCATCGTTTCGACATCGATTACTACGAGGACGAAACCACCTGTGGTTATTCGACCGGCCCGCGCGACGGCTACGCCATGGACGATAGCGGAATCTATTTCAACGCGGACGGGGGCACAGCTACGCTGCCAAATGGTTTTACCGCGACACCGTGGCAACTGACGGACTCGAATGGAAATTACTTTACCAGAGTGTATGTCAACGCCAATGAATACGACTACAAGGATTCCGTCGGTCGAACCGCACTGAAGATTACGACGAGCGGCAGCACGACCATCTACTACGACGTCCTCGATCCATCCGGGAACTACCAACGTTTCACGCTGACTCTGCAGTCCTACAACATCAAAACCAACTTCGGCTGTTCCGGAGTGACCGAGTACACGGGCTCCGGGTACCTTCCCACACAGCTCACGCTGCCCAATAGCAAGTCTTACTCCTTCACCTACGAGGACACCCCCGGCTATTCGGGCTACAAGACCGGACGGCTCTTACGCGTGACATTACCCACGGGCGGCTACTACGAGTATCAATACCCGACCGACCAGAACAACGGGATCAACTGCTCCGATGGCAGGGTCAAGAGACTGACTCGGGTCATCAATGATGGCAGCGCTTCAGTTTCGTGGGACTATTCAGGCGGACTTTCCGGCTCGGATTGGGTCACCACGGTCAGTGCCCCACAGCTTTCCTATGATTCTGCCCGGAATGAATCCACCTTCACCTTCAACTCCTCCGGCCAGGGAACAAGCGAGAAATACTATCAGGGAACAGTTTCATCGGGGACTTTACTTCGCACTGTCAACACCACTTGGGCCACAAATGGCACACCCTCCGTCAGGACGACAATTCTGGAAGACAATTCAAAGCAGTCCAAAGTTGAGACTGACTTCGATACGAACGGCATCCTGGGGGAAATTCGGGAATACGATTGGGGAAGTGGCGCGCCAGGCAGCCTGCTGCGCAGGACCACGATCACGTATCTGAGCGATTCAAACTATACAAGCCGCAACATCATTGACCGCACGACCCAAGTGCTTGTAAAAGACGGCTCCGGGACCATCAAGTCCCGCACTGACATCTCCTATGACCAGAGCGGCTACATCAATACAACCTGCCCTACTGGGGCTTCGCAGCACGATGATTATGATTACAGCTGTTCGTTCACCTATCGGGGGCTGCCCACCTCGGTCACGAGCTACACCGATCCGGCCACCCCCAGTGGCGGTGTCACCCAGCACTTGAGCTACGATGTCTTTGGCAACGTGCGTACGACGGACGTGGGTGGGACTCAGCAGAAGTCATTTAGCTATTCGTCGACGACCCAGTATGCCTTCCCTGATTCCGTGACCAGTGGGCCGTCCGGTGGTTCCCAACTCACAACGTCAGCCACCTATAACGCCTACACTGGTCAAGTCGCCACGGCAACGGACGAGAACAACAAGACCACGACCTACGGTTACGATAACTACCGGCGGGTGACATCTGTCCAGCGCCCTGACACCGTGACCACCAACTACAGCTACGACGATACGAACCGCATCGTCACGGTCAGCAGCCCGATCGACGCTTCCCACACCCTCAAGCAAAAAACCTACTTCGACGGCCTCGGACGACCGTTCAAGACGGTCACCGCGGACGGATCGGATACCAGTTATTCGATTGTGGAATCGCAATACGACCAGCTCGGCCGTCCCTATAAGCAAAGCAATCCGCACAATGGTTCGCCATCCTACTGGACCGAGAGCCGCTTCGATGCCCTCGGCCGTCCCACCCTTGTGATCCCGCCGGACGGATCGACCGGCCAGACCAGCTATTCCTATTCATTGAACACAGCCACGGTCACCGATCCAACGGGCAAGCAGCGCAAATCGGAGACAGATGCGCTCGGTCGTCTCTACAAGTTGTCCGAGCCGGATGTGAGCAACAGCAACTCGCTCACGCAGGACACCACCTATACCTACAACATGCTTGACCTCCTGACGCAGGTCTCTCAGGGCTCGCAGACCCGCACCTACAACTACGATGGCCTGGGGAGGCTCACTAGCCAGACGAGTCCCGAGGCAGGGGAGTGGTCCTACACGTACAACTCATTCAACCTGGTCACGCAGCGCACCGACCCTCGCAGCGTCGATACCAACTACACCTACGACACGCTGAACCGCCTCACTCAGGTCAGCTATGATGTCAGCGGGACTAGTGTTCCTTCGACGGCAACCGTGTCCTACACCTACGGGACCAGCACGTCGTCAAATAACAACGGACGGCTTACGCAGGTGACGGACGGCGTCGGTTCCGAGTCTTATACTTACGATTCCTACCTTGGCCGGGTCACCCAGGTGTCCAAGGTCATCAGCGGCACGACCTACACCACTCAATACACCTACAACTACATCGGAGAGGTGACGCGGATCACATATCCATCGAGCCGGCAGGTCGACCAGTCCTACGATGCCATCGGGCGGCTTTCGTCGCTTGCCAGTGGGTTCACGACTTACGCCAGCAGCTTCTCCTACAACACAGCGCAGCAAGCGACCGCTTTCAATTACGGCAACGGGGTGGCGGCCAGCTTCGGCTATTCGGCAGACCGGCTGCAACTCACCAGCTTGAGCTATGCCAAGAGCGGTAACACGCTTTTCAGCTTGGGGTATTACTATAAGTACGACGCCTCGAACTGCTCAGGCGGCACGTCGGGCAACAACGGGCTGATCGAGTGCATCAAGGACAACGTGGACAACGGACGCAGCGTCGCCTATAGCTACGATGCCTTGCACCGGCTGAGCACGGCACTGACCAGCGGCTCGACCAATTACCCGCAGTGGGGCCTGTCGTGGACGTATGATCGCTACGGGAACCGCACGGCGCAGTCGGTCACGGCGGGAAGTGGGCCGTCGAACTCGGTCGACGTGAGCGCGACGACGAATCGCATCACCACCAGCGGCTACAGTTACGACTCGAACGGCAATATGACCAACGACGGCACAAACACGCTGGTCTACGACGGGGAAAACCGCGTGGCCAGCATCAACAGCGGGGCCACATCGTACAGCTACGATGGCGCCAGCCTGCGGGTGAAGAAGGTGACGGGCAGCAACTCGACCGTCTACATTTTTTCAGGCACCAAAGTGATCGCTGAATACGACAATGGCGCGTCGCCTTCGTCCCCGTCGC
>Ga0315268_10002415_pt1 | contig 21069 bp, 22 predicted proteins | sample C1_top_MG_FD_204535 | JGI IMG/M metagenome (GOLD analysis project Ga0315268, IMG submission 204535) | Sediment microbial communities from Yellowstone Lake, YNP, Wyoming, USA - C1_top | ecosystem: Environmental > Aquatic > Freshwater > Lake > Sediment | place: USA: Wyoming | collected 2017-08-01 | reverse complement strand
TCGTGGGCCCGAACGTGTAGACGTTCGTGAGCGCCAGGCAGTACGCCTCGATGTTGAGCTGGCCCGACACGGTGAGGAAGGCCGGCTTGCCGAAGAAGTCCTGCGCGTAGTCGACGGCGCCCTCGGGCGTGCGGGGCAGGTTGGCCAGGTCGAGCGTCGAGACGCGGAAGAGCTCGCCGGCGCCCTCGGCATCGCTGGCGGTCAGGATCGGAGTGTGCACCCAGTAGAAGCCGTTCTCGTCGAAATAGCGATGGATGGCCATGGCCAGCCGATGCCGGACCCGGGCCACCGCGCCGAACGTGTTCGTGCGCACCCGCAGGTGCGAGACCTCGCGGAGATACTCGAACGAGTGCCGCTTGGGCGAGATGGGGTACGTGTCCGGGTCGTCCACCCACCCCACGACCGTGATCTCGTCGGCGAGGAGCTCCACGGCCTGACCCTGGCCCTGCGAGGCGGCCACCGTGCCGGTCACGCTGACGGCGCAGCCCGCGGTCAGGTGCAGGACCTCGTCCTGGTAGTTTCCGAGCGTGGCCGGGGCCACGACCTGGAGGGCGTCGAAGCAGGACCCGTCGTGGACGGCCAGGAACGAGAGCCCGGCCTTCGAATCGCGGCGCGTCCGGATCCAGCCCTGGATCGTCGCCTGCGCGCCGACCGCGGTCCGGCCCGCGAGGATGGCGGCGATTCGTTCTGCCTGCGGCATGTGGTTCTCCTGCGGCGTGACCGGCTCAGGATGAACCATACAGAACGGGCGGTGCCGAAACTCGGGGGAGCTCAGTCGCCCGCGGGCGTGGTCGCGTCCCCCACGAGCACCTCGACCGAGCCGGCGGGCTGGACGGCTATGCAAGGGCAAGTGTTCCGTTGCTGCTCCGCGCCCTGCTCCGGCTCGGTCAGCCCGCCGACCGAAGCGCCTGCGCCAGGCTCCAGGGCGCGTCGAGGCCGAGAGCGGCAACCCAGCGATCCACATACCGGAGATCGAGGGCCTCCCCGCCGGCATCGAGCATCCCCGCGACATCGCGGAGCTGCTGCTCGATCCCTCCAGCCCTGGCCCATTCGAGCTTGGCGATGATGCAGTCCTCCGGGCTCGCGATCCAGGCCGGCGTGTCGAGGAGGCTCGCGCGTGCCCGGCGGGCGAACTCCTCGCGGGAGAACGGCCGGTCCTTCCTGATCATGAAGTCGATCTTCCAGCCGGTCGCGGAGTCGATCGCGTTGAACTGCGTCCGATCGTCGAGAGCGCCACGGGCCGCGCCCGGGTCGACGTAGAGCCCGGCCGCCTCGAGCTCCCCGATGAGCCGACCCAGCCCTTCCGGATCGGGGTCGATGACGATGTCGAGGTCGCGCGTGGCCCGCGGTTCGCCGTGATAGGAGCTCGCCACGGAGCCGGTGACCATATACGGCACCGTTGCCCGCTCCAGGTGACCGATGGTGGCGGCGAGAAGAGCAGAGAGGTTCACGGGGCGGCGGAGGCGCGCCCGGCAAGGGCGCGGGCGGCGTCCTCCCGACCGAGAAGGATGACGACCAGCGCCTCGCGAACCTCATGGTCGGTGTAGTCAGGGTGGCGGTGGCGGATCCCGGATTCGGCGAGCGCCCGGATCTCGTCGCTCATCTCTGCCGCGAGGGCCAGCCGCTGCTCGGGCGTCATGCGTCGGAACGCCTCGCGCTGGCGTTCCAGGGCCGTCGCCGACGTGTCGGGCAGGTGCATCGTTCGCAACTCTAGCGCGACATGCTCCTGCGAAGTGCCCCGCGCCGTGCTGTTGCCGGCGACACACGCCGGGGAGGCGCAGGTCAGCGAGGGACCGTCGTCGCCAGGCCCACGAGCCGCGCGGCTGCGATCATGCGCTCGTCATACGTCACGATCGCATCCAGGTCGTCGCCGATGGCCAACGCCGTGGCGAGGTGGATGGCATCGAGCGTCCGCAGGACCTGTGGCTCGAGGATGCCTGCAGCGTCCAGGATGCGGTCGTCGATCCCGATGAGGTCCACGCGTCGAAGACCCTCGCGAGTGGTCGACAGCGCTTCAGGTCCCAGGTGCCGGACGGCCCGCAGCGCCTCGGCACGCAGCAGGGCCGACGAGACGCGCCGCGCGCCAGTCGCGGCCAGGTATGTCCGCAGTGCAGCCGACTCGGCCTCCTCGACGACGACCTTCACGAACGCCGAGCTGTCCAGGTAGAGCGCGCTCAATCCTCCCGACCCTCCGCCACAAGCCGAGATGGCTCCACGGCGTCGGGCGGAAGTTGGACCGGCGCCAGCTCCAGGAGATCGCCCTCTGCGCGACGGAGCAGTCCCTCGCGCTCCAGGCGCGCCATGCCGGCCGGCTCCGCGCGGAGGAGCACGGCGACGGACCTGCCTCGGTCAGTGACTTCGACGGTCTCGCCCGCGGCGACGCGGCGGAGGATAGCGCTCGCGTCCCGACGCAACTCTCGAACTCCGACACGCTCCATGTGCGACATGGTAGCACATGACGGGATCGCGTCGTCGCGGCCTTTGAGCCCGCGCTTCCCGAGGACTTCGGACCGAAAGGCTCTGGCCGAAGGATGCCGCCGCAGCCACGATCGCCGGGTGGCCCGCGAGGTACGCGGTCGGGGCCGCCCGGGGAGGCGCACGATGGGGAACGAAGTCCGGATCGCACGGCGGGATGCCGCCCTGGTCATGTCGAAGAGGCTCTCGGTGAGGCTGTCGGAGATCGGCGGCGTCATGGGCCCGGCCTTCGGCGAGGCATACCGGTACCTCGGCGCACGCGGGATCGCGGGCGACGGCCCGCCGTTCGTCATCTACCACGGGGCACCCTTGGCCGACGACCCGTTCGACATCGACGTCTGCGCACCGGTGGGCCGGACGATCGATCCGCCTGCGGGCTGGCAGATGCAGGAGCTCCCGGCCGGCACGTTCGCCACGCTCGTCCACGTCGGCCCGTACGACACGATCGGGACCGCGTACGAGACCATGGTGGCGTGGATCGACGCCCACGGCCTGACCCTCTCCGGCCCGCCCCGAGAGGTCTACCTGAGCGGGCCGGAGACGCCGCCCGCCCAGATCCGGACGCTCGTGGAGTTCCCCGTCCTCGAGGTTGCGGCGCCCGTCCCAACGGGCTGACCGCAGCGCAGGCTGGCGCGCTGATCGCAGTTCAGGCCGACCTGACGTCCCGCCTCGCGACGAGGGCGAGCGTCACGGCTCCGCCGTGGGCTCGGAGGGAGGTCGGTCCGCGGCCCCGGCCAGGCGGGCGGCCAGCCGATCGACGGCCGCGATCGAATCCTCGATGCCCCACGTCAGCTCGCCGTTCGCGGCGATCGCCCCGGCCACGAACAGGTTGAGGCCGTCGCCGGGCGTACCTCGGCGTCGCATCGCCCGCAGGTCCGTCACCAGGCCGACGATCCCGACGTAGCGGGGATCGCCGGAAGCGATGAGCCCGGCGAAGATCCCGATCTCACAAGCCGTCCCGTCGTCCACCATCGGTCCGTCGAGCCATGCGAAGAGCAGGTTCGCGTCCCGCACGCCGCCGACGTCGACCTCGAAGATCTCAGCTGGGTCGAGATCGACCATCTCGCCGCTGAACTGCTCGTGGGGGACGAAGACGTCGTGGCCCCGTTCCCGGAGACGCCCTGCCATGGCGTCGAGGAAGGCGCGCTCACCTTCGGAGAAGAGCGGCCCCGCCAGGTAGATGCGCAAAGCCCGGCCTCCCTTGCCCCCCGGGGAGCCCGACCCTTGCCCCGTCACGAGCCCCAGGTGCCGGAGTGTCCCACGCGGTCGATCTCCATGACAAAGACCTCGCGGGGACTCCGGCGCTCGTACGCCTGCCCGAGGTACTTGTGCGACATCCGATCGATGAAGGCGAGCCCTTCGTCGGGCCGGATCTCGACGACGCGGCCGCTGACCGACAGCCAGTGCCACGGGGTCTTCGTGCTCACGATGGAGACCGCGACCTGGGGACGCACGCGGACCGCCTGCCCCTTGCGGGAGCCCACCGGCGAGCTCGACAGGAGGCGACCGCCATCGAGGTCGACCCACATCGGGAAGGACACGATCTGCCCCGTGTCGTTCGTGTAGGACACGTGGCCAAGCGCCGGCTCGTCGAGCAGGTCGAGCATGTCGTCGGGGATCGATGCTGTCATCCGCGGGTCGCTCCTGGGCAATGTAGTTGACGGCGCAACTATACACGCGAGCCTGGACGACGGCCAACGCCGCCGCCGTGGCGTCCGACGGCCACGTTTGACGGAATGGGGCGATTGCCCGATGGTGGGGTCACCAGTCGACATGCGCCGGGCTCTCATTCGCCGGTCCGAAGCGCGCGACGGATCGGAATCTCCCCGTGGCTCGAACGTCCTTCTCCTCCCCTGACTCGAACATCGTCGTGTGCAGCGATGGCTACTTCGACGTCTATCCGCCGACCAACCGGTCGAACGGTGACAAGCCCGCCTACCGCGGCACGCTCGCCGAGCTCGGCGCCGGGATCCGCGGCGCGAACGACCGCCTCGCGGTCCGCCCCGGATCGGTCGCGCTCGCCGATGCCGTCACGGCCTGGTCCGCGGTCCACGGCGCCGCTGCCGTCGGCGGTGAGCTCGGCCGTGGCCGCGACGGCAAGCAGCCCGTGGGCTGACGGACGGCCTTCGGGCCGGCTGATCCACGCGCTCGGCGCCATCGAGGCGGTTCGGGCGTCGCGCCGGGGCGTCGTGCGGCCAGGTCCCGGGCGCGGCCGTCGCCGGTGTCACAATTGGCGACCGTGGAGTACCGGTCGCTGACACTCGACGATCGCGCGGCGTGGGCGCGCCTCCTCGCGACCTCCTTCGATCGGACACCGGAGCAGATGGAGCAGCTGCTGCTCTGGTTCCACCGGGGCTTCGAGCTGGTCACGTGGGGCGCCTGGGACGGCGACCGCCTCGTCGCCCAGTACAACTGCCGCCTGCTTCGGCTCCACGTACCGGGGCTGCCCGAACCCGCCCTGGCCGGGATGGGCCTCAACATGGCCGTCGACGCGGCGTATCGCGGCCGGGGCCTGCTTGACACCGTCGCCGGGCCGGTCCACGAGATGATCGCCGAGCGCGGCTGCATCGCGGGCGTCGGCTTCTCGAGCGCTGGGGGCCTGGCGGTGACCCGCAAGAGCAGCTCCTACGCGTACCAGGTCCTGGGCCCGATGACCTCCACGGTGGTTGTGCTCTCGCACCGGCGCTACCCGGAACCGCTGGCGCTCGGCGAGGACTGGCCGGACGGGCCGCTCCACCTCCCGTCGGACGACGGCGGGTTCGTCCGCTACGTGGCGACCCCGGCCTCGATCCGCCACCGCTTCGCCGAGCACCCCTTCCGCCGGTACTGGTTCGGCTCGTGGCGCGACGGGGAGGAGATCCGCGGCCTCGTGGTCTACCGGCCGGTGCGGCTGCGCGGCGTCGGGGGCGTGGCCCTCCTCGCGGCCTATGGCGAGGACGTGCCGGAGCTCCTGGCGCGCTGGGCCGGTGCCGTGAGCCGAACGGGCGTGGGCCTCGTCCACGTCGTGACGTCCCCGGCCTCGCCCCTGCGCGACGCCCTGCGTGCCGCCGGCACCCGGCTGACGGTGCCGCGGAGCCGCAGCCCCTATCACCTGATCTCCCGGGCGCTTCGCGAGGACACGCCGCGCGTGCTCTTCGAGCTCGACCGCTGGGACTGCATCGGCGGCGACATCCTGTGACGCGATCGGGTGCGCCGTGGGGAGCCCGCAACCTGAGGTGACGAGCCATGCCCGCCCCGCTTGACGGGATTCGCGTCCTCGACCTGAGCCGCTTCATCGCCGGGCCGCTCTGCGCCCAGATGCTCGGCGACATGGGTGCCGAGGTCATCAAGCTCGAGCGCCCGCGCGGCGAGGACGCTCGCGACCAGGGGGCCCTCTACAAGGGCGAAAGCGTCTACGCGATGGCCTACAACCGCAACAAGCACGGGATCACGCTCGACACGCGCCACCCGGCCGCGCCAGGCATCCTCGAACGGCTCGTGCGGATCTCCGACGTGCTCGTCGAGAACTACCGGCCGGGGACGCTCGACGAGATGGGCCTGGGGGCGACCCGGCTCCACGAGCTCAACCCGCGCCTGGTCGTCACGTCGCTCTCCGGTTTCGGTCAGACGGGGCCCCTGGCGCACCGGGCGCTGTTCGACGCGATCACCCAGGCGACGTCCGGCCTCATGAGCCTGACGGGCGAGCCGGACGGGCCGCCGACGCTGACGGGCACCTACATCGCCGACCACCTGGCCGGCCTCTACGGGGCGATCGGCACCCTGCTCGCCTTGCGCGCGCGGGAGTCCACGGGCGCGGGCCAGCTCGTCGACGTCGCTTCGCTCGACGCGCTCTTCTCATGCCTCGGAACACGCCCTCTCGAGGTCGCGATGCTCGGCCTGTCGCCGGTGCGCGGCGGATCCCGCGATCCGTTCTCGAGCCCTGCCAATGTCTTCCGGGCTGGTGACGGGTACCTCTACGTCCACGGCGGCACGGATGCCCTGTTCCCCCGCCTCTGCGCGGCGATCGAACGACCCGACCTGGTGGCCGACGAGCGGTTCCGCGACGTGGCCGGGCGAATGACCGCGGTCGACGAGCTCGAGGCGGCCGTCTCTCGATGGACGGAGGCGCGCTCGGTCGGCGAGGCGTCCGAGGTGCTGGCGGCCGCCGGAATCCCGTTCGGCCCGGTTGCCTCGGTCGCCGACGCCGTCGCCTCGCCCCAGATCGCGGCGCGCGAGATGCTCGTGGAGATCGAGCACCCGACCCTGGGTCCGCTCGTCGTGGGGGGCCTGCCGGTGAAGCTCAGCGCCACGCCCGGATCGGTGCGCAAGGCGCCGCCGACGGTCGGCGAGGACAACGACCGGATCTACGAGGCATTGCTCGGCTTCAGCCGCGAGGAGATCGCCGAGCTGCGGGCCTCCGGCATCATCTGACGGCACCCGGGCGCAACCGGTCGACGCGCCGCCCGGCCGCGCGGGCTCTTCCGCGCCCCCGACACGCGCCCGGGCTCAGGCAGCGCCCAGAGTCGGCTTGGCCACCATCAGGGCGATGATCACCAGGAAGCTCGCCAGCTCGAGGCGCGAGACGAGGAAGAGCCGGCCCAGAAGCGCTCGGCCGGCCACCGACGCCGGGCCCTCAGCCTCGAAGAGCTGGGCGACCCGCTTGGAGCGCGGACCGAGGTACATCGAGCCGACCAACGCCGAAACGAGCCACAGGACGATGGCGATCGAGATCCAGGTCTGCTGGAACGCCCAGCGCTGCGTGGTCATGATCACGCCCGCGATAAACAGCAGGATCGACGCGGGCAGGAAGACGCGCGTTCCCAGGAATTCGATATGCCGTCCCAGCTTGGGGAGGTCGGCCGGATCGGACGATCGCGCCACCTGGATCGCGAGGAGCTGAGCGTAGAACGCGCCGCCCACCCAGACGACGGCGAACAGGATGTGCACGTACTTGACCAGCTCATACATTGCGCGATCCCTCCGTGGCGATGGCCAGACGATGTTGCTCGGCGGTCTCCGCTCGTCGCAGAGGCATCGCGACGAGGACCACGATGCCGACGACCGCGATGACGCCGGTCGCGTTCGCAGTCAAGCCACCCCATCGCAGCACCGTTGCCTGCGAGCTCGCCGTCTCGGCGCGAGTTGTCGTCATCTGATCACCCCCTGTATCCATCTCGTCCTGGCTCATGACCAGCCCACCAGCAGAGCGATCCCGACGAGCAGCGTCGGGCCATAGATAACCGCCGGGATCACGTCGCCGGACGTGATGAAGCGCCCGAATGCCCCGGCCGCGATGAGGGTCGCGACCCAGCCGACAGGGGCCGCCACGACGCCGCCCAGCGCGAGCGTCGCCCCGATCACGACGAGCGCCGCGGCGGATGCGAGCATGAACGTCGAGAACAGGCCGCCCATCGCGTTTCCGAGCAACGTCTCGGCAGGTTCCGTCCGCGTGCCGTCCGCCACCATCTGGGCGAGCGCGGGCGTCGTCCGGTTCCGGATCGCCAGGACGGCGCACCAGAGCGAGCCCCCGATCGCGTAGGCGACGGCGCCGGCCAGCAGAACCGCTCTCGGTCCCTCGGCCACTTCGACGGACCCGGCGAGGACCAGGAGCCCGGAGGCCGTGAGGACGGTCGCCGTGGTGAACCCCACGTTGGCCATCGACCAGGCGAAGCGGTGGGCGGCCACGAGCGCCAGGTGCTCCTCCCGGGCAACCGTCCAGACCCGCCAGAAGCGTGGAGAGGACAGGCAGATCGTGACGACGACCGGGCCCGCCACGAGGAGTGCTGCGCCGACCGTCAGGCCGTCAGGCATGAGTGGCCTCCAATCGCTCGAGGAGATAGGTCGCGATGTGGCGTGTCTGGTTCGGAGGGTCGATCACCTCGACCCGGAATTCCGGCTCGAACCGCCGCTCCACTTCACCCGGGACCAGCCCGGGGAACGCCCTCGACGGTCCGCCGAAGCTCATCCGCGGCAGGTCCTCGGGGCGACCCGCGAAGGCGAACAGGAAGAAACGCGAGCCTGGCCGGGCGAGGTTGGTGACGTAGACCGCCATCGCCTGCCGGCCGGCTTCGGGGAGGTCGTCGAGGGTCCCGTAGTCCACGAGCAGGTCGAACGGACCGACGACACCCGGCACGTGACCTGCCGTCAGGTCGCCGGGAACGAACGTGACTCGCTCGGGCCCCAGGCCACGCTTCTTCGCCGCGGCACGCGCCTTCGCCAGGGCGACCGGGGAGAAGTCCACGCCAGTGACGGCGAAGCCGGCCTCCGCGAGCTCGAGCGACACGCCGCCGGCCCCGCAGCCGAGGTCGATGGCGCGGGCGGCCGGCTCGCCGGGCCTCCGGAGCGTCTCGGGCGCGCACCGTCCGTCCGCGACCAGCGCCCGGAGCTCGACCCGGTCGGCCCCCTCCCAGGGGGCACCGAACCGATACATCAGGTCGTAGGCCCATCGGCCGAGGGTGACCATCAGGCCGCCTCGACGACTGCACAGGCGACGAACACCACGGTGACGATCGGGTGGGCGGCTCGTGCGAACGTTCGGATCAAGGGTCGTGTCCTCCGGAGCGCCGACGCGCCAGATGCCAGCGCGGACGGCGGGAGTTGGTCAGACCGCGGACGATCTTGCCTTGCGCCACATCAGGTAGTTCGTAACGCCCAGCACCGGGATCTCGCCCGTGGTTTCGAACCCGAAGTGGCCGTAGAACCGCGCGTTCTCGGGCTTGTCGGTCTCGAGGTAGCCCGCCGTCCCGGTTCGATCGAGCTCCTCGCAGTACCGATCCATCAGCTGCCGGCCGATGCCTCGGCCCTGGACACCTGGGTCGACGCCGATCGGGCCGAGATGCGAATGAGGTTCGCTGGGGTCGTGTTTCGACCACGCGGACAGCCAGGAACTTACGCGCAACGCAGAGCGAAGACCGAAGCCGGCGAACATCGCGGGCGTCATCCTGAGCTTCTCGGCTCCGGAGAACTGACAGTCTGGAGAACCGACCCAGTGAATCAGCCCGAGGATCTGCGAGCCCTCGAGGGCCACGAGCTTCGGGCCTTTCATGGCCGCGAGCCCTGTCCGGAAGAATGCCTCGTTCCTGCGAAGCTGATCGGGACCGAAGGCGACGAGATGCACCGGGTTGGTGACGAAGGCTCGTGCCAGGGTACGTGACGCCTCGGGCGTCATGTCCGGCCTGAATGGTTCGATGGAAATACCCGACATCGAGTTGGACCTCTCTGTGCGCACATCGGTCACCAGAGTTCATCGCCAGTGACTGACTCGGCTGCTTTGGGTGGCGTCATGTCCCCCGTCGGCAAGCCTGCGGCTGCACCCGTCCCGGAGTCATGGGACCAGCGTCCCGATCGATGTCCCGATTCGCTGCGGCGGGCTGCCCTCAGCCCGGGCGGCCGGCTTCGCCGCCCATCCCGGCCTGGCGCGCCCTGACGATGGCCTCGGCGCGGTCGCGCACCTGGAGCTTCGAGAAGATGTTGGACACGTGGTTGCGCACGGTCTTGGGCGACAGTCCGAGCCCGACCGTGATCTCCGGGTTCGAGCGACCGCGTGCTACCAGGTCGAGGATCTCGCGCTCACGCTCGGTCAGCTCGGGGAACGCAGCAATGTCGAGCGCCGGGCGAGGTCGGGCGAAGTAGGCCATCACGCGCCGCGCGACGCCGGGTCCGAAGATCGCCTCCCCAGCGACGACGGCGCGCACCGCGCGGAGTATCTCGGCACGCTGGGCGCCCTTCAGGACGTAGCCCCGGGCCCCGGCACGGACCGCGTCGAACACGGAGTCGTCGTCGTCGTACATCGTGACGACCAGCACGGCGACATGCGGCGCCGCATCCACGATCCGGCGCGTTGCCTCCAGCCCGTCCATGCCGGGCATGTTCAGGTCCATCAGCACCACATCGGGCTGGAGCGCGATGGTCCTGGCGACGGCCTCGTCGCCTGTGCCGGCCTCGCCGACAACTGTCATGTCGCCGGCCGTCCCGAGAAGGGCGCCGAGCCCCGATCGGAACGACGCGTGGTCGTCGGCAATGAGGACGCGCGTCACCGCGTCGAGATCAGTCATGGAGCCGCCAACCCATCCGCGGGCGGCGCGGGCTCTGCGGCCGACCCGGCCCCCTGGGTGGGCTCTGCGGCCGACCCGGCCCCCTGGGTGGGCTCTGCTGCCGACCCCGCCACCGCCCGGATCGGCAGCCGGGCCACGACCCGCACGCCGCCCCCGGGACGCGGCACGATCGCCAGGGTCCCGCCGAGCTCGGCGGCGCGCCCGTGCATCGATTCGATCCCGGTCCCTGGACGCTGGTCGCGCGGGAGCCCGCGCCCGTCGTCGTCCACCTCGATGGTGAGATCCTCGGCCGCCCGAATCCGCACCTGGCAGGTGCGCGCGTCGGCGTGGCGCACGACATTCGTCAGGGCCTCGACAACGATCCGATACGCCGCCACCTCGACGGCTGCCGGGAGCTCGGGCAACGGCTCGGCGGGTCGGTCGACGATGATCCTGATCCCCGCCGCCACTCCTGCGCCGCCCTCCAGGCGCCCGGCCTGCTGCTCGATCGCGACGAGGAGCCCCAGCTCGTCGAGCGCCGGTGGTCGCAGGCCATCGACGAGGCGGCGGATGTCCGCGAGCGCCGCGCGCACCTCGCCACCGAGCTCGTCGAGCAGGCGGCGGGCAGTCGCCGGATCGGAGGAGAGCGTCTCGGCCGAGGCCTCGGCGCGCAGGCCGATCGATGCGAGTGTCGGCCCGAGCCCGTCGTGGAGGTCGCGACGGAGGCGCCGCCGCTCCTCCTCGCGCGCGATGACGAGACGCTCGTGCGACCGCGCGAGATCGTCGCGCAGGCGGAGAGCGTGGATGGCTGCCCCGGCCTGACGCGCCAAGTCCTCAAGCAGCCCCTGCTCGTCAGCCCGGAAGCCCCGTTCGCCGGAGCGAATCCCGAGGAGGAGCCGGCCGACAGGCTCGGCGCCGTGGGCCAGCGGCATGGTCGCAACGGCGGGCTGGCGCGATCCGACCTCGGCGACGATCGGGTCCTCACCGGTGACGTCGATGACTTCCAGGGCCACGTAGGGCAAGCGCAGAGCCTCGGCCACCGTCTCGACGATTGCCGGGAAGGCGCGGTCCGGCTCCGCGGCCCACTCGAGGCGCTGGCCCAGGCGGCGCATCGCCCGCCACGGCTCGTCGCGCTGGCCATACATCAGGCGGTTGACCGAACGCTGGAGCAGGTCGCGAAACGGCAGGGCGGCGAGCGCTGCGATGGCGGTGGCGAGGAGGGAGACGCCGAACCCGTGCTCGCTGCCGACGACCGCGCCGGCCGCGGACGTGACAACGACGTACGTCGCAACGACACCGAGCGTGAGGCCGCCGTAGACCAGCGTGCGGTTGACGACGACGTCGATGTCGAACAGGCGGCCGCGCAGGATCGCGGCGGCCAGGCCGAGCGGGAGCGGCAGCGCGCATAGGCCGATCCACGAGCTCGGGAGGAGCGTACGGTCGAGGACCAGCTGCGGGATCCAGAAGGCGATCAGCCCGATTCCTGCACTCGCGATCAGCCCGATCGCGGCCCAGCGCATCCGGACCCGGGACGCCTCGTCGCGCGTGCGAACCCAGCTCCGGACGAACAGCACGAGCGACAGGGTCAGCAGCGGCACGACAACCGCCGCCTGCGCGATCGGCCACGTCCCCACCCAGTCGAGGTTGGTCGGCGACACGAGCAGCCCGACCAGCATCGCGAGGGCGTAGCCTCCCATTCCAACGGCGTAGACGCCCGGGATCAGCCACCGGCGCCGTGCGACGATCGGGAGCACGACCGGGAAGACGAGGGCGAGGTGCAGGCCGGCCGGCCAGAGCAGCATGTAGAGGGGACCGGTCACGACGGCGTAGAGGAGGAAGGGGCCACCATGCACCAGGTCGCTGATCGTGATGCCCAGGAACCACGGGACGCTGCTCCCGGCCGCGCCGCAGGCGGCAACGATGAGCGCGATCGCCGCGGGCTCCTCGGGGCGACGAGCGAAGACGAAGGCCGCGACAGCGATGAAGGCGAATGAGAAGAGGATCAGGCTCCAGCCGTCGAGGAGCGTCCCGCCGATCGAGGGCGCGGCCCACGTCACGCTGGCTGCCTGCGCCGCGCCGGCCCGGGTGAGCGCATAGGGGATCGGCTCGCCGGCTGCGGGCCGGGCAACCGATCGATTCGTCGCGTCGTCGAGCCATGCCTCGAGCGAGCGGCCCTGGACCGTGGTGACTGTGTCGCCGCCCTCGAGACCTGGGGCGGGCGCATCGATCGGCGCGATCTGGACGCCCGCCGCCGACCAGGCGTCGCCGTAGAACGCGACCCGGGCGCCGTCGGATGGGGTCGTACCGCGCACGACGACGAACAGGATCCCGGCGCCCAGCGATGCCGCGAGCGCGAGCCAGGTGGCGATGCCCCGGATCCGGCGCCTGCGCGCCACTCCACCCTCCCCCATGAAGGCCCACACGACGCCTGCCCCGCGACAACGCGGGCCGCCAGTCTAGGCCCGGGGTTCGCGCGCCGTGAAGGCCTGCCCCCGCCGCGCGGCGGTCGCCTCAGCTCGCCGGGCGATACCCCACCAGGCGCAGGGCAGCGTCGCGGAGCGCGGCCTGCGGGAGCGCCGGCCAGAGGTCGCCGCGGGTGATCAGGAGGCCGTCGAAGAAGGCCAGGTAGAAGGCGGCGAGGAGGTCCGGGTCGGCATCCCCGACGGCGCCCTCCGAGCGCGCCTCCGCGAAGACCCGCCGAAGGTTCGCCCGCGAGCGCAGCTCGATCGCCGGCAGGTCGAAGCCGAGGCGTCCGATCAGCTCGTGACCGCCGGCCCCCCTGAGGCCACCGAGGATGATCGCGAACTCCGCATTCGCCTCGTAGAAGGCCATCGTTCGGTCCACGAGCAGATCCAGCTTGCGGCGAGCGGGGCCGTACTCCGCCGCCACGCCCGCGGTCATCTCCTCGCGGCTTGCGAACCCCTCCGTGAGTATCGCCTGGAGGATCGCCTCCTTCGAGTCGAAGTGCCAGTAGACGTTGGCCGGGCTCATCCCGGCCCGCCGCGCGACGTCGGCCACCCGGCAGGCGGCGAACCCGCGCTCGGCGAAGAGCGTCCGGGCCGCGGCGAGGATGCGTGCCCTGGCCGCCGTCTTCACGCCCTCGCCGTCCCGGGAACGGGGTGCCATCGACCTCACCTCTGCTGACTGATGGTTCAGTCTGCATCATGCCACTGACTGGCACATCAGTCAATATAGGCTGGCCGATGACACGGAGGATTGGCCATCGTCGACTCCGGTCGGGCGCGCCGCGCTCCGCCGGTCCCTGCGCCCGACCTACGGCTCGACCACCGTGGTGCGGGAGCGCACCGTGCCGTCCTTCGCGATCGCGAGGATGGTCGCCGACGACTTCCCGCCGGCCTCCGGCTCGATCGCCAGCGCGTACACGGTCCCGTCGGACCCCACGACGACCGACCAGAACTCCGCACCGCGTCGGGCGAGGTGCATCGGCCAGCCGGGAAGCGCCTGGCCGTCCGTGCCGACGGCGGCGAGGCTGCCACCGATCTGGGCGTCCGGTGCAGCAACCGGCAGGTAGATCGCCCCATCGGGAGCGACGGCGGGAACCGATCGCCAGGCACCACAGCCCGTGATCTCCCCCGGGCAGCTCCCCTGCCACTGCAGCATCGTCGCGGCCTGGTGCGGCCAGCCGGCCTTGACCGTGCCCGACGGGTCCATCGCGGTGACCACGGCGTGACCCTCGGCCTCGCCGACGACGAAGACGGTCCCGTCCCCTGCCACGAGCGGCGCCAGGGGTCGGCCTTCCGGCCCGGCCCCGCTCCACGCGCTCGCTCCCGCGAACGCCAGCTCATCGGACGCGAGCGGCACGGTTCGCCCATCGCGATCGAAGGCGAGCAGCCGGCTCGTACCCAACCCATCGGCGCTCGAGGTCAGGTAGATTCGGGCGTCGGGGCCGAACGCGAGGCCGGACAACATCCCCTCGACCCGGACGGGCCAGCCGGCCCGCACGCCATCGAGGTCGAACGCGGTGATCTCCCCGGCGGCGGACCGGTAGGCGATCCCCTCGGGTCCGATCGCGACCGGCCAGCCGCCTGCATCGGCGGTGATCTCGTATCGCGCGCCCGTCCGGACGGTGCCGTCGGGCGCGATGCTCAGCAACCAGTAGGCCCCGGGGTAGGGCTCCTGGTCGGAGCTCTCATGGGCGGCGATGAGGAGGCGGTCACCCACCATGCGCGGCTGCTCCCAGGCGTTCACCGGCAGGACGACCGGCCACCCGGGCAGGGGCCTGCCCGACGGGTCGAAGGCGAAAGCGCGGACCCCGTTCGACATCGCCTCGGTGATGCAGACAACTCGCATGGAGCCATCGCTCGCCACAACCGGCATGAGTGGCCCATTGGGCGCATCGCAGATCCACCCGTCGAGCCTGATCGGCCACCCCTGCCGCGGCGTCCCGCCGGCGGTCAGCAGGGAGACCACGGAACTGGACCCCGTGTCGCTCACCACGACGTAGACGCCGCCGTCCGGTCCGGGCGCGGTCCGGACCACCCCGGAAGCGGCCGGCAGGGCGCCCGCGACCGGGGTCGGCACGGCCGACGGTGGCGGGGACGCAGGTGGCGGCGGCGACCCAGTCGGCGTCGGGGGCGCGGGCGTGCCCTGCTGGGGGAACCCGACGATCGCGAAGCCCCCGATCCCGGCCGCCGAGCTGAGCTCGGCCCATCCGACGATGACGACCTGCCCGCCCGCGACCGTGAGATCCGCGGCGCGGATGATGTTCACGTCGGGCGGCTGGGGAACGCCAGGGACGGCCGTCCACGCCTCGCCGTCGACCGACGTCCACAGCGCAACCTTGTTCCCGTCCGTCGACAGGGCGAGGAACCCCTCGCCGAACGCGACGACCCGGTGGAGCGGCACCTCGCCGCGTCGCTCGATCTGGCGCCACCCCGCCTCGTCTCCGACCACGACACCCTCGCCCTGGCCGCCCGAGACCGCGACGACGTGCGTCCTCGTCGCCGCGACCGAAGCGAGCACGACCGCGAACCCGGACGCGTCGGGCACGGGAACCGTGCTCCACGCCTCGCCGTCCACGGAGCGGATCACGAATGGCGAGCAGGGATACGTGTCCTGCCCCGCCGTCCAGGCGCACGTCCCGCCGACCGCGTAGATCGACCCGTCGTCGCTCGCCGTGACGTCGGCCGGGCCGCCCCAGCTGCGGTACTCGCCGGTGTCGATGTAGCCGCCGATGTCGAAGGCGTCGCCGTCCGGCACGCGTCGCCAGGAGCGGCCATCGGCGGAGAGCCACACCGCGGCCCGCGGGGAACCCTCCGCCTCGACGACGCCGACGACGATGAAGCTCGAGCCGTCCCATGTCACCGCCGTCGGCCGGGCAAGCGTCGAGTCCGGGAGCTCGGATCGCGTCCATGTGAGCCCGTCCGCCGAGTGCCACGCGCCACCGACCACGCCGTCCAATTCCAGCGCGATCCCGACAGCCACGAATCCGCCGGGGCCCCAGGCGACGTCGACGAGCCCGGCCTCGGGCCCGCTGGTCGGGATCATGTCCCCGACGGCGAGCTCCGCGACACTCGTGGCCGGCTCCCAGGTGAGGCCGTCGGGGGATCGCCAGGCGCTCGCCGTCCCGCCACTGGGCGCCTGGTTGTCGCGAAACGCTCGGCCTCCCACCGCGACGAACGCATCTCCACCTACGGTCACGGCCGCCGGAGTCGAGCTGCCCCCCGCGAACATTGGCGGGATCGTGGCGGATTGCCAGGCGGGCGCGGGTGTGGGGCTCTGCGTCGGGACGACCACGACAGCCGGCGCGGTCGGCTCGACGACGATCGGGAGGGTCGGCCAGACCCGCAGGAAGGCCCCCGCCGCCGCCACGCCCAGGAGGGCCACGAGCAGAAGGGCGGCGGCCGCGAGGACGAGGATGCGCGGCGACGTCCGGGCATCCCGACGCGCGATCGCGGCGTAGACGGCGTTGTCCACGCGCCGCGAGGGACTCAGCGCGGGCAGGCGGATGGCGGCGGCGTCGGTCCGCAGGGCGGTGGCGGAGCGGGCGCAGGCGGGGCAGCCGGCGAGGTGGGCCTGCAGCTCTGCGGAGTCTTCGCCGCCGAGGGCGAAGTCGATGGCGCTCGCGGCGAGCTCCATGGCGCGCTCGTGGAGGCGACGGTTCGTGGTGCTCATGGCCGTCCCTCCGCGGTCTCGAGGATGCCGCGCAGCTCGAGGCGCGCCCGGCACATCAACGTCCGGGTGGCACCATCGGACCGGCCGATGGCAGCCGCGATCTCGTGCCCGCTGAAGCCGCGGGCGGCGAGCAGCAAGGCGGCGCGCCGCTCGGGCGCCAGCCGGGCAAGGGCGGTGTGGAGCTCGGCGTCGCGCTCGGAGCGCAGGGCCTCGCCCTCCGGTCGCTCGGGCTCATTGCGGTCGAGGAGGCGGGGCACGAGCCGCGTCCAGGTCGCGAACCGCCGGCGCCGGCTGATCATCGCGTTGGCGGCCACCCGGTAGAGCCAGGGCCGCACGTCGTCGGGCATGCGCCCCGCGCGAGCCTCCCGGACGAGGGTGACGAACGTTTCCTGGAGGAGGTCCTCCGCCTCGTCGAGGTCACGGGTCATGCCGACGAGGAAGGCGAGCAGCTCGCCGCGACGGGTCTCGTAGATGGCGGCCAACTCCGCCTCGTCCGCGCGAGCTGCCGGCCGCGCCCGCTCCATGGCGGGCTGCTCGTCATCCGGGACCGCCGGCGCGGAGGCGCTGTTCATACGGGTGAAACGCATGACGCTCGGACCTGTTACGGGTCGCCGCAGGTTCGTGTTCAGTCTCGGCACGCCCGCTCCGGCCGCACAGGGCCATCCGGCCGGTTGCATGCGTGGTGGGCAGCCGCGGCGAGATCTGGTGGGCAGCCGCGGCGGACCTACGGCTGCACGTGCTCCAGCAGGCGAACGAGGTAGCGCGACCGCATCTGCTCGGTCGCCAATACCTGCTTCGTCGGCGGCAGGCGCAGGATCACGCCGAGGACGGCAGCCATCGCGCGGTGGCTGAAGAGCGCCCTGTTGTCGAAGATGCAGTCCTGCAGCCGCCCCCGCTCGAGCGCCATGAGGACGGTGCGGTGCAGGGTGTCCACCGGCGTGACGACCCGCTCCGCGCGCGCGTCCAGCGAGATCCCGTCCGTGGGGCAGACGCGGGTGCAGACGCCGCAGCCCAGGCAGAGCGCCGTGTCGAGGACCGCCTTGCGGCGCCGGGGCTTGTGCGGGTCGTTGGCGGAGACGAGCGTCATCGCCTCCACCGGGCAGATCGTGACGCACTTCCCGCACCCGTTGCAGAGCTCGTCGCGGACCCGGGGGATGAAGTTGGTCGTGTGGACCGGATCCAGGAGGCCGAACCGGCGGGCGGCGATCATCGCCTCGCAGCAGCAGCCGCAGCAGTTGCAGATGAAGCCGACGCCGTTCTGGACGTTCTCGCCGAACTGGACGAGGTTGTTGTCGTGTGCCTCCGCGAGGAGGTCGATCCCCTCCGCCCGGTCGACGCGCCGTGCGTAGCCGTGCCGGATCAGCGAATCCGCCGTGCCGCCGAAGGTCATGCAGATGTTCTTCGGCGCGGCACAGGCCCGGCCGACGTGCTCGGCCTTGTGGCGGCAGTAGCAGACCCCGACCCCCATGTGCTCGGAAGTGCGGATCACCTCGCTCGCCCGCTCGTAGTCGAGGACGCGCAGTCGGCCGTCGCCGTTGGCGTCCGCCCTCGCCTGCGCGCTGGCCACAAGCGCCGGCTCGTTCACGAAGACGCGCCCCAGCTGCGTGTCGCCGTACGTGAAGAGCCGCACGACGAAGTCGTCCTCGACGGTGATGTACTGGTGGTAGAGCTCGGCGAGCAGCTTCTGGTCGATGTCGTCGCGGACGCGCATCATCGAGAACTCGAAGAAGCCGGCCATCGGCGGCGGCAGGATGTAGACCGTCCCGGCTGGCCCCTCCATGTCGAGCAGGATCGCGCGCGAGGCCAGCCCGTCCAGGACGACCCGCGCTTCGACGAGGCCCATCCCCCAGGTCCGGGCCGCCTGCTTCGCCGTGAACGGCCGGATCGGCAGCTGGGCCACGAGTGCGGCCTCGCGCTCGCTGAAGAGCAGCTCGAGGATCCGGTAGAGCAGCTCGGATGGCGGGGCGCCCTGCGGGAAGCGGTTCAGGCGGTTGGTCAGCTCCTGATACGCGCCGCGGGACGTCGCGTGGGCCATGGCAGTTCTCCGAGCGGGTCCTCGGAGGCAACGTTCGGGGTGGCCGGCTTGGCCGCCAAGGGCGATTCCGACGGGTCCGAACCGGCCGTCGGTCATCAAGTGGACGCGACGGCACCTGCCACGGCGCGGTGCCGCGGTGCCGCGTCCCTGCTACCGCGCCGCCATCCGCTGCGCGGTGCGACGGGCCAGCGCCATGATCGAGAGCATCGGGTTGACGCCGGAGGCCGTCGGGAAGGCGCTGGCGTCGGTGACGAAGAGCCCCGGGACTCCCCAGACCTGCCCGTCCGGGTCCGCGACGCTCTCGCGCGCGCTCGTGCCAATCCGGCAGGTTCCCATCTGGTGGGCGGAGAAGAGGAGGATGCGGTTCGACCCGATCGGCCGGCGCCCCAGCTCGGTGAGGTAGGGCTCGAATGGCGCCCCGTCCTCCCACGGGAGCGGAGGGGTGAGGAGCGGGGCGATCGACCGGGCGCCGGCCGCCCTGTGAAGGCGGACGAGCTCCAGCATCCCGCCGCGCAGGAGCGCGCGCTCTGGTACCCCCGGCGCGTAGTGGACGTTCACGCCGCCGTCGCGCGCCAGCTCGATCCGGCCGCCGTTGCGGTCGCGGACGATGGCGATGAACGCCACCGTCCGGCTCGCCCGTGTCATCGCCGCCCGGTGGCCGGCGCTTCCCCACCACGGATAGCCGCTCGCGATCAGGCCCGGATGGGTGGGCGCGGCCTCGAGCCGGAAGCCCCAGCGCCCGTCGACCTCCGCGTAGGACTCGTTCAGGACACCCTGCGGCACGCCGGACCAGGGCGCCAGCGGCTCCGGGTAGACGCCCACGGCCGCGGCGACGGGATGGAGCAGCAGGTTGCGCCCGGCCGTCGCGGTCGCGATCCCGGAGCGCAGGAGGACGGCCGGCGAGAGGATGCTGCCGCCGGCGAGGGCAACGAGCGGCGCCCGGACGGTGATCTCGCCGCCGGGGACGCGGGCCACGACGCCGGCCGCCCGGCCGCCTTCCACGATGATCCGGGTGGCCTCGCTGCGATCGAGGATCGTGGCGCCGTCCCGACAGGCCCACGCGAGGTAGGTGCGCAGGGCCGAACGCTTGGCGCCGCTGCGGCAGCCCACCGCGCACGGGCCGCAGTCGCCGCAGTCCTGCGCGTTGCGGGGCACAACCGTCACCGGGAGGCCGAGCGCCGTGAGGCCGGCGGCCAGCATCGCGTTCGGCCCGTTCGGCGTGCTCTCAGCGGTGGTGACCTCCATCTCCGCCTCGACGGCCGCGTAGTGGTCGTCGAGGTCGTCCCCGATGCCGGCAGCCCGCCACTCGTCCCGCACGGCGGCAGGAGCTCGGAGCGAGGTGCTCCAGTTGACGACGGTTCCACCACCGACCGCGCTCCCCGCGCGAACGGCGATCCATCGATCCGACGTTGCGGCGAGGCCCCGGTCCAGGAAGAGGTCCGCCAGGCCGTCCAGCTCGGGACCGCCGAAGCGCTCCTCGGTCACGAGCGCGGCGCGTTCGAGCACGACCACCCGGTGGCCGGCCGCCGCAAGGGCCGCGGCAGCCACGGCCCCTCCCGCGCCCGAGCCGATCACGACCGCGTCGGCGTCGATGACCTCGCCGTCGACCGGCGTCCGCACGGAAACACGGCTCACGGCAGGCACGTCCGGCGGGGGCGGGATGAAGCCGGTCAGCGCCCGCCAGGGCGAATCCTCCATGCCGTAGAGGAGCAGGAGCGTGAGCCGCTTGAGGTCCTGGAACGCCGTTCGCTTGAGCGCGATCCGACTTTCGGCGAGGCCCCGGAGGTACGCCTCCCGGGACGACTGGTCGAGCGACGTGAAGCGCACCGGGCGCCCGGCGAGCACCAGGTTGCCGGCGCGCGAGTCCATGAGCCGTAGCAGGAGGTTCAGCTCCCGGCTGAAGGACGGCCGGCCCAGGGCCTCGACCTCGGCCAGGAGCCGAACGTGAACGCCGAGCTCGCTGGCCGAGGGCAGCCCGTCGCCACCGGGCGCGAACCCGTCGACGATGGCGGCCAGGGTCCTCTCACGGGCATTCATGTCGGCGGAGCGTAGCGTGCCGGAGGCACGCGCAACGGGCGCCCACGACATCGTGCCCGTCGAATCCGCGGCGCGGCGGGGCACGGTCCACCTTGCCGCGACGGTCAGCGAACCCGCATGATGGGGAGCGAGAGGAGGTGGCGTGGAGATCACCCTGGGGTTCGGCGGGTTGGCGCGCCGCCTCGTGGCGCTCCTGATCGTCGCCGTCGCCTGTCCGGTCGCGCTCTTCGGGGGTGCCCTCGTCGGCTGCGCGGCGCAGGGATTCAGTGCGTCGTGCGCGATCAACGGAGTCCTCGTATCGCCGGTCCTGCTAATCCTCGCCGGCCTTGGTGCCGCCGTCGCGACCCGCGGCTGGGTGGGCATGGGCTTCGTCAT
>Ga0315268_10002413_pt1 | contig 21077 bp, 20 predicted proteins | sample C1_top_MG_FD_204535 | JGI IMG/M metagenome (GOLD analysis project Ga0315268, IMG submission 204535) | Sediment microbial communities from Yellowstone Lake, YNP, Wyoming, USA - C1_top | ecosystem: Environmental > Aquatic > Freshwater > Lake > Sediment | place: USA: Wyoming | collected 2017-08-01 | reverse complement strand
AGTCCGTTCTTCACTCCAAGTCGCTTCATCTCTAAACCAATCTCGTTTACTGAGTCAAGACCGAAGATCACTCTACTTGGACATCGAATTTGAAAAGCTCTCAGGGGCTCAAGGAATTCGCTCAAGCCATCACGCCCAGCTGTGCGCTAAGAATTGCAAGAGATTGCCTGTTTAAGGCTTTCAACTTCCTTTGGCACACTTGACGGAAAAAACAAAAAAAGACTTAGTGCACAAAAAAAGATGAAGAAGGGTAAGACTTCAGCAAGGTCTTCCTCCATCGAGTCATTCTGAATCGTGGTCTTGAGAAGAAGTCATAGCGACTAGACGTGAGAGGTCGATTTTCTCTCGATTACCATCATCCTGAGAAAGATCGTGGTCAGCGAGTAGACAGACGGCCGCCTCCGCTAATCATGTTGAATGTCTGCCGCAGAAAGAACCTTCTTGATCTACTCGAAGAACGCATCCTGTGGTGTTCTATCTGCCATCATCTTGATTCAACGTCAGCGGAAGTCAATCGTTATGTGATCCACTTTCAGCTCATACAGGAGGCGTTTTCTTCTAATATCGTATTTCTTGTCAACCAGACCTATGTCGACCATCTCTTCGAGATACCGATAGAGACTGTCCTTGTATCTTATTTCGTTCGCGAGCCTCACAAATAGCTCAGAAAGGGACTTTGGACCTCCTATGAGTTCCCGGAGGATTCTGACTCTCCTTTCATTCCTCAGCCCGCTTGCGATCTTCACTAGGGATTTCGCGTCACGTGTACTCAAGTCCATGGAAGATGGTTAGTGGCCAAAGAATATAGGAATTGTCATGAATTCCAACTTTTTGAGCAGATGCTCAACGGCGGTCAATCGGCTCCCCGTTTGAATACGGTTCCACAAGAAGCAACGGAGGACTGTGCGCGGAGAAGAGAGCTGAAATCACAAAATCCCAGCCTTCGTGCCTTCTCTAGAAGCCGCGCGATCCAATGTTATTTCAGCAAGACGATTCTTCCTATCCGACCACCTGACCGTGAGAACTCGGTAGCTTGGCAGTTCCTTCACTGTTTCTCGCTTGCCTTCTCGGATCGTCAAAGACAGCATTGATCGTCTCTTCGACGCAATGATCCTCGGGAGACTAGTATCCACAAGGAAACAGAGCTCCCTACGCTTGAACTGCGGATGGCCGGCCGATCTGTTCGAGATACGGGGGAGTTGATGAAAAAACCAAAAAAATACCAAGGGCACAAAAAAAGATAGAGAAGGACAAAACCTCGCGAAGGTCTTTAATATCGCATGGGCACGGACTACATCATTCGGTTTTTTTCATGGAAACCAAGGGAGTCTTCCTGAGAAAAGCTACGGGCCTGGTCCGCGAAGCAGGTCTAGTCGACGTCCTGACTCTCAACATTTTCAACATGAGTGTTGGGTTCACGGTAATGTACATCACGATGTGGGGGCCCATCTCCTACCCAGGCGGAGACCTAGTAACAGGGACGATTCTGTGCAGTATCATAGGTATAATCCTCGCCTTGGGTTGGGCAATCCTTGGAATAAGCGTGCCACGCAGCGGCGGAGTCTACGTTCCGGTCAGTAGAATCCTCCATCCTGTCCTAGGATTCGCCGCGGGCGTAAGTCTGTTTTTGCTCAACTTCATATGGGTTGGCTCTTTTGCCGCCTACGTCGCCGATCCTTGTCTTACCACATACTTCCATTTGATCGGATGGGAGGACCTAGCCAATTTCATTGCAACCCCTGAGGGGATGATCCTCATCGGTACAGTTGCCAATATTCTGGGTTTGCTAGTTATCATACGTGGTACTAGGCCCTACCTGCGATTTCAGACGATAATGAATCTGTTCGCAATCGCCACCGGTTTCCTGGTAGTCGCGATTCTCTTCTCAGCTGGTCACAGTGGTTTTGTAGCCCGATTTGATGAAGTCAGTGCGAAGTGGGGTTCACCTAGCTATCAACAGATAATAGACATAGCGCAGACCGACATGGGAGGATTCCCAGCATTCAACCTGCAAGCAACATTGGGTATTATGCCGGTGGCTTTCTGGGGATTCGGATTCGCCTACATGGCATCCTTCATTGCCGGTGAAATCAAAGAATACCGTAGAAACATTCTCTGGGGGCAAATCGGCTCCGTTCTCTTAACCGTTGCCCTCGTTGTTTTGATGGTACAGGCGATTTCATCGGTTATGGGGTACGACTTTCTCCTCTCAGTTGTCTACGTATGGGACGGGGGCCTAGGGTACAATCTTCCTTTCGAACCGAATTACATAGCACTTACTTCCATGCTGACTGACAACCCGATTCTCGTCTTCACTATGATCCTCGGCCTCATTTGGTGGGCATTTGGTTTCATACCACTGATTCTTCTGGAGAACAGCAGGATGGCGTTGGCGTGGGCCTTTGACAGACTTGTACCATCATGGCTAGCGGACGTAGACGACAGACTTCACACACCAGTGAAGGGCCTCCTTTTCCTAACCGTGATCGGCGAGATAGGAGTAGTAGTCTACGCCTACTACATAGGATTCCTTGGGACTCTGTCCACCACGATAGGAGAAGCCCTCACTAACATGCTCTTCATGGCCATTGCAGTGATGCTATTTCCGGTACTCGCAAGGGTCGGATATATCTGGAAGCAATCTCCACTGAATCGCTGGGGCTGGAAATGCAGTGCCGTAGGCGCGGCGTGCATAGCTGGCCTCGCAATTGTCGTCTACTACTTCATGACCAATGAAGGCCTTGGAGAATGGCAAATGCCGTCGCTTCTGCTAAGCTTAGGCGTGTTCCTCTCTGGAGTTGTCTGGTTCGCCGGTGCATATTACTACCGTAGGCGACAACAAATCGACATAATGCTGGCGTACAAACTGCTTCCTCCAGAGTGATCAACGAGCGAGGACGATCTTCGAGACTCGTGCGACCGGGATCTCTTGCGACGTTCCCAGACGTTTCTTGAAGATTCGCTAGCGAGCGCAGGATGCGATTCTTCGGGTAGCTCGTACCATCTGACTTTCACCGATCACGATGCCAGACGAATGCGCGCAGTTCTAGAACACGTCAGGTCAAGAACAGAATTGAGACTCCAACTACCGCAATTGCTGCGCCTAGTATTCCTCGAAAGCTAGTTCTCTGCTTGTACAGTATCCATACGATCGGAATTATGAGGACCGGCATCAAAGACATTAGGGTCTGAGCGATGCCGGCACGGGTATAGGTCACTGCAACCATGGAGAGCGTAACACCCATGAACGGTCCAAGGAACGCGCCAGCTGCAGTGTGGCTGATTCCTTCCTTGCTCTTTGTCGCTTTGCGAAGTTCAGGCAGTTTCCTCGCAACCACTGCAGCTATCCATACAAAACACGCCCCCAGAATCATGCGCATCAACGTCGCGGACAGCGGATTCAACGTGATTTCCGTGTTCAAGTAGATTCCCTTCTTTGAAAGGACTAAGCCGACTCCCTGACCAATTGCTCCAATCAAGGCAAGCAAAACTCCGTAGCTTCTCAGCTTCCTTGAGACAGGCTCTTCTCCTGAGCGCTCTTCCTCTTCCAATATCACAACGACGACGCCGGCCAGCGTTATGGCTATCCCGACTATGCCTAGTGTTGGAATCGTCTCTCCCAACATTACATACGCAGATATGGACGCGAATATTGGAGACAACGCCATGACAAGAAGTGAACGCCTCGGCCCAATCGCCACAAACGCCGCGAAGAGTCCGAAATCACCAATACCTAAGCCTACAACGCCACTCATTCCCATCCAGAGCCACTGCTCATTGGTAGCTATGGGCAATACCGTTCCGAGCAGGATTGCATGTGCAAGTACTAGGAACCCCACAGCCATGATTATTCGGTAAGCGTTAACGCTGAATGCGCCAATCCTTTTTCCAGCTGAAGTGAAGAATATGGAGTTAATCGTCCAAAGGCATGAAGTGGCTACTGCAGCAGTCTCTCCAACAATGTTTGGATCCAAATCATTCACTGTGATCTTGTATCCGTGTACTTGGATTCTGATGGGGGTTCCTTATCGCCTTCGGTGTGCGGTCTTTTTGCACGCCACTGATGCCACACACATCTACTTCCGTCTTCCTTTTGAGGATTCGAATCAGCCTGTTCTCAAGGACCGTAGCGTCAATCCGTAGACACCTCCTATCACGAGCATCTCTCCAAACCCAGTAACGATGGAGTACATGTGTACGGTGGCGGGTATGTTGAAAATCATCCACCCTGTAGCAGCATTCATGATAACCCTGAAGAACCAAACCATGAAGCCGAAACCTACTCCTTTCGCCAGACCTTTTTGACCGGGCAAGCTGCTGTAGAGGACTAGGAATATTGCCGCCATGATGAATCCATAGGCAAGGTCAATCACGATCCCTGCTATACCATTCACAGAAGTCCTCAGGATTGGCTTGTAGGCTTCATAGATTACTTCCGCTAGAGGGTTAGCGTTGATCAAGCCATCCATTACGACGAAAAGCATTCCGCTGACAATGCTTGCAAGAATGTATCTAGTCATCCCAGGCCTTTGCATCGTTGCTCCATGTCCTCCATTCACGTAGAAGCGGAATATCGTAGACGGTTGATTAAGAATGACGGGTTGTCACGGGATTCCGCCCCTAATCATCACGCTCGCTGGAATCGAAAGAGGAGTCTCTGGTTCTCAGCGTGAAGAGTCGAGGATCACCACTCAAAGTACTCAGACAATTCCGGTGGGATCTTCTCTTTGTCGACTTCGAAATACTCGATGAGAATATTGTCGGGAGCGGGCACCATGACATATTCCATGTACCCGAGATCAGTTATCCCCTTCGTGAAGGGCACGCCCATGTGCTCTGGCTTCGCATATCCTTCCTCGAGGTCATCAGTTTGTATGCCGAAGTGGTGAATACTCCCTCTTCCTGGATATTTCGGCGGCTGGTCATAGAAGTGAAGCCTCCCCTTACCGATCCTCATGAAGACGTTCCGCGCCCCCGCAACGGTGGCATCCAAGACTACCTCCCCGCCAAAGGCCTTCTGATAGAACTCGATGCTCTTCGTCAAATCTGAAGCAAAGATGTGCACATGATGAATGTGATTCAGCTCGAATGACCTCTTTGAAGAACAGTAACTGGCATCTCCAAGATCAGCGTTGCCTGCTGTTTTCGAGCTTGGAGTCGTCCTCGTGTGTGGTCTCGTATGGTGCATAGAACGGGGTCGGGCTATTTTCTCTGGCCGAAGACCATTGTGCCGAACAGGATCATGGCTGCATCGAATGCGCCAAGTGCGAGAAGGTCGTATTGCCACGGGAAGAGCGGAGTCCAAGCGCTCTTGAGGATCACGATCCTCAAAGCATCAACTCCGTACGTGACGGGATTCACGATGCTCACCCATCTCAGCCACTTAGGGACATGAGTCAGCGGGAAGAGCGCTCCGCTCAAGAAGAAAAGTGGCAGGTTTACGAAAGTCTGAATTACGCCGAAACTCTCGAGGCTCTCCATACGCGAGGCTATAGTTAGCCCTACACTCACCAATCCAAAGGTGATCAAGATCATTATGGGTAGACAAGTCAGGTATGTTTGGATATCGACAAAGATGCCTACGACGAAACTGAGAACAAAGACGAAGCTTCCTTGTATTACGGCATCTGTAGTTGCGCCGAGCATTTTTCCGACAAATATCGAGATCCTTGAGATCGGTGATACTAGGATCTCCTTGAGGAAGCCGAATTCTCTGTCCCAGATCACTGATATTCCCATGAACATGGATGTGAAGAGTAATGTTTGAGCAACTACTCCCGGGAAAATGAACTGCTGGTAGCTGATCTGGCCAAAGCCTGTGTTGGAGAACTGCATACCTGATCCGAAGATGACAAGCCAGAGGAGCGGTTGAATGAAAGAGCTGATGAGTCTCGTCTTCTCTCTTGTGTAGCGTTTGACCTCCCGCAACCAGAGGGTGTAGATGCCTAGCATCTCACTCATCTGATCTTCCTCCTTCTTATGGCTGTCACGCCGTGATATTCCTCGCCGCCCCCTGCGCGTATCTCTCTTCCCGTGTAGTGCATGAATACGTCCTCCAGTGTTGGTTCGTGAATCGACATAGACTCGATGTGGATTCCCGAATTGGCTGCAATCTCGACGACTCTTGGAAGGAATTTCTCTCCGTCCTTTACGATGATCTTCAACTCGCCTTTCTGCTCTTTCAAGTCCTTCACCGAACTCATGTCTTTGAGTCTGTGGGACAGCTCTCCGACCATCTCTGTCTTGACCATGATTATGTCTCCTTCGAGCCCTTCCTTCAATTGCTTGGGCTCATCGAGGGCGATGATCTTGCCGTAGTCTACGATGGCGATTCGGCTGCAGAGCTTGTCAGCTTCCTCCATGTAGTGTGTCGTAAGAACCATTGTGATGTTTTCGCGCTTGCTCAGTTCCATGATGTAGTTCCAGATGTGTTCCCTGGTCTGGGGATCGAGGCCTAAGGTCGGCTCGTCAAGGAATAGCACCTTGGGATGGTGAATCAGGCCTCTCCCTATCTCAAGCCGTCTCCTCATACCTCCGGAGTAAGTTCTCATCAGAGAATCAGCCCTATCTTCGAGTTCAACAAGTTTCAAGACCTCATCGATGCGTTTCCCCTTTTCACTCCCCGGAACGGCATACAGGTTCGCGTGCATCTCGAGGTTCTCTCTACCAGTGAGCCTGTCGTCGATGCTCGGTTCTTGGAATACGATGCCTATCGAACGTCGGACTTGGGATGGCTGTCTTGCCACGTCGAACCCGTTGACGATTGCCGTGCCGGAAGTTATCTTCAGTATCGTGGACAGCATGGAGAGCGTTGTAGTCTTCCCAGCACCGTTTGGACCAAGCAACCCAAAGACCTCGCCTCGCTCAACCGCGAAACTGAGGGCATCAACCGCCACGAGGCTTCCGAACCTCTTCGTTAAGTCCTTGACCTCAATGATCGGATCCATAGTTCCGCCTATGTTCTCCATTGCCTTAAACCATGACTGATAGGGAACCCGATTAACGGTGAAATGTGAGAGATTGAAGATCGCATTGCATCGACGCGGTTGACACATCAGATTCGAACCTGGGATCTGCGTGCGTGAGGATTGCTTGGTGCGGGCATCCGGGATCTGGACCGGTTAATCTGTATGTTAAAGTCAGATTACGAAACCAAAGGCGCCTGCGAATCTCTCAACCGCTCTGAACTGGTTGAGGAACTCTATCCCCTTCTGTGTAAGCTCGTAGAACCGATCGTCCCCTTCGGCGATTTCCCCTATTACGCCAAGCGTCTTAAGCTCGTCCAGATGTTTCACGAGTCGGTCGTAGGACAGGTTCGCACCGTACAGTATGCGAGTGGGTTTCGCATGATTCTCTTCACGCTGGATGACTCGCATGATGTCAACGTAGATTCTCATCTGTGACCTGTACTTGGGTTTCTGGGTCATCTCGTGGTGGTCACCCGCACAAGCATCGTGAGTAGTGAGACATAGCCGAGGAGTTGGAGCACATGTCCAACCACGAAGAAGAGCGCCGCGAACGGCTGTAGGATAAAGAAGAGATGGCTCAGTGCTAGTAGGAGAAACGCTAGAAAGACGAATAGCGCGTCTTGGTCCTTCGTGGTTGAATAGTTCACGCCCGTTTGAATGGCGATGTACGTCACGAGGAGGAGCAAGACGATCTCAGGAATTGGATGGTACTCTACGAGAGGACCTACCAACCTGATAGGAAAAGCAGGTGTTGCTTGGAGCGCGACGAAGCCCAACAAGGAAGCGAGCACGGTGGTGCTGGGTGTCGTATTCAGGGTTCTCGTGTGAGAGACGTAGGCATAGATCAGTAGGCCGTACGCGACTAGCTGCGCAAGGAAGTAGATCTCGTATCCAACTAGTGTGACGACTACGGCGCCTCTGAGTGTACGCGCGATTATCCCAAGGAACCCCGCAAGAGAATCGATTAGAAGTCCCGCCGATAACGCTGCAAAACCAAGATGGACGTACCAGAGCGTCCTCTGTTTTGTCAGTCTGTACCCTCTCAGGGCTTGGTACGCGATCGCAACGGCGATGACGAAAGCCACAAGTTCCATGAGGCTGTCGAAGCCGACGAACCAGAGGGGACCGACCAAGATCTTTCACCTCGTTTCGCGTCACGCGATCATGGATCTATTGTACGTTATGGATGATACGTATAGCTCAATGCGCACGATTCGATGGCTGAGTCCTCCTAGATAGCGCCTTCCGTTCTGAGTCTCTCCACGTCGCTTGTTGAGTATCCAAATTCTCGCAGTATCTCGAGCGTGTGTTGGCCGAGTTTCGGTGGAGCCGATCTCACACTCAGTGGATTGTGAGACATCCGGATCGGCGTTGCGAGTTGATTCAATTTTCCGAATGCGTCTGTCTCCATTTCGAAGATCATCTTCCTAGCTCTCACATGTGGATCTGCTGGGACTTCGCTAATGTCGTAGACAGGAGCGCAGGGAATCCTGTGCCCGTTCAGAATCTTGATCCATTCGTCTCGACTCTTCTGACAGAACAATACGGCTAGATCCTGATGGATTTGCTGGGCAACTTCCTGAGAGGCGATTTGCAGGTCCTTGTATTTCTCTAGTCCCAGTAGCCTGCAGAGCTCCGCCCAGAACTTCGATTCAAGCGCCGCTATCGAGATGAATCTCCGGTCCGCCGTTTCGTAAACGTTGTAGAAAGGCGCCCCACCTGACAGAAGTGACGTTCCCCTTTCCGTTGATGCTCCGGCAAAGTGGAAGCTCAAAGGCATGATCACCGACGCAACCGCAGCATCCATGAGCGAGATGTCAATGAACTCTCCTTTCCCTGTCTTCTCTCTTCTGTAAAGCGCCGCCGTGATCGCAAGGGCCGCATGCATTCCGCCGAGGATGTCTGACACTTGGATGGCTGGAATGATGGGTGGGCCTCCTCTTGATCCTGTTGCTCCAATTGCTCCACTGTAGGCCATGTAGTTCAGGTCGTGGCCAGCCAAGTCACGATAAGGACCACTCTGCCCATACCCTGAAATTGAGCAATACACGATGCGTTCGTTCACCTTGCTGAGAACGGAATAGGCGATTCCAAGTCTATCCGCGACACCGGGCTGGAAACTCTCAACAAACACATCCGCCTTCGAGACAAGCTTGCAGAGTATAACCTGCGCTTCGATATTCTTGAGGTTGAGTGTGACGCTTCGCTTGTTTCGGTTGAGCATCAGGAAAGCCGAGCCAGTGTCGCCGATGAATGGCGGCGCGGAGCGAGCGTAGTCAGCTATTTCCGGTTGCTCGATCTTGATCACATCGGCGCCAAGGTCGCTCAGAATCATAGTACAGAGCGGACCAGGTAGAAGTCTGCTCAAGTCCAAAATACACAGACCGTCTAGTGGGGCCATTGCCAACTCTAGCATCATATGTGAACGCAATCCAATATTACAGTGATCTTACCGGAGCATTATGATGCGCGGTTAACCTACGAGCCCACGGGGCTCGAATCCCATTCCCCCCCATTCCCAGAAAGCATCTGGCACAGAGCGACAGATCATCACTCGCGTATCATGCCTTCCAGCATCTCAGATGTGCTTTGGACTTTGGATTTCTCTCGGACATGCTTAAGATTGACTCGCGTGAACTTGAGGATGGCTTTGATGTCCTCCCGGTCGATCGCAGCCCTTTCTGGGTTTACCGTAGCTTTGATCATTCTCAGCTTTGCCAGTATGAGTGACTCCGGGGTCTGATAGAAAGTCGGTAACCCCAGAACGGAACCGATCTTTCGCTCAAGCTTCTTGTCCGTGAATATGATATCTAGAGTATGAGGACTCTTCCCGTCTGTGATTGTTGCGATTCGATACTGAGAGTGCCACGCTGCTCCTAGTCTTTGCTCTTCGACGTTGAAACTCGCTCCTCTGAGGAACTTGGCAAGCTTGGCAAGGTCATCCCGTGTAGCTACGACGACTACGTCGATGTCCGTCGTGGTTCGAGGGTGGCCATAGTAGCTTGAGGCCAAGGCTCCCGTTAGCATATATGATAGTCCGCTTCGATTCAGGCACTTTATCGCGCGTCTTACGAATCCATCGAATTTGTCCAGCGCCTATTCCTCAGGAAGCAGTTTTCGGCCAAATAGGAACCTGCGTCTCAAGAGCGCAATCAGTTCCTCTTCAGTGATCCCGGGATGCGCCGCCTTCACGCCGTCTGCGCAGATCCGAGTTACCACGTCCGTCATGTTTATGGCCAATCTCACCCGATCCTGAGGTTTCAGCTTGTTCCACGGCAACGTTGGCACAGTCAGTTGGAGTCACAACTGGGGCTCTTTAACATATTTCATTCCAGACTAACAGAGGAACACAAGCATCGGTTGCAAGATCTTCCGGGGTGACTTTTGCAGAGAAGTGGTTGCACTTCGCTGAAGTGTAGATCTTCGTTGGTTCGGTCTCACTACAGTGCAGGCATGACCATGAGTTTGCCTTCGGAGAAGTATCCTTTCAAACCGCATGATTGGCAGGCGGCGCCGAGTCGGAACCCTGAGTCTTCCTCATAGTATACGTTCAGCGAATCTCTGAGACATCTCGGACACGGGTTGCCTGGACTCTTCTCCATCACTATTCAGGAGATTATTGAGGTGGCCTCGATATAGCCACGAGACGTAGCTGAAACTATTGGTCTATTCCGAATGTGTAATTCATTTTATACGCCTTGAAGCATTTCTGAGGAAAGCCAAGCTGGTCTGAGCCACGCCGAACGCACACGAACCCTCTCCTGCAACCTCTGCGACTCGCGACTACCATCTTGCAGACGCAAAATGCCCGAGATGCAATCACGAGGGACTCGACGTGGCTGAACTGGAATATGCGGTGGAGAACTTCGGGCCTGTACTTCTGTCGATCACCTCTTGCAGGTCATGTGGTTACAGGCATACTGACGTTTTCTCGCTGTCAACTCACGATCCCACCTCGACAAAAGTGAAGGTGACATCAACTGAGGATCTGAAGATCCATGTTGTTAGAGGCAACACTGCCACAGTCCTCGTACCAGAGCTCGGCGTCTCGATAACCCCAGGCCTCAACAATGAAGGATTCATCTCCAATGTTGAAGGAGTACTCACGAGAATCGAGGACGTTCTGCGATTCCTATCACGCTCGCTGGAGGCAAGCAAGAGCAGGAAGAGAGCGGACTTGTTGCTGAAGAAGGTTCAACGGGCAAGGGAAGGCAAGTTGAGGTTCACGCTTGTGCTGAAGGATCCGTTTGGAAACAGCACTATTATCTCTGAGAAGGCGAAGAAGCGAAGGATAAGCGCCAGAGAGCTTAAGGGGCTCAAGTTCGGCGATCAAGCGATCGCGTCAAGGAAGATGCAATAGATTGTCATCATCGAGACCAACGCTGTTCCACATGCTTGAGAAGCTTGTCGGCGAACGAGTGCTCGTCGTGGTGGAGCGCGACTTCGGATACGAGGGAGAACTCGTCGCCATCTCCCATCACCCACCAGGCCTGTGGCTCTCGAAGGCCGAAGCGATCGTTCTACGATCAACCGTGGTGAATCCAATTCCACAGATCATAAGCAAAGAGAAGAAGCAGGAACTGTTTGTGCATCTGAACTCCGTCCTCAGACTTGAAGCTGCATCTGAAAGTGGAAAGACGAGTGAAAGAAAATAGCGTCGGGTGGCTCGGCGGTGTCGTCATAGACACCGACGATGGAAGAATGGTTTTCGATCCTGCCGCAACCCGAAGCATGGAACGTGACGCACACATCTTCATCTCGCACGCTCACTCAGATCATACGCTCGGCTTCCAGTCAAGCGTGATGAAGTACTCGACCAAAGAAACCAAGCGAATCTTCGAGAAGCTCAAGGAGAGAACTGTGCGGAACTGGCGGCCGGTCGAGTATGGCCACAAAATACGGGTAGGGAACACGGAGGTACTCACGCTCGATGCAGGTCACATGCTCGGCTCAGCGCAATTCCAGGTCATCACGCACGATCACACATTCGTCTACACGGGCGACCTCAACTGTGTCACGACACTGACAACTGAAGCAGCTGAAGTTCCGGAATGTGATACGCTCATCATTGAAGCGACATATGGAGATCCGAGTTTCATCTTTCCCCGACGGGAAAGAACGTACGCGAGGATCGTCAACTGGGCTCTTCGCGAAGTCAAAAGCGGTCGCATGCCAACTTTTCATGTCTACTCCTCAGGGAAATCGCAGGAGATCATAAGACTGTTTAATGTGTACACGAAGCTTCCGGTCGTCTGTGCCTCCATCGTCGGCAAAGCGAACGAAGCGTACAACGAAGCTGGTGTGGATCTATCATCCGTTGAGGCTGAAACAACGGAAGGCAGACGACTACTTCGCAAGGGCAACTGCGTCTACGTCACGACGACCGGAAGCAACTCTATGGTTCCAAGTCATGCGTCGGAAGCGATGGCGACCGGTTGGGCGGTCCGATTCAGCTCAGGAAGCTATGCATCATTTCCGCTTAGCAGTCACGCTGGTTTTGATCAATTAGTCAAATACGTGGCCAAGACAGGAGCAAGACGCGTTTACGCATTCACAGGTTACAGCGAGCTGATTTCGAAGTACTTGAGAAGAGAGTTGAAGGTCGAGGCGGATCCGCTTCCGCTGTTGTCGCAGAGAAGTATTCTGGATTTCTAGAGCGGCGCATCAGCGTCTACTTGAAGGTCAGGTACGCGAAGAGGCTAATTCCGATCAACGCGACGGCTAACACTAGGATTACTTCTGGGCGCACCTTGATTCCCGGGGTGTCCTCTTCAAAGAACCTTAACAGTCCAGCACTTGCAGCTGGCATAGGCGCTTCTCTTTTCCGACGTTTCTCACGTGCGCTCAAGGACAGACCTCCAGCTAAATCAGCGCGCCGGGCATCCTCTTAAACATTGACGCCGTCGCGAAAACGGTCATATGTTGTGGCCGCTCGTAACCGGAATCGAATAGATGATTCCTCGGTTCAGCCACGGCAGGAGCAGAATCAGTACGAGGAATGGTAGACCGACACCTGCGTAGACGAGCAACCACTGACTTGCGGATGGGGCTGTGAGATCGTAGGCAACCATCAGCAGGAACGCGATGATAGAGGCAACTGCCGCCGGAATCAATAGCTTGCCTCGCATCTGATACCTTCTTGCGAGTCTGTGGAGAACGTAGAAGAATATTGCCGCGAACAAGAAATCCAAGGTCTGGTCTAGATAAGCCCAGATTCCCGGCAGCCACCAGAACAGTCCGAACCTCTGCGATGTTAAAGGCCAAAGGAACGAGACGCCGACTTCGTATGGAAGATCAAACAAGACGTGGACGAACATTCCTACCGCGATTCCGAAGAGGGCGCCGCCAACGCTCCTGCTCCAACCTGTCCTCCAAAGCAAGAGTCCAATCAAAGCGAGAGCCAGTATAGTGAAAAAGCTGTGAGTCAGTGTGCGGTGAGGAGCGAGCGCTTGCTGCATGCTTCCACCTGCTGCGACGATGACGATCGATATGAGCAAGTCTATGTCAGGGATGATGGAGCCCCAGACGATTCCGAACCGCATCGTTCGGGTTCCAACATCTCCTAGGATTGCACGTCCTCGAGTTGTGAGCGCGATGCCTGTTCCGATGAGCCCATGGAGTCCTGTCCAGACCATCCGGCTCACGGTCGGGAGTACTGGGTCACCTTTTATACTAGTCTTGCTTCATGGGTGTTCAGTATACTGAAGATCTTACTGCGTGGATGACGGGAGAGCCGCGTGGCTCGTGCCGATTATCGCGTCGAGTATTATCTTTCGTATAACTAGATAATAGGGACGGTGGAATGCGGAAATGGGTTATGAGAATCGTCGCCCGCCCAGACAAATGACGAAAGTCAAGTGCTCCGATTGCGGCGCCGAGACGGAAGTGCCGTTTGTGCCGACGGCGGGCAGACCAGTCTACTGTAGAGACTGCTATCAGAAGCACCGAAGATACTAGGCAGCCTGGCTAGCAGTCAAGATTGACCGAGTTTCTTTGTTTTCTTTCGCTTCATGCTCTCATCCGTTCTGGCGATCAGTCTGCGAGTTGTGCGGTTCGCGGACGAAAACCTCAATACAGCTGGAGTGGATTGTGTATCTGTCAGACAGGGGAGACCTGCGATACCTCGTTACAAGCGACCAGGCATCGGCGAAGATGAAGTCAAAGAACGAGTTCTCAAAATGATTCGAAGAGTTTCTCCTCACGGATACGGCGTCGAGTTCCGCAAGATACGCCAAGTCGGCGAGCTCTGGGAAGCTGACGGCTCCTACCGCGTAGAGGGCAAGGACGCTCCTTGCCGCTTCACGATCAGGCTGAACTCACAGGGGGCGGTCAAATTCAAAGACATAGAACCCCCGTGAGAAACCTCACCATCAGTAAGTTTGAGCATAACACCATAGTAGGCACTGGAACACGTCTTGGTATTCTCCACCGACCAATCTCCGGATATGACGCACAAAGAATCGGAGTCCAAATTCGGACGCCGCACCGAGAGAACTAAACACAAATCAAGGGTTCAAATCTGGGCACTAACTTCCCCCAGAGATCCGTTACATCCACCCTGACATTGGCTCAGATTCACAAGAAATGGGTCAGTGTCCGCGACTCATACGGCGTTAAGATCTTGGGTTCAGACCTCGATCCCTACATGATCTTGGCATATGCTATTGCTATTGACCACGTTGAATACAAGGGAAAGGGACCAGCATCAGCTTCGGCTAGCAGCGTTATTGTTGGCAAGTTTGCTACAGCCTGAGCAGCTCGCTTCGGCCAAACGGGGGTCTCCGTACTGCGGGTGGAATGGTAATAGTTCTGATCACTGCGTGCTCTGCGACTAGCCGCAGAAGTCTGGTTCATGTGGAGTTGTATGAAACAATGTCACAAACGCAAGGTTTCAAGACAAGAGACTTGCAGGCATCAGGGGCCGCAAGCGCATGGATGGAGGAGCACAATTAGGAAACAGACCGAAAAGGGAGCAAGAAAGCGCGGTCACTTGGAGTCGATATTTTGCTGAGAACCGAGACTGGCTTACGGAACAAATTGACGCGTTGGAGAGCATGGACCAGATCAAGGGAGCGAGAAGGCCGACACTAGACCTAACTTGGGTACTAAGCCTGTATCGCCTATCAAGGGACTACTTGAACGCATTCAACGAATCCCATGCGATGCTGCACGAAATGAACACTTCCGTGAAACCGTTGGAAAAACGCGTTGGCTTGCTAGAAGCACGGTCATCAGAAGCAGCAAAGCTATCTAAGATTGCCATTGATTGGGATGCTCTAGTGAACATGTCGAAGCAGCTCCGCAATAGTGAGTCAGCAAGTTTTCACGCCAAAGGCGATCATTCCAAATCAAGAAACGAAGAACCTAATGATAGCAACACGACCCAGCTGAAACGGATGTCCCGGAGTTTGTAACACTCGTCCGAGCAATTGCTTATCCGACACCAATCGTGGACCTGAGCGAGGTAGCGCTTCAAAGTGAAAGTGGGGGTACGATTTGTCCTACTGCCCAAGATGCGGCAAAACCCTCGATAGAGAACGCAGGTCGAATTGTGCAGTATGCACCACTTGCGGTACGGCAGTTCAACTCCCCACAAAATCCTCATCAGTAGCGTCGTTTTCGCGACCCACTGCGGGTGAGAAGAGCGACATCTCATACTGTTTGAGGTGCGGGCAGAGAATAACGGGAAAGATGAAGTTCTGCAGCAACTGCTCATACGTAAGAACGCATGAGATTCCAACTATCTACTGATATAGCTGTGTCAACTTGAGCCTTTTCGGTCGGAAAAGACAGAGCGCGGATCTCGCAAATAGCGCAGCGGCCACCAGTATTCAGGTTGTTCTCCCAGTCAGCAGCGGATTGCCGAAGACAGAATCACTCGCTGTAACTCTGATATACTATTGAGTACGTTCCTGATGCCACCACGTGACAGATCCGTCCTGTCTGACTGAATCAAAGCGGAGATCGCCTGATGATTGAAGTACATCTCTACGGCGACCTGCGCCGGTATGCCTATGGGAGGACAACTAGTGACCAGTCAGCGATACAACTGTCCGTACGGGACGCGAAGACTGTGGGCGGTGCGCTGCATAGGCTTGGCATTGATCCTGCACAAGTAGGCCAAATCTTTCTTAACCGCAAGCTGCTTGACAGTCGCTGTCCGATGGCCCCTTGGCTAGGCTACCAGTCTGCCCATGAATGTCTCCCCGTCGGCCGGACCTATCTCGATGCGCGCATCCATTCCGGCGACCGGCTGGGCGTCTTTCCAACAAACATGGCAATGCTGGTAGTGTAACCACGGCCCTGCACTGAAGATGTGTGTCACTCTAAGAGTAATCTGCCATACGCAGGCTAAAGCGATTGTTGGGGGATTCCTTCCTAAGCACGATTTCTATTCCTAGAACCTGAAGAGAACTTCTTCAAAATTGACGATCTTTCCGTTCTTGACTTCGACGTTTTCTTTTCTTAGCATCTGTATCTTCTCTTTTACAGTCTTGCCAGAGGTCTTTCCTCCAAAGCCGCCAACAGTCCCGTCGGATCTTACTACTCTATGGCATGGAACCTTGGGAGCATAGGGGTTCTTTCGGCAAGCGTTCCCAACAGCTCTGTATGCCTTGGTATCCAATTTCTTGGCGATCTGAGCGTAACTCGTAACTCTGCCTCTAGGGATCCTTTCCATGAGCTTCCAAACTTTCTCTCCGAAGTTCATCCTCAACGTCACCGATCGCTCGTCATTACTTCTTCTCATCGCAGATGATCCGTAACAAAAATGGCGACGGTGCCTGGATGATTCGAGTGGCAAGAAGACCCATGTTCACACAGGAATCGATCGTTCCCCTTATCCACAAGGTGCTTGCACTCCATCTTCCGCCTCACGTCGTATGCGCGGTCTCTTGGTATGCACCACCAACAGAAGAGGATGCGACAGGTTAGAGGAAGACTCCTATAGCCTAGCCGTATCTTCTCACCGTGATTCCACACACGGTCTGTCTCCATGCAGCTCTGGTTCGTTCTTGCAGCGATGGTCGTGCTCCTTTGGGGCGTTGATGGCATATTTGCGAAGCTGAGCACTCCGAAGCTTGGCGTGGCTCGCGTTGCAATCCTGATCGCGGTTGTTGATGGAATAGTCTACTTCCTAGGCTTCTGCTACTGGCGCGACAATCTGCCCATCAGCCTCGAAGCCAGTGTCCTAGCTGCGACTTCGTGTATCGCCGGCACGATTGCCTACCTCTGCTACTTTGAGTCTATCGTGGACGGTCAAATCGCCATCGCAGGCACGATATCCGCAGCCTATCCCGCTTTGACCGTTATCGGTGCATTGGTCTTCCTGTCAGAGACTCTGACGGAGGCTCAGGCAATGGCGCTTGTCGCGATTATCGGTGGCTTGACAACCCTGTCATATGAGCCGAACCCTGGTTCAGAGCATGCGATGCCGAGGAGGTCTCTGTTCTTTGCGTTGCTCGCCTTCGCACTTTGGGGCTTCTGGGGTCTGACATCCAAGATGACGATCAACGTAGTCGGTCCCGGGAACATGTTCGGATTCTATACAATCTCATCATTAGCCGTGCCGCTTGTGTATACATGGTTTCGAAGGTTTAGACCAGAACGATCGGGAGACTGCAGCCCTTCGTGGACCGCATGGACTCTCGGAGCGATGACGCTTGCACTCAACGTCTGCGGAGTTTTCGGTTTCTCATTTGCACTAGATGTGGGATACGCATCTCTTGTGGTTCCAATCTCTAGTGCCTACCCGCTTGTGACAGTGATACTGGCCGTGGCGCTGCTCCATGAGAAGTTGGATCGTCTTCATGTGCTTGCGCTCGTCTTCATCATCATTGGTTTGGTAGTGATCGGCATCACTGGCTGACATCTTCCACGCGACAAATCTTGCAGGGACTTAAGGATTGGATTCGCCGCTCGTGTGTGTCCTTCTCAGCACGGGCTTTGATTCTGACTCTTGATCTGTGTAACTCTCGCGGTGAGACGAGGTATCCCCTCTCCCCAAGCATCGGACCGCGGGTTCAACCTCACCCGCGCAGGACTTGGGCGGCGTCGTTTACTAGCGTCTTCGAACCGACATAGAGGGCAGTCCGCTGGTGCGGGTCCTTCGGTTGGATATCAAGGATCGGTATGCCCCTCTCATCTACAGCCGTACCTCCAGCCTCTCGGCACATGAAGGCGACAACGGCTGCCTCGTACATAAGGCGGAGCTTTCCTTGGGGCCGGTTCTTCTTAGGATTCGGGTGATTGACTATTGCAGGGTACATGAACATGCCGCCATTCGAAAGGATCCTGTGAAAATCTCCGGCTAGGGAACCGAGGTATCTGAAAACATACTTCTTCTCATTCTGTCCGATCCAATTTTTCACCTTCTCAGCGTAGGTGTATCGGTTGGCCGCGTTGAATGACAACTCCCACTCCTCGGTATCCTCCGGCAGGATCATGCGGGTGGGTTTGACGAAGTCCATGGTTTCGTCTATGTGGAATCGCCAGGTGCCCGCATCCTTGAGCGCGAGGGTGAATGTGCCCGTAGGAATCACGAACATGCCGGCAGCGATATAGTCCCTTCCGGCTCTCAGATGCCCGTCCTCAGGCCCCTCCAAATTTCTCTTTGCAATGCCGAACAAGAAGCCAACCGGCAGGCCGTGGGGGACGTTTGAAGAACCATCCAAGGGATCGAAATAGACGAAATAGCGTCCGCCCTCGGGGTTGATCGGAACGATCTTATCCGACTCTTCACTGATTGCATGAATCACCCGGCCGGAAGCCCGCAGATAATGGATGGCGATCTCGTGGGCGATCTGGTCCATGCGCAAGACATCTTCTCCTTGGACGTTCACGTTGCCGGCCAATCCTAGGTTTCCTTTCAAGGCACCAGTCAAGTAGTAGTGCTCGATGTGTTTCGCTGCACTAGTCAGGGCATCCATCAAGATGAGAAAGTGGTAGGTGCGGTTGCGCCTTTCCTGGTGATCCAGCAGAAAGTTCGTGAAGGTCTGTTCGAAGCGGATCATCGGTTCCCCTTCATCTCAATGCTCTATCCCTTGTGTGAAAGAGCTAGACAATGATGACCTCTCTAGCCAAATAAACATCTTCGAACCCGTGAACGATCGCAACAGTCGATTCCGTATGTGCATCCTTGGTGCGCACTCAGAATGCTTAGACAACGGTCTCTGGGCGCGCGCGGCACGCGTATGATTCGGGGGTGGATTATTTCGTCGTCTCCAAAAGCCTGAAATGCTAAACTAGCATAGTCAACTAGTGACCTTCTGAATCATGCCGTTTGCCCGCCGGAGGAACAGAAGAGAGGGAGGTGGTCAAGCTCGTGAACAGATGGGCTGTCCTATTCCTGACGTCTGCGGCGCTCACAATCTTACTCTTTCCGCTGCTAGTTAGAGCCGGTTTTCCAAGTCCGTCATTATGCGTGACAGCAGGCTACGAGTACTGGAATCGGCATTTCGCACTGTTCGTCCGTCAGTGTGCCCCCCTGTTCACAGCTCCCTATGGTGATCCATATGGACTTCAGCTGATAGTGGACCGTCTCTACATGTGGGGCGTACCTTGGGTCACATCCCTCTTAGTAGCGATACTCTGCGCGTTCTTCGGAGCTTTGTTGTTCACGATTGCTCCTCAGTTTCTTCGTCCTCGACTTGGCACGGCGGACGCCACTAGCTCGTCTCAACCAGCCAGGACCGTTCGCAAGTCTAGAATATGACAGCGATAGCTGTGCTACAATAGATAACCACACGGCTTGCATACGAGTGAGCTCATTACCGAATGTCTCCAACAACTGTTATTCCACAAATCTGAGTCTTCTCTTCCGATGCACCTTTTGATGGTCATGCTGAGAACACTCGTGTCTCGGAGTGTCTCGGAAGACATACGAGGAATATCTTGCATCCAAGCCACGCCACCCATGAACCCAAAATGCATCGCCATGGAACACGAAACGGTGTTGCGGTTGAGGTGTCTATGAACACTGTTCTATTGAAGACGGCTGTTCGCGTTTGGTTGATGGAGATCTTGGTTTCAGGGTTCAACTTCTTCGTCCTCATGAACCTCATCTACGAACCCAGGTGGGGTCTGTTGGCAGTGCATCAGATCGGCATGTCTAGCCGAATTGTGTACATCTCCATCTTTGCGTATCTTCTGCTCTGGTACGTCAAGGAGTACGAGACCAAGGATTTGGTTCATGTTGGACTTCTATGGCTTGGCTTGACGCTACTGTTCGAATGGGGAGGAAGCTTTGCGACAGGGCGTCCAGTCGAGGAGATTCTGATTGGTTGGAACGCATCAGTCGGATACATGTGGCCCTACGTGCTATTGACCTATGTACTGTCGCCTCTCATTGTCGGCATGATCTTGCACCCAAGCAGGAAGTCCACATGAACTGAGACTTGGACAGGGCGGAGTCGAACACTCATCGAGTTTTCTTGGCTTTGCCAGATTCGATTCCGATGCGTGAACCCCTTTGTGTTCGCTGACCGTTTGTCCTACGTATTTCACTATCCACATAACTCTTCAGAAACCGCCCAAAGTTAAGAAGGGTGCAAGCGACCTATGGGCGCGAACGTCAGACGATCTTCAATGTCTCAGAGCATATCGGCGATGGAGTCTCTCAAAATCATAGTCAAGCCTTGGTACGATGCATTGCATGACCCAGCTGAAGCTCAGCGGAGAGCCTTGCGAGATCTCCTTGAAGGATACAGCGAGACTGAGTACGGCAAGAGCTGCGGAGTCGCCTCCTCTCTTACCATTGAGGAATTTCAGAGGGTGTTCCAACCAAGCGACTACGTTGTATTCGAACCTATTATAGCGAGAGTATCACAGGGCGATTTCAAAGCGTTGCTCCCGGAGCCGCCGGCGGCTTGGGTGATGACGCGAGGAACCACCGGCGTACCGAAAACCCTCCCCGTCACAAGCAAGCACTTGGATCAGATCTTCTCGTGCGGAGCTCGCGCATTAGCAAACTATGTTTTCAGAAGTCGAAGGTTCGAGGTTCTTCAGGGCAAGGTTCTCAACCTCAACTTCCCTTCACGCATGCGTTCGATGCCCATCAGCAGTGGGTCCGCAACGTACGGGTTCAGCTCCGGAACCTACGCGCGACTGAAT
>Ga0315268_10002412_pt1 | contig 21078 bp, 16 predicted proteins | sample C1_top_MG_FD_204535 | JGI IMG/M metagenome (GOLD analysis project Ga0315268, IMG submission 204535) | Sediment microbial communities from Yellowstone Lake, YNP, Wyoming, USA - C1_top | ecosystem: Environmental > Aquatic > Freshwater > Lake > Sediment | place: USA: Wyoming | collected 2017-08-01 | reverse complement strand
GGAAATACTCTAACCCTATCCCCTGATCCCTAACCCCTGCCCCCTCCCTGGTCCAATGTCATTAACTTAAGGGGAAAACCCTTTTGGAAAAGGGTTTCTTCCAATCAGTGCCCGGATGCTTAACTTAATGACATTGCTCCCTGGTCTGGGGAAAATACATTGATTTATCGTCAGTTTGCTTGATTCAGAGATAGAAAAGAATGACTATCCGATGCTGGATAACTCCTCATCCGATACAGAAAGTACAACCACTGTGACCTTGGAATCTTTGCAGGATGCACGGTTGCCGTGGAGATTATTGTGTTTATGGGGTATTCATTAGGTGCTTATTGGGTATGCATTAGGTATTTATTAAGTATGCATTAGGTATTTATTAGGTGTTCAATTGGCAATTTGTTTGTCTCCTTGGAATTCGTCGAATATGAAAGGATACGGACCTGTGGCTACGGCTAACTCCAGTTTAAATGGCTTTTCCAGTGCCTTTGGTCCCTGGCTTGGATGTGGTTTTTTACCTTACTCAAGCAGCGGCTCTTACGCTTATGCTCCCGGAGCTGTGAATTTTCTGAATGGCGGTGATAGTTCTACTTCCACTGACTATGGATACCTGCGCTTCCCGTTCTGCTCATTCTCTGGTTCTGCTCGTTTCGTTCTATTTGCTCTCGTTCCGCCACCTTCCGTATCCTTTTATTATTAAAGCCGAGGAATTACCTTGGGGGGGAGAAGTTAAGCACCTTTAGGTGTAGATAAGAACAACACCTAAATGGTGCTTAACTTCACCAAGAATTTTTAAGAGCATAACTATTTGAAAAAACATTTACTTTATTTCTCGTGACCTTGACAGCCCTGCCTTTAGTCTTGCCTCTTTCGGATTTATGTCTAGCCTTTTTCGGATTGCGGATAATATTCATACAGTTGCCTCTTTGCCTTGTTTTTCAAGTTTTTCCCTTGCATTAATTCATCAGTTATGTTAATTTAACTGTGGTATTAATCTTGTGAAGTGGAAAGTGGGCAAAAGGCCCGCTTTTTGTTTTATACGCCAGTCTGGAGGCCATAATGAGCAGTGATTTGCTTAAAGTTATCCAACAGGTAGGGAGAGAGAAAAATATCAACCCTGAGGTGTTGATTGAGGCGGTGGAGTCTGCCTTGTTACTCGCCTCCAAGAAGCGTTTTGGAGCCGTAGATAACATTGCCTTTCATCTTAATCGAGAGACTGGCGAAGTAGAACTATTCAGCGTGCGAAAGGTGACGGAAGAGATAAAGGACAGGGAAAGAGAAATTCTGTTGGTAGAAGCACGTAAAGTTGAAGGTGAAGCCAAAACGGGAGATACCATTGAGGTGCAGATGGAGATCGAAGATTTTGGCCGCATTGCTGCCCAGACTGCCAAGCATGTTATCATCCAGAAAGTCCGAGATGCTGAGAGGGAAAATGTCTATAATGATTTCAAGGATCGAAAGGGTGAGTTGATCAACGGTATTGTACAGCGGCAGGAGAAGGGGAACGTAATTGTGGATCTGGGGAAGACGGAAGTGATTATACCTCCCAAGGAACAGATCCCGGGCGAGTCCTTCCGGTCAGGGGATCGGATACGGGCTTATGTTGCCGATGTCTACAGGACCAGCAAGGGGCCGCAGATTACCTTATCACGGACCCATCCGGGATTTGTAGCTAAATTGTTTGAGGTCGAGGTGCCGGAGATTTACGAGGGTATCGTAAACATCCAGGCTGCAGTCCGGGAGCCGGGGGAGCGTACGAAGATTGCAGTGCATTCCAAGGACAAGGATGTGGACCCGGTAGGTGCCTGCGTCGGCATCCGCGGTTCTCGTGTGCAGTCTATAGTCAGGGAACTGCGCGGCGAAAAGATAGACATTATTCGATGGTCTGAGGACCCGCTTACCTATGTGTCTAATGCCTTAAGTCCAGCCGAAATCCTTCATGCGGACTTTGATCCGAAGAGCAAATCGGTCAAAATTGTCGTTTCGGATCAGCATTTATCACTGGCTATTGGCAAGAGAGGGCAAAATGCCCGCTTAGCCTCCAAACTGACCGGCTGGAAAATCGACATCAACTGCGAGGCGGAAGTAAAAGAACAAAAGATGAAGCTGAATAAGAAACGTGAGCAGGTCATTAAACATCTTTCCAATCTTCCTGATATGGATTTAGCAGTGGCGGAAAGAATCATCAACCGGGGAATTAACTCTCTGGAAGAGATGGCTGCCCTGTCGGTAGAGGAACTGACCGCAATTCCAGGAGTTGGGGAAGGCCTGGCACGGAGTATTATCGAGAGCGCATCGGAAAAACTAAAAAGACAAGATTCGAGAGGTGATATAGCTTGAAAAAGGTTCGTATCCATGAAATAGCCAAAAAGCTGGGCATGTCGAGCAAGGAATTGGTGGCAGAGGTTCAGGACCTTGGGGTGGGGATCAAAAGTTACATGAGTACGGTGGATGAGGATACGGCTAAGTTGATTCTTGAGATGCTCACCCCTGCCAAAGGAGACAACGCCTCAAAAGTGGGACAGAAGCCGGATGATCAAAATAAAACAGGTCAGGATATAATAACAATTCAGGATACAATAAATGTAAAAGTATCTGCCAATGTAAATGCATCTGCCAATCTTACTGCCGAAGAGGGAATTGCTTTGCTCAAAGACACTGCTGTGGCTGAAGAAGAGGCCGAAGAGATTCATGAACTACCGAAAAAAATCCAACTGACCGAAGCGGTAAATGTTAAGGAACTGGCTGAAAAAATGGGGAAAAAGCCCAATGAAGTGATCAAGAAATTGATCCAATTGGGAGTTATGGCTTCTATCAATCAGATATTGGATGTCAGTATAGCCATATCTGTGGTAGAAAGCTTCGGGTTCCAGGTCAGCATGGTTTCCCTCGAAGGGAAAGAGGACCTGGATATCAGTGAAAATGACCCTTCTTCACTCGTTCCGCGTCCCCCTGTGGTAACAGTCATGGGGCATGTCGATCATGGGAAAACCAAGCTCCTGGATGCCATCCGAAAGACCAACGTAGCTTCCAGCGAGTACGGCGGGATTACGCAGCATATCGGTGCCTACAAGGTCAGATTAAAGGGCGGAAATGTCGTATTTCTGGATACACCCGGTCACGAGGCATTTACCGCTATGCGCGCCCGTGGTGCTCAGGTCACTGACGTGGTTATTCTCGTGGTAGCTGCGGATGACGGCGTCATGCCGCAGACCATCGAGGCCATCAACCATGCACGGGCTGCCGGAGTGCCGATCGTGGTGGCGATCAATAAGATCGATAAACCGGAAGCCAACCCTGAACGGGTAAGGAATGATCTGGCCAAGTTAGACCTGGTGCCGGAAGAGTGGGGTGGAAAGACCATCTTTGTCGAAGTCTCGGCGAAGGGGGAAAAAGGCATCGACCACCTGCTGGAAATGCTCCTCCTTGAGGCCGAGATGCTCGAATTAAAGGCCAATCCAAGCCGGATGGCCAAGGGAACCATCATCGAAGCCAAATTGCACCGGGGGCGAGGCCCTGTGGCTACCGTCCTGGTCCAGAACGGAACCCTGCGGGTCGGAGACCCCTTTGTGACCGGCCTGTACTATGGCAAGGTGCGCGCTCTGATCGACGATCAGGGGAAGACTGTCAAAGAAGCGCCCCCCTCTACGCCGGTAGAAATCCTGGGTATCTCAGGAGTTCCACAGGTAGGGGATTCGTTCATTGTGGTAAGCGACGAGCGAAAGGCCCGCCTTATCAGCACCATCCGACTTGATAAACAAAGAACTGAGGGCATGCGCAAGACCGCTAAAGTAACTCTGGAAGACCTCTACGATCGCATTAAGAATGGAGAGGTAAAAGAGCTGAAGGTCATTTTGAAGGCGGATGTGCAGGGATCTGTCCAGGCCATAACCGACTCCCTGGAGCGATTGAGTACTCAGGAAGTCAATATGAAGGTTATTCATGGTTCGGTAGGAGCCATTACCGAAAGCGATATCATGCTTGCCTCATCTTCCGACGCTATTATCCTGGGCTTTAATGTTCGACCCGAACCTAAAGCCGCGATCATGGCCGAAAGAGAAAAGGTAGATATTCGCAGCTATACGATCATCTATGACCTGATAAAAGATGTACAATCCGCTATGAAAGGAATGCTTGAGCCAACATTCAAGGAGAAGATCCTTGGAAGGGCGGAGATACGGCAGGTATTCAGTATTCCCAAGATCGGTGCCATAGGTGGATCTTATGTCCTGGAGGGAAAAATGCTCAAGGGATCAAAGCTGCGACTGTTGCGTGATAATATCGTCATTTATGAGGGGAAAATCACTTCCCTCAGACGCTTTAAAGAAGATGCCCGCGAGGTCCAGACCGGCTACGAATGCGGGATCGGGCTGGAGAATTTTAATGACCTCAAGCCTGGAGATATTATCGAAGACTTCGAATTAGAAGAGGTGGAAGTCAAGCTGTAGGATCAGCTATCAGGTAGGAACAAAGAAGAGGCACAAAGGGGCAAAGGCGCAAAGAATAGGCACAAAGGGGCAAAGGCGCAAAGGCACAAAGTTTTTTTTCCCCCTCTGTGCCTGCCTGCTATATCCGTAGCATACACAACTGAAAACTGCTCTATTAATTCCAAGGACATTTATTATAGTCCTTGCGAGAAAGTATAAAAAAAGGGCTTTAGCTGACGCTAAAACCCCTGAAATACACTTAAGCCGCATGGGTTGTCCTTCCTTCTTTCAGTTAGTTTTTCCCCTCTGGTGTGGCAAATTGTACTTCACATTTGACTGGAGCACCATATTTTTCCCATAGATGTTTAACTGCCCTGGGGTAGGTGCTCCGCGCGGAAAGGCCGTTCTTCCACTCAAAATAGATATATTTCATCGTAACTCACCTCCTTTCTAGAAGATAAAAAAAGATAAATCTCCAAAATTGGAGCATTATATTACCGCCTATTTTCAGCCTTGTCAACTTAAAAATCAGGGGTAAAATTTGTTTCTGTTTTCCCGTGCACAGGCAGCGGCTGCGCCCAAGAATATACACGAAGTTGTTTTCATTTTCCTTTGTGCCTTTGCCCCTTTGCCCCTTTGTGCCTTTTTTTAATGAGAATTGCTGTCAATCTTGACGACTGGATCTGCTTTAAGAGATAATAACAAAAGAATGGAGAAATCCTCAAGAAGTGGAGAAACTGTCAAAAAGCGATAAAATCAGCAGGAAGTGAAAAACAGCAGAAGGCGAAGAAACCAGCAGGAATTTTAAACCTTCATCCGGCAAACTGCCTGCCGAAAGGAGAGGTAGAGAGAAGCGTGTATAGCATATCCTTGTATGAGACAATCCTTGATACCATGCCAAACGGGGTCTTTACCCTGGATGTTCAGTGCCGCATAAAAATCTGGAACCGGATGATGGAGAAGCTGACCGGCTACGAGGCCAGTGAAGTCATAGGTAAGCATTATTCTTTTTTGAAATGCGGCGGGCACGAAAGCAGGCAGGACCGCAGCGAATTTCCGGACGGGCACAAGGCTGGAAGAAGCCGCAGCGAAGCTCGTGCCGGGCATGAAAGCAGGCCGGGCCGCAGCGAATTTCCGGGCGGGCACAAGGCTGGAAGAAGCCGCAGCGAAGCTCGTGCCGGGCATGACAGCGGGGGGAACCACAGTGAATCTACGGGCGGACGTGAGAGCGGGGGTGCCCGAAACGAAGATCCTGAATGTGCCTTACTCAATAAGGATATGGAATTTATCGAGCAACAGGAATGCGCTATCATGGCTAAAAGCGGCGAGAGGATTCCTGTGCTGAAAAATGCCCGTGTGTTGAAAGACCAGAATAATCACCCCCTTGGCATCGTGGTCACCGTGACGGACATTCGCCTGATAAAGCAACTGGAGAGTGAAATGTCCCTGTTACTGCAACCGGGCATTGCTGGCCGGGGGCTTGGAAAGCTTATCGGGAGGAGTCATGCCATGCAGGAGGTATTCGAGCGGATTCGCCTTGCAGGAAATTCTGAAGCTGCGGTTCTCATCGAAGGGGAGACAGGCACGGGGAAGGAACTGGTGGCAGAGGCCATACATCAGGAAAGTGAGCGCAGGGACAAGCCCCTGGTAAAGCTAAATTGCTCGGCCTTATCTGAGGGTCTGCTGGAGAGCGAATTGTTCGGGCATGTCAAGGGGGCCTTTACCGGAGCTACGAGAGATAAAATCGGTCGTTTTGAATTTGCCCATAAGGGAACAATATTCCTCGATGAGATTGGAGATATATCGCCTCTTATTCAATTGAAGCTTTTACGTGTGCTGCAGGAGAAAGAGATCGAGCGGGTCGGAGAATCAGTTACCCGGAAGGTAAATGTCCGGGTGATCGCTGCAACACATAGAAACTTGCGTAAAATGGTTGCCGAGGGGCAATTCCGCCAGGATTTGTATTACCGGCTGCGCGTCTTTTCCATTTCTGTCCCCCCCTTGCGCCAGAGAAAAGAAGATATCCCCTTGCTGGTTGAATCATTCATCAATCGGCTCAACGCAACCACCAAAAAAAATCTCCTCGGTGTTTCCAGCGATGTCTACCGTTGTTTTATGGATTACTGCTGGCCTGGCAATGTAAGAGAGCTTGAGAATGCCATCGAACATGGATTTGTCACCTGTCAGGAAAAGGAACTTGGGATCTTTGATCTGCCCCTTGAAATCAGAAGGGTAGAATTGCGCAAAGCGGAATGCCTGAGAAGCGGCACCCAAGACCGCGTATATGCTCCGCAGGAGCCTTATGCGGCTGATACGCCGGAGCACCTGATAGCCGTCCTGAAAGCATGTCGCTGGAACAAATCGGAAGCGGCCCGCAAGCTTGGCCTTGAGAGGACTACTGTCTGGAGAAAGATGAAGCAGTGGGGCATACCACTCACCCCACCGAATGGGAGCCATCCCCCTATTCTATTGGATGAGAATCCTGGCACTCTATCGGATGAGAATCTTGCCGTTTCATCGGATGAGAACCCTATACCGGATGAGGACCCCGCCATCCTGCCGGATTAAGGAAGGGGTTAGGGGCTAGTACATCGCGGAGGAAGCCTCTTGCCGGTTATGAGCAGCGCGGCGATCGTTTGCGATGATTTGGCGGCCACATTTTCCCTGGGTAGCCGGGATTCGTAACCAGTGGAAGACTCCCGCCGTCAGGAATCCAGTGTTTGCGATAACAACTACTTCTGGATTCTAAGCCTTCGCGGGAATGACGGAATTGTAGCCATTTTAACTGAGTACCTACACTTGTAGACTTATGCGCTTCCTGTCTCTCTTGTGCTCTTCTTACTTGTCGTGATGTACTCATTTTGAGGCTCCTTTCAAGGTTTTATTAACGATTTCAATATCATACCTGATTGGAGCCCTTTTTGCAACAAATTATTCTACTTTTTCTCTATTATTTCAAATAATTATCCTGCTGCCTCTGGCATCAGGTTTAATGAGCCTATTCCAAAATAACCAAAACGATAGACTGAACATTTTTCTCTCACTCTCCACTATGGTGGAAATGCGAGGTAACGTGCTGGAGATCTCGCCAATCTATATCTACCATTTTGGGATAGAGTGCCTCATAGAATAGAAAACAGGCAAGGTGAGACAGGCTGGATCTTAGGCTTAATCGGATGGTTAGCGCAGGTAGAGGATTAACACTCCTTCCCCTCCCTGGTACGGGAAGCCTGATCGGTAAGATTCCACCAGCTTGCGGCCATCCTCTGAATTCAGCCAGCGGATGATTTCCTGCTTCAGAACTGATTTTCGGCTCTGGGAGTGAATCCCTCTGCCGGTAATGACAGTAATGTTTGAGATGCCCCGCCGTGCTGATAGACTGCAGAACTGCTCAATCCGGTCAACCGCTTCTTTGCGGTTGAAGCCATGCAGGTCCAGGATCGTTTTGATTTGTTCCCCTGATCTTCGAAGGGAAGATTTCTCTTTGTGCCTGATTTTGTGCCTGATAGTGGGTTGGGTCTCAAAAAAGTCGAACTTTTCCATGAGTAAGTCGCCTAGAGAGCCTTCCAGGGAATCTACCGCATCGAGAAAAAGCTGTTTATCCTCTTCGCAGATCCCCTCATGTTCGCAGATCCCCTCATGATGCTTTTGCGGCAAAGAGGGGACCACTCCTTTTGACCGGATATCCTTTGAGGTGATTTTATCTTTATTTTTTCTTTTCCTGCTCATGGGTTTGGAAATCGTAAAAGATAATATTACCATTGACAATTGTAGAACCGTTGTAACTACTCAGGCACAAAGGCACAAAGGGGCAAAGGCACTCAGGCACTCAGGCACAAAGGGGCAAAGGCACAAAGGGGCAAAGTTTTTTCATTTTTTTCTATGCCTGTCTTTTTCCTGTACGCTTGTGCGTCTCTGTGCTTCGCGCCTACCTGAGTAGTAACAAATCGTTTATAATAAGGGAACTCACCGATAATAATTTACCCATAAGTATGCTATGAACGGTTGCATTTTAGGGATCCCCTGTGGCGCAGGGAGACCCCTGTGGCGGTGGACACACAGATTCTCGCTGTTGCTCGAATCTGCTTAGTCCACCCTACCATAATCATCCTCATGCGGTCTGCACCTGTTGAGTTGACTGTACCTGCCACCTTGATCAGGGGGATACAGGGCTACCTTATTGGCACATGAGCCTATATAGTAACCAGGCATACATTATTGGCACACGAACCTATATAGTAACCAGGCATACCTTGTAGTTGACAAGGTATAACATGTAGGGTGGACTAAGCAGCTAAAAGCTGCGTGTCCACCACCGCACCGCAAACTCAAGGACTATGACGTAATCTAACCCGTCTATATCAATCATGGGTAAACTATTCTTTGGAAGTTCCCTAAGAGTCTTACTATGCGACTATTGCCCTTTTTGGCACTAACCCCTGGCCCCCAGCAAAGAGACCGATTGAGGAATTATCTTGCACGCAAAAGGGGTATATCCAAAAAAATCTCCATCCAGTTCAACAGGAATCGGGCCGCAAGTCTGGAAGACTTCAACCTTTTTTCCCTGGTAATAAGCCACATCCGAAAATACCGAAGGTCGGCGCACGATGGCTCCCATCAGGTAGCGAAGGTAATCCCGAATGGTTTGTCCGGGGAAGGTGCAGATATCAAGAAGCCCATCATCGGCCCGTGCCCTGTGGGTAATGGAAAAAAAGCCTCCATAGTTCCTGGTATTTCCAATAACTGCTGTGGTGACCTGAGCGACCATAATCTGATCATCGATAACGAGGGTAAAGGGATGGAAGTGATAACTCTTCAGGGTGCGCAACAAGGGCATGATATAAGAGTGGATGTGAATCGATCCGACACGGACTTGCTGCATGATTCGGGTAACTTCTGCATCCAGACCAATGCTGGCAAGCATCAAAAATCTGCGCTCTGCCTGTGGAGAACCCGAAGCAGGGTGTGCCTGTGGAGAAACCGGAACAGCGTGTACTTGCAGGGAACCCGAATCAGGGTATACCTGAGGGGATGCTCCCTGATCGTATTGGATCTGTCCAACATCGAGGAGTCGGGGTTTTTCCGATTGAATCAGGGAAAGAAACGCTCCAGGATTTCGGGGCAGATGATACTCTCTGGCCAGGATATTGGCCGTACCTACGGGAAAAATTGCTACGGGAATTTTTCGACCTGCCAGTCCGTTTATCACTTCATTTACTGTCCCGTCTCCACCTACGACGATCATGGGGATTTGGGTCCGGCTGGCCTCCCTTTGTGCATCTTTGGACTTTTGCGTGATAAAGACCTCTACACGTATCCCCTGCTGACGTAAGAGTTGAGCCAAAACTTTCCCCTTTTGCAAACCGCGGCCTGCGCCTGAAATGGGGTTAAGGATAATTTTAAACTGCCGGTATGGCTCTCGCAAGTTATTATTTCTCAAGTTATTGGCGCTTCTTCTACTCAAAGCGCTGCAATTTTACTATCTTATTCCATTACTATACTATGATCTGCTGTATTTTATCACATTTTACCTTATTATTATAGCACGAGGTTCACATTGATGCAGACAAATGTTTCCCATTGTTCTACGGGAAAACATTTTCTCTTGAGAGGAATTGAAAGAGGGTAGGCTCCTTGTTTGAGGAAGGCAGACTTTCCTTTTTCTATAGTGGCTTAAAAGGCGTGTATGCTGCAGTGGTTCAAAAGGCGTGCATGCTGCAAGCACCGATGAAGCAGGGGACAGATTTGAAATCTGTCCCCTTTCAAGCAGTAGCTTACTCAAGCTTAGAACCGCTATAGTTTTTTTCAATGACAATACTTTTTCCAGGAGAAGCTGATCGCATCTGCTGTACTTTCCTGCAAATCACCCTGACTATTTTTTTGCAGAACCGTTTGCTGGATCGTATCAAAAAGGTATTGAAGGAATGGGTACTGCTCATGCACCTCATCTGTTTTTCGAATGCTCAAAGGAACGGATTGGATCATAGGATGGATTCCCCTTTCAGCACCAAGCTCCGGGGACAAGAACGCCAGGATGGGATGAAAATCTCTGGTCAGGGATTCCAGGATTTCTTTCCATCCAATATTTCGTTCTTCGCAAAGGCAGACCAAATAAGAGGGAGTGGTAGCAATCAATGTGCAATCAGCCAGACGGCTTCCAGCAATGATTTGCTCTTTCAGGGATTTTGGATTTTCCTCTTCTTCCAGATGAACTGGCCTCAATGTCTCAAAACCAAAATCCCGGGCAATTTTTTCAATAAGACGGATAAACGGTTCATCCTCCGAACGAAGGCTCCAACTGATAAAGGCTTTGGGTTCTAAAGAGAGTGGCTTCATTTTCTGTCCCTTTCCACAGGAAATTTTAGACCCGGTTTTCAGTACGTGCTCGATTGTTCAGCGCTCATTAGGTCAGTCTTCTTTTTCTATCGGCACACTTGTGCCCATCCTCACCCTTTTAGAATAATTTTGAAGTCAAATAGCAAGGTATTCTGGTTGCCATAGTACTCTAGCTGGCTGTTATTACACCCTGACTAATTCTTTTCTCATGACCATGGCCAATTCTTTAAGCAAGAAAAACGTTTCATCTGAAGTCTGATCGCCGCAAGCTACCTCTATGAGAGAGGTTCGATAAGCCGGATTAAAAAAATGTACCCCTACAACCCGCTCTGGATAGGAAGTCTTTGAGGCTATTTCATCAATTCCCAGGGTAGCGGTAGCAGCCAGGATCGTAGAGGGCGTACACAGATAGCTTAATGCCTTGAAAAGTTTCTTCTTGATGCTCAGGCTCTCCGCAACCGCCTCAATAACCAGGTCGGATTCAGCAATGAGACTGATCTCTGTGGTAATATAGATGTTACTGGAAATTCGCTTTCGATCCTCCCTGCTGAGCGGTAGGTCATGAAAATCCTGCTGCAAAGTAGCCTCAATCTTCCTTTGAACCTTTCTTTCCTCTTGACGGGTCCATAAAATAACGGGCAAATCAACCTGAGCCAGAGCAATAGCTATTTCACGGCCTATTGTCCCGCCTCCCAGTACCGCCAATTGATTGATGTTGGAATTTTCACCCTTTTCTATCATTTGCTTTTTCCAAAAGAGCATAGAGATATGTAAACTCCTTCCTCATCATCAGTCTCAGAAATTCTTAAGCTGAGACCAGTGACCTTCTGTTATGTCGGCCATCTTTCAAATAATCTTTATCTGGCAGATCCCTAAAGGGCGAACCCCTGGGAAACCGGCTTCACCATTATTGGTTTACAAATACCTTAGCAAATGGGTATAATTGATGGAGACTATTAGTTCGAAGGAGCTTAAAATTATGCAATCATATCAAGAAGATAATCAGGAAGTACCTGATTTTTTATATGGATGCACTGTAGTGTGGAGAGTGGGAGCGTAAAAAACGCTTAGGATTTGGTCATTCTCTTAAGCCTCTGCGCCTCTGCGGGAGATCATTCTTCCATGGATAACGGATAACGATAGGGGAAGTTATTTAAACCTCAATCCTTAATATAACCTAAAGGCAAGATCATGATTCATGCCGCAATTGATTTTGGAACCAATGCCATTCGACTCGTACTTGCAGAGGAATTGAGCAGCCATAGAATCCACATCCTGCACCGTAACAGGCTGGTTGTCCGTCTGGGAGAAGGGTTCGGCAGGGAGAAGAAAATTCTGCCCGAAAGCTTGGAGCGTGCTGTTGAGGCGGTGAGAAAATTTTCGGCTGAGGCTGAGGGGCTGGGAGCGCAAAGGGTCCGCCTGGTGGGAACCAGTGTCTGGCGCGAGGCCGAGAACAGGGAATCAGCCCGGCAACTGCTGTACCGGGAAACCGGCCTTTGGGTACAGATCATTTCAGGGGAGGACGAGGCCAGGCTGACGGCTTACGGCGTTACCCAGAGTCTTGGTCTGCCCTTGAAAAAACTGATCATCGTGGATATCGGTGGAGGGAGCAGCGAGGTTATTTACTTCCCGCTGCAAGGAAGTCCCACCTTTTCCAGTATCTCCTTAGGCGCTGTCTGGCTTACCGAGAAATTTTTGCTCCATGATCCTCCGTCTGACAGTGAGTGGGAAAAGATGATTATGTTCTGCCAGAGCACTATCGAGAAAAGCATCCCGACAATCATACCGGCTGTCTCTCCCGATCCCCGGATGATTTTTGTGGGGACAGGGGGCACAGTTACTACCCTGGCCGCGCTATCGCAAAGGCAGAGTGTCTATAATCCTGATCGGATCAATAATTCCATTATTCCTCTGGCAGGTCTTGAGGAATTAGCCGGTCATCTTCGCTCAATGCCTGTCCGTGACAGGGAAAGGGTTTGCGGAATGGGGAAGGGGAGGGCGGACATTATCCTGGCCGGGGCTGCCATATTAGTAAGTTTGATGAAGGCGCTGAGAGTTGCCGTGTTGACACTCAGTGACGCAGGATTGTCGGAAGGGATCATCTGGCACGAAATCAGCCCCTCTCCTTTTTTGGAAGAATTCGCTTAAGCGGTCAGGATACCATTTCCAGTGTCTTTTTTCATTCTCTTTGCGGGTATCTCACCTCGTATCTCAACTCATATCTCATCTCTCAGTATCTTATCTCGCACAGTCCTTCATGGCCTCGGAAAACTTATCTGGAAACAGTTCCTTGATGGCCTGCTCATAGGCATCATAATCTCTCTGGCTGAAGAGCACGAAGGTGAGTGAGGTGAGTGAGATTGGCGAAGTGGATGAAGCGGGTGAGGCGGGTGAATCAGAGGCGGGGTGCTCTTCAAGGTAGTCAAGGCAGGTTTTGAGGGCGATTCTGGATGCTTTATCGATTGGGTAGCCATAAATGCCGGTGCTGATAGAGGGGAAGGCAATGCTTCTGAGACTATTTTGAGAAGCCAGGCGAAGGCTGTTGAGGTATGCATTGTGCAGGGTTTGCGGCTCTCCCTTTTTCCCGGTGATATAGATTGGCCCTACGGTGTGAATGACATATCTGGCAGGCAGATTTCCCCCTGTGGTAATGACCGCTTCTCCGGGAGGACATCCACCGATTTTGCGGCATTCTTCCATAATTTTGGGGCCTCCGGCGCTGTGGATAGCACCATCCACTCCACCTCCTCCCCGCAGTGCCGAGTTAGCGGCGTTGACAATTGCATCCACCGATTCTTGCGTGATGTCCCCGATTTTTACCATTACCATTGATTTGTTGACTGTAAACTTCATGGGGCCTCCTTTTATTGTATCTCGCCTCGGTACTACTCATCAGGTAAGCACAGAGGCACAGAAATTAAGTTGCTTAGGCTGTAGACTATTAGCCTGTTAGCCTATCCACCTGACCTGGGCACAAAAAAATGAAAACAACTTCAACAGATAGGAACATAGGGGCGAGGGCACGTAGTTGTTTTTTCTTTGTGCCTTTCTTTTCTTTCCCCTTTGTGCCTTTGCCCCTTTGTGCCTTGCTCTATTCCAGAATCTCCTTATTTTATCGAAAAATTTTATTTATACAATGATTTTTTTTAACCTACTGACTTGACAAAGAAAGGTGATAGGACATATTATAAATACAAGCGCTGTATAGATATGCTGAATCCTCCCTAAAGAGACTGCCTTTTTTTCTTTAACAAAGTGCATCTTCAGGGTATTAAATTATTTTTTATTCTTGACTTTTAGGAAAGTTTAAGAGAAAATTGACAAAGCCGTAGTTTAAACCGGCAAAAACTATCATATCTGAGAAAGGGGGCAAAGAAAAAAAATGGGAATGATTATGGCAGTACTGGGTGGTTTCTTAGCGATAATCCTTGGTATTATCGGGCTGATTTTTTGGTTTAAATATTTTCTTTACCTGTTGGGAGGAAGTATCCCCTTAATACTTATTATCGGCGGGCTTATTGCCTTATTTATCGGTATTACCGAAATAAAGGATACTTTGAAGAGTAAGGAAGAAGAGAGTCGATTCGACACCTTCCACGAAGAGCCAAAAGCTGTTGAAAGCTCGGCGAACAGGAAAGAGGAAGATAAAGAAAAGAGCGATTGATAAATGCTTAACTATCGATAAGCGCTTAAATAAGGTTAATTTTTTCGAGAAGACTAACTATCCCGAAGAGGTAATGCGGGGATGGTTAGTCTTTTTTTTGTGCCTTGCGTGGTCCATTTTCTGTAGCTGCAACGGATTGAAAATGTTCAACGTGAAACTTTTTTATCGTCCACTTCTTGACAAATGAAGTCCCTTCTGTTATATCATAATTCCTATGGATTATACAACTCTCTTAAATTTAAAAAAGGAACCATTTTCGATTTCACCTGATCCAGGCTTCTTCTATTATTCCAAGGATTATCAGGAATGTCTTCAGAAGCTGGAGCTATCTATCCGTCTGCGCAGGGGATTGAATATCATTCTGGGCGATGTCGGAACCGGCAAGACGACCTTGAGTCGTGCTCTGATTCAGTTGTTTCAAGGCCATGAGGAGTTCCGGTTCCATTTGATCCTCGATCCCTCGTTCAATTCCGAATATGAATTTTTGCTTACCCTGATCAAGATCTTCAATATTCCGATGCCAGAGGAAAAGACTGTCCTGGCATTCAAGGAGGCCATACGGACCAACCTCTTGAGAGAGGGGTTGGAGAGAAAACGGATCGTTGTTCTGATTATCGATGAAACACAGAAGATGGACTATCCGTTTTTGGAGTTGCTGCGGGATTTTTTAAACTTCGAGACTAATGAATATAAGCTGTTGCAACTCGTACTTCTTGGGCAGATGGAGTTTCTGGAGAAGATTAAGGGAAAGAACAATTTCATGGATCGGGTCAATATGATCTACTTTCTCAAACCCTTGAGTCTGGCTGACACCAGAGAAATGATCGAGTTTCGCCTGAGAAAGGCAGGGTATTTTTCCAAGGAGACCCTTTTTACCAAAGATGCTTATCGGAAGATACATGGCTACAGCCAGGGTTTTCCTCGAAAGATTGTCAATCTGTGCCATCACTGTCTGCTGCTGATGCTCATCAAAAAGCAACGCATCGTGGACAGGCCGTTAGTTGAAGAGGTTGTCAAGACCCTCTTTCCTGACGTCATCTTTCAGAGGCAGAGTAAGAACACCCTTATCCATTGGGGAAAATTGGCAGGGTCTCTGGCAGCCTTGGCTGGCATCATCATCCTGGCGTTTTTCGGGATGTTTCGCGAGCGAAGATCATCCATTCAGGACCAGGCCGGCAATCCCAAACAAGTCATCCAGACACCGGCCAGGAAAGATGCCCAGTCTCCGACGAAGAATGGCATTCAGTCGCCGGTTTCTTCGACGTCTTTGCCGCGGGCATCTTCTTCATTACAGGTATCTACTTCATCAACGGAAACGGGTGCTTTACCAGCTAAAGGAGACTCTGGCGGGCCGGAAGGAAGGACGGTCTCGAATCACCAATCGACCTCTCAGGGTTCATCCAATCCCGAAGTGGAACATAAAAACGATCTTCTTTCCCCTTCATCGCCGATAAGAAAAGTAGGTGAGGGATCTTCCACCTACCAGCAAGACTCATCCGGCGAAGCTATTAGCAGGGCGAAGGGAGGAGGATACCAGGTGGTGGCGGCAGGAAAGGGAGATTTCGTTTCCAGGATGGCCTTCAGACTTTACGGGTATGAAGCTACGAGGGATATTTTAGCATCCATTCAAAAGGCCAATCCCCAAATCTCGAATCTGAACCTTATCGAACCTGGCCAAAAGGTCTACTTCCCGGTTCTTGACAGCAGCATGAATGGGAAAAAAAGCGCCTACATCTATGGCGTACAGGTAGGTCACTTTTTGACAGTAGCCGAAGCTCAAGACTGCCTGAGGAGGCTTTCCTCGATCGGCAGACGTGCATATATTGAGAGAGAAGATACTTCTGATCATGGAGAAAGGTACTCGGTAGTTATTGGCCCTTTTGCCAAGATAACTGATGCCTGGGACATCATAGATGAACTGAAGAAGAAGATTGGAACGTCGATCTCGAATAATTCACGAGTGATGGTGATTAATCAGGACTAGCAGCTTCTGGCCGCGTATTTATGGCGACCTGTATTAAGTACCTATCCGAAAAGTGGGGGTGGCCCCAATGCTGATGCGGCCTCTCAGGATTTTTCGGATAGGCTCTAAGTGCTGACTGCGGGAATTCCGCGACTGGTTTTGTAGGGGTGCCCCGCCAAGGGGCTTCCTGCTGCTACACATTTTTGACACGGCTCAATCAATCCTCATTTTTTCAAAAAGTACGCGTAGATTCTCAGGAAGAATCGGATACCAATTATGGTCACGGGCTGGATTTTGTCCTTACCTGTGCTTTGAAATAGTTGCGAGTTGCGAGTTATGGGTTGTATGTCGGGTGTTATGAGTTGCGGGTCAGGAGTTACGTGTTACGTGTTGCGAGTCGCATGTTGCGAGTTAAGAGTTAAGAACTGCGTGTTGAGCGGTAAAAGTTGCATGTTGCGAGTTGAAGGCTAGCTAAAAGCTGAAACTCTAACTATAACCCGTAACCCCTGACCCGCGCCACACCTCGCAACTCCTGACCTGCAACTAAGTCACAGCCAGTTTCCTCACAAAATTTTCCCCAAGAAATATAAATGGCATGAAAAAACGCTGATTCGCCTTTCACCTGCCCTGGTTGCCGCACAGAAGAATCTGCGGATCACGGAGTTGGAAAAGGGTCCCTTTAAACGGAGTTGGAAAAGGGTCTCTTTAATTGGAATGGAGGTGATGTGGATTACCAAAGATAGCATTAGATAACATTTGCCTGTCAAAAGGCACTGATAAATTTATTTTGCGCTTAAATAAATAGGGCAACTACATAAAGAGAGGGGATGGTACATGATAGCCCAGCAGAAGAACCATCAGAATCAGGTCCTGGAAGATGAGATGGAACAGGGAGAGGAGGGTATCTCCCTTAACTATATCATCTTCACGGCCATCATCGGCCTATTGCTTTTGCTCAATTGGCTCGGAATTTTTCAAACCTTCCTTGGAATCAATACCGCTATTATTCTGACCCTGATTGGGGGTTATAAGATTTTTTGGGGCGCTCTGGAGAGCCTTTTCAAACGAAAAATTTCAGTTGATCTGGCCATTGCCCTGGCAGCAATTGCCGCCTTATCCATCAATCAGTACCTGGCCGCAGGCGAGGTCATCTTCATCATGCTGGTAGGAGAGGCACTTGAGTCCTTTGCTGTAGACCGGACCAGGGGAGCCATCAAGAAGCTGATAGATCTTTCGCCGAAGAAGGCCCGCGTGATCAGGAATGGGCAGGAAAGGGAGATCGAGGTTGAGGAACTGATTGTTGGTGACCGGGTCATTGTCAAACCTGGCGAGAGGATCCCTGTTGATGGAGAAGTCCTCTGCGGTCACTCTTCGGTAGATCAAAGCACCATCACCGGCGAATCGATTCCTGTGGAAAAGAGCGCAGGAAGCAAAGTGTATTCCGGAACCATCAATCAACTGGGTATCATGGAGATCCGGGCTGAAAAGGTGGCTGGGGATACTATCCTTTTCAAGATCATTCACCTGGTGGAAGAGGCCCAGTCACAGAAGGCGCCTATCCAGAAGGTGGCAGACAAGTATGCCAAGTTTTTTGTTCCCGCCGTCATTCTGGCAGCAGCAGGCTGCTTCCTCATAACCCGGGATCTTGTGCGGTCAGTTTCCATTTTAATCATCGCCTGTCCCTGCGCTCTGGTATTGGCCACTCCTACGGCTATTTTTGCCGGTATCGGCAGGATGGCCAAAGAAGGAATACTGGTCAAAGGCGGGGCTTACTTAGAGGCAATGGGCAAAATCGATCTGATTGCTTTTGATAAAACCGGGACACTGACTCAAGGACAGCCCAGAATTGCCGGTATCATTCCCTTCAAGGGATATTCCGAGCAGCAGATTCTCTCCCTGGCTGCCACGGGAGAGCAACACTCGGAGCACCTTCTGGCCAGCATTATCGTGGAGGAGGCCAGAAAAAATTCGGTAAAAATTGGCAAGGCCGACGATTTTCTCATGAAACCGGGCCTGGGAATAGAGGCCCTCTACGAGGGGAAGAATCTTCTGGTTGGAAACAGAAGGCTCCTGGAGGAGGGTGGCGTTGAATTTGACCTTGGCACCAGGAAAGTCCTGGAAGAGATAGACCAGAAAGGACAGACACTGATCCTGGTGTCCCTTGGCCATGAACTGGCAGGTGCCATTACCGTACAGGACGAGATCCGCCCTGAAGCGGCGCAAACCCTGCGGAATCTAAAAAAGATGGGTATCAGACTGGCCCTTTTGACCGGAGATAATGAGCGGGTGGCCAGACAGATTGCCCAGGCTGCGGGCATCGATGAATATGCTGCCAACCTTTTGCCTGACGGTAAAGTGGACAAGATCAAGGAGTGGCAGAAGGAAGGACACACGGTGGCCATGGTCGGGGATGGAATCAACGATGCCCCTTCCTTAAGCACAGCGGATGTAGGCATAGCCATGGGCGGCATTGGCTCTGACGTTGCCATTGAAACCGCAGATATGATCTTTATGGCCGATGACCTGAGCCGTCTTCAGAATGCCGTGGACATCGGCCAGAGGACCGTGAAGACCATCAGGCAGAATATCCTTTTCTTTGCCATTATCTTCAATGGCCTGGCCGTAGTTGCCGCTTCGACCCTTGCCTTTGTCACGCCGGTGGTGGCTGCCATTGTTCACCAGTTCAGTTCCCTCCTGGTTGTGGGAAATTCCCTGCGGCTTTTGGCCGGGAAAATGAAAGCGATCCTGACCGGCTGGCTGGACGGTATCGGAGGGTGGTTCAAAGACCTTAACCGCAACCATCTCTATCCTTTCTGGGATGCTCACCGCAAGCCAATCTATAACGGCGGCCTGGCCCTGATTATTGTGCTCTACCTTTTTTCCGGTTTTACAATGGTTTACCCGTATCAGCGGGGGGTGGTGCAGCGATTCGGTAAAAAGGTCACCGATGACCTCAAGCCTGGTCTTCATCTTCTGTTCCCCTGGCCGATTGATAAAGCCACCAAAGTCCTGCGTACTGTGGAGCGGGTCGAGATAGGATTTCGCAAGGTCAAGAACGTGGCCAGCAGGATAGATCAGAAGACCGGTCAGGTGGTTACTTCTTATGAATGGGATGTTCAGGACCGGACCGGAGAGTATCAGAAAATGTCTGATGAGGCGCTGGTATTTACCGGAGATGAGAATTTCCTCGAGATGGACATGGTCGTTCAGTACATGATTAAGAATCCTTCGGCTTATCTTTTCAAAATCAGGGGATTTCAGGATACCGACTCTCTGGTGCGGTTTTGCGCCCAGTCAGCTATCAGGGAGATCGTTGGTCAGGAATCGACCGATCCTATCCTGACCGTGGACCGAAGTAAAATCGAAATCCGGGTTTCGCAGATGCTCCAGAAGGAACTGGATGCTCTCGACAGCGGCCTTTTAGTCAAGGGAGCTTTTTTACAGAGCGTACACCCGCCTATTGAAGTGGCTGACGCTTTCCGTGCGGTAGTGAATGCCAGTGAAGAGAAGAGCATGCTTATCAATCTGGCTGAGGCCTATAACAATGAGCAACTCCCCCTGGCCCGTGGCAGAGGGGCACAGAACATCATGATGGCCGAGGCTTACCAGAAAGAAATCATCAACCGGTCTACCGGCGAGGGAGCGCGGTTTGTTAACATGTGCGCAAACTATGACCAGTACAAGGATACTACCTCCCTTCGGCTGTACCTGGAAACAGTAGAAGGTGTACTGCCGAACATGAAGAAATTTATTCTGGATGAGCAGCGCAACGGTCGAGAGGAATTGACTGTTTTCGGTTCGAAAAAGGTTGAGACTCTCCTCAACAATGTTGTCAGGGAATTTTTCCCTCGAGCTAAACAGCAGCAGTCACAGTCGCAACAGCAGCAGCAGCAGAACACAAACCCATAAAACTCAACTTTTGCTAGATGCCAGATGCTGGCTGTCAGATGTGGCGGTTGCCAGAAACCCGGATCCAGTTAGCCGGCCATCCAGAAACCAGTTACCAGAATCCAGAAACCAGCATCCAGGTATCAGCATCCAGAAAACCAGTATTCAGTTTAGGAGATTGCGATGGAAAGAACAATAGGAAGAAAGATCGTTACTTCACTTTCGATTCTTGCGGGCTTGATTTTGATCTTCCTGAGTATGTTTGTCGTGGATGAAACCCAGTATAAGATTGTCACTCTGTTCGGAAAGCCGACCCGCGTGGTTTCGGAGCCGGGATTGTACTTCAAATCACCCATTCACACCACTATCACGCTGGACAAGAGGCTTTTGGTTTACAACCCGATTCCCAAGGAGTATCTGACGCAGGACAAGAAAAACGTGGTTGTGGATAATTTTGTCTGCTGGAAGGTCATTGACCCGCTCGATTTTTATGTTACCGTAAACACCGTTCCACAGGCGGAAATGCGTCTTGACGATATGCTGTATTCCGAAGTGTCCGCTGCTTTGGGTAAATATGATCTGTCCTCTTTGGTTTCTTCCCAACCGGGGGAAATGAAGGTAGACGAGATTTTACAGCAGGTCACGGAGAACTGCCGAAAACGGGCGGAAAAAGACTATAGCATAAAGATTGCCAATGTAAAGCTGAAACAACTGATCCTTCCCCAGCAGAATAAACAGAGTGTTTTTGACCGGATGAGGGCTGAGCGTCAGAGAATTGCCAAGCAGTATCGGGCTGAAGGGGAGGA
>Ga0315268_10002411_pt1 | contig 21082 bp, 19 predicted proteins | sample C1_top_MG_FD_204535 | JGI IMG/M metagenome (GOLD analysis project Ga0315268, IMG submission 204535) | Sediment microbial communities from Yellowstone Lake, YNP, Wyoming, USA - C1_top | ecosystem: Environmental > Aquatic > Freshwater > Lake > Sediment | place: USA: Wyoming | collected 2017-08-01 | reverse complement strand
GAAATTCGGACTCGTATTTGTTAACACATTTGATTGTATCATATCTTTTGAGGAAGTTTTTTTTCGATTAATTAAGATCGATAGTGCAGGGGAAGGGATTTGACCCCTGTTTACCATCACGAGAATTGTTGTTAATTTAATATTTAATACCTAAATTGTTCGATTGGTAAACTCGAATAGATATTTACTCTCGTGTCACACGGTAGTTTTTGATTTTACATCTTCTACTCGGGAGACATAGACCACCATTGCAATCCAGACAACTAGACATGCTATCAGCATTGCAGAGCCTATTGTGGCCATCTCATGAAGCATAACTGCGGTATCTGTTGGGCTACTCATTGCAGTCAGGAACGGTAGATACGGTACAACTTCCTGATGTGCGATATGCTCCAATGCTAGTGCAGCAACACCGCCACCAAGCAGCATGATGAGCCAGTTGATGTGGTATGATGCGGGTATTTTCTTTCGTATTGCTCCTATTCCTATTGCCAATGACATTGGCACAATAAAGCATGCCATTTTTTTTCACCTCGTAGTTATTTTTCCTTTAAATTTTGAATGTATAAGGGAGAGTTCCCATATAATAAATATAGGTATTAACATTGCGATTCCCAGTACGGTTCCATTTGTAATAAGCCCATTTGTTTCCATTTCTATAAACGGTCCGCCTTGATATCCCATGATATGATCAATCAATACCATTATAGCTAATCCCCACAGCATTAAACCCAGAAAACCTAACTGGTATTTCTTTGGAGCAAAAATCCATCCTGCGGTTACTGCTATTGCCGCGATAAACGATGTGATCAACCACATATATTTTATCTTCCTGGTAGCAACTTTTTTATTTTCGTATCACGACAATGAGTGTTTACTTAAAAGTTTTGTGGTAACAAAAAATATATATTCGTGCTACGAATATCAGTAGAACGTGCTACCATGGAAAAAATAACGAGATTCGGCGTCTCAATAGAACCTGAGCTACTTGAAAAATTTGACCGAATGATGAAAAAGAAAGGATATTCAAATCGCTCCGAAGCAATACGCGATATCGTCAGAGAACATCTTGTTACCGAACACGTAAAAAATCCATCCGTTGAAGTCATCGGAACATTAACGATGATCTATGATCATCACAGTGGTCCGCTCATAGATCGGCTGCTTGAAATTCAACACGACCATTATCAAGAGATTCTCACCACGACGCATATTCATATTGACCATACCACCTGTCTAGAAGTATTAGTGCTACGCGGCAAAACACAAAATATCCAAAAACTTGCTGATACAATAAAAGCATTAAAGGGGATAAAACACGGTGAGTTGGTTATAACCTCAAAATCGCTGTAATACACATTTTCAAACAGATATTTTGTTAACAACAAAGGTAGACATAAATCGTTTTATAAAAGCGCAAATTAAGAAGACACTGATTAAAACCAACACAATTGTCGCTCCTGATGCAAGATCCAACCAATAAGAAATCCATAATCCTAATATGGTTAAAACGGCAGCGATTATAATGGAAAAGACCACGAGTTTCTTTAAATTCATTGTAAATTGTTTAGCAATAAGGGTAGGAAGCGTAAGTAACGCCATAATAAGAATAATTCCTACCGCTCGAATGAGGACGATCACACTGAACGCGACAAGGCAAAGGAACAATAAATTGATTACTTTTGTAGGTACACCCGCGATTTCAGAGAACTCTTCATCAAAGGAAGTTGCCTGCAGTTCTTTAAATAAAACAATAACAATGATAATGATACAGATATCTAAAACAAGCATTAAGAAAAGATCGGAAACAGGAACCGTTAATATCGAACCAAACAGATAACTAAACAAATCAGGCGCATAACCAGGTGCCAGCCCAATAAAAATAATGCCCAATGCCATACCAAGAGCAAATAGAATACCAATCGCAGAATCCTCACTGATCTTGATTTTTTTACTCAGTGTTCCAATGCCGAGTGCAGAAACAATACTAAACGGAAGAGCAGAAAGCACGGGATCAACACCGAGCAAGTAGCCCAAGCCGATTCCTCCAAACGCGGCATGGGCTATACCATCGGTAAGAAATACAATCTTCCTGATAACAACAAACGTACCGACAACGCCACATGCCAGACTCACTAGCAGTGCAGCAAGGAACGCATTTCTCATGAATTCATACTGGAAGAACTCCATCATGCATGATCACCGAGTATCCGATGAGGAATCCCATGACCTATCAACTCTATAGGACATTGATAGGCATTTGAGAGATGCTGTAAACCTTCTTTCGTCGGACCATGATAGTACAATCGTCGATTCAGACAGGCGACCTGATCAACATACATAGATAAGGCACCGATATCATGGGTTACTAACAGAATAGCCATTGTTTTCTTTAGTTGTTGTAACAATAGGTAAAATGATGATTGCCATCGGGAATCAATACTGGAAAGCGGTTCGTCAAGGACCAGGAGTTTAGGTTCTGATGCTAACGCTCGTGCAATCATCACTCGCTGTAGTTGTCCCCCCGAGAGATTGTTTACATGTTTTTCTTTAAATGTATGCATCTCTACTTGTTGTAATGCATTCTGTGCGATGTCTCTGTCTTCGGAAGAATAATGTTCTCCCAATCGTTTTTCTCGTAATCGTCCCATAAGCACGACATCAAGGACAGTGATTGGAAAATCATAATGGAAACGAAACACTTGAGGAACGTATCCAATTGAAAGTCTCCCTTCAACAGGGTCTTTGCCAAAAACAGTTATTTTTCCGCTGGTTGGCTTCAATAAACCAAGAATAATCTTTAACAGTGTTGTTTTACCGCCACCGTTGGGTCCAATAATTCCAAGGAAATCCGTTTGGTCAACCTGTAGTGTAATATTTTCCAATATCGGTACATGATTATACGTGAAATTGATGTTTGAAAGTTCAATGATTGAAGTGCTTTTCGATTTCATACATTAATCCTATGTTGCATGTTTAATGCATTGCTTCAGCAAAAGCATCGGCGATTTTTTGCATATTCTCAACATAATTCTCAGCAAGTGGATCAACCGCGATTACACGGCCTTGTATTTCGTTTGCAATAGTTTCTGCACTGCGTGTATTAAACTGCGGAGAGACAAAGATAACAGAGATATTTTCCACTCTTGCTTCATCAATAAGTTGTTCAAGTTGCTGTGGCGTAGGCTCCTTTCCGTATTTTTCAATAGAGAGTTGTTTGAGATCGTAGTCTTTCGCAAGATAGCCCCATGCAGGATGGTAGACCATGAATGTTCGATGGATTTTTTCAGAAAGTATCTCTGTTATATTTTCATCAAGAGCATGTAATTCTTGGAGGTAGAGATTCGTGTTATTTTCGTAATAGGTTTTATTCGAGGGGTCAATTTGTATCAGTCCCTGGTAAATATTTTGGACTATGATTTCTGTATTTCTTACTGAGGTCCAGATGTGAGGATCCATACCTGGTTCATCTTCGTCTGTTGAGTTGATTAGTATGATGCCTTTGGAGCTATCGACCACAAGCATGTTTTCATTCATACTAAGAATTTTATTCATCCAGGAAAGCTCGAATTCAATGGGAGAACCTACTTTGACATACATCTGTGCAGTACTCACTTCAACGAGTTGGCTTGGGGTTGGTTCGTAGGTGTGTGGGTCAGCTCCGGGTGGGACCATGACGGTTATACGACAGTGTTCTCCTGCGATTCGTTGGACAAATTCTGCCTGTGGTAATATAGTGACAATCACACCGATTTCATTGTTTTTAGATGGTTGTTCTATACAACCGCTTGAAAAGAGGAGTAATCCGCTGATACATCCTAGGGCGATCAATGTCAATTTTTTGATACCAATCATCTCTTGCGTGTCCCTTCAGACGGAATCTATTTAAAAATATTATTGGTTCTCATTATCAATAATAATTGAGGGATTGCATGGTAAAAAAATCAAGAAAAACCAAACAAAAGGAACTGATACAATCTGAGATATCAACATTTGCATCACTGTTTACCGCTGATGAATTATTTGACAAAATAAAGAAAAAAGATAACACTATCGGGATAGCAACAGTGTATCGATTTCTGAAAGATTTACGAAAAAAGAAAGAACTTCATTCCTATGTCTGTGAACGAAAAATGATCTATTCACGGGAGAAGAATAATCATTGTCATTTCATCTGCCAAAAATGTGATCAAATAACGCATTTTAACATAGAGAAAATAGATTTTCTTAAATCAAAAATCAATGGAGAAATCTGTCATTTTCAAATCGATGTACATGGCATCTGTGACAAATGCCTAAAGCATAACAAAAAATAGATTTTCAATTAATCCTTGTTTCTACAAGCTAATTTCTTTATACTCATCATAAGCCCTAGTAAGGAAGGAAATATGTCCCTCAGTATTATTTCCTTTCAACGAGATGATTGCGTCCTTCTGGTACATTGTTGCATTTTGAAAATGATACAGATTCTCACCGGTGAGATGTACTCCAAGATAGCTTTGATATTGACGAAACACCCTTTCGGTTAAGACAAACGCAAAGTCCGCGGTCAGTTGATCTGGAGAGACAACAGCTTCGCTAAACATTTGGGCTTTGCTTCCTTTTTTACAATCTACATAATATGGAGAAACACTGTTCGTATCGATCCACAACCATCGTTCTTCCCCTTTCATGAAACGGAAGATATAATCATCTTTTGTGTTTTTTTCGTCTTGTGGATAACAGACTCGATTGACAACCTGGTGTTTTGTTGCGTACGGTGATTTCCCAAATGTGGTTTCCACGAGCACCCATCCGTATCCGGGGCAGTAGTATTCTGCCATGTAATGCATCTGGGTCCAGAACCCTTGATCGTTATTCACCAGGAGGATCCGTGCAGGGACATGATAGATTCTGAAGAAGGCACACGCCATATGGGCGCGACCAACATTCTCCCCGCTGAGTAACAACGTGGTTCTCGCATCCTGGGACAACAATAACCCTGCGTGTAATTCGAAGGCAAACAGGAAGTAATGATGGTATCTGAGGAATGGTGCGATTCGCTTTGCGTACCGGATGAGATTATCGCTGAGGCCGTGCAGTTCTCGTGCCTTATCTCGGAGGAGTGCACTGTGGGTCTGCACCATGCTGTTTGAGACAAGCCAGATTTTTGTCTCATCGGGTAACTGATAGATCTTTGGGATTTTCACGTAAGATGGGGGATCGCTGAAATCATGGTTTTTTACCAAAACCCAGCAAGAGAAATGAAGCAGTACACTGTCATCTTTTTTCATCGAGCCTATAGTGAAATTAATAATTTTATTCGGCTCATACGTATCATTTTCAATCTGATAATGTAATATCTCTGAAGTAGTACTATCATTGTACATCTCTAATAGAAGAGGAACTTGATACTCATAATCTGGTGGAAAAGAAAATCGAATATGAAACATCCCGACATCTGCTGATGCATTAACATAGAGATAGTGCTCAACACGGAGTAAATCAAGTTCTCGATTATCTGTTGACATTGGAATGTTCGTGTAAGTTTCAGAGGCAGAGTCTTTGAAAAAAGAAGCCTGACTGCTTACTAGGGGAGAACTGGTCAATAATAAGAAGAGAAAAAAGAAACTTGCTGCTATCAGTTTATTCGAAAGAGACCTATTTTTAGATACAGTCATTTTCATAAATCAATATTAATATTATTTTATTGACTATTTATGTTTTGTTCATTTTATTTTGATTTTTGATGCTTTTATCAGGAATATTTAATGATCTCTATAAAATCGTGATGGACCTTCGAGAACCTTCTATACCGCTTCGTTAAGGCTAGAAATGCAGTTCTTCGCACTCATTCCTCGTTCTTTTCTTCCATTCTTCTAAAGGAATGCTGAATTTTTTCTCAACCTCTGTGCGGTACGTTGGTCCTCCGTTGTAGGCGCAGAACGGGATAATGCGGTTATCGGGGGTCGCATAGTGGATGACGCAGCGTTTCACCCGTTCGATATCATAATTATAGGAATCCTGAAAATGCATTGCTCCGATCAGCATCGTTTTCCATGTGAACTTCCCAACAGATTTCTTGTCTTTTTCTGAGGCAACATCGGAGAGTAATTCAACGATGTCAATTCCTTTTGGCATCTTTGTCTTATCGATAAATTCACCGAAATACTTGTCGAATGTTTTTTGTAAATCAGTTCTTTTCTTCAATTTCTTGAACAACCGGATCAACATTTGATATCGTTTTACTTTCTCCGCAAGTTCTTCCATTCGCTGGAATAATCCTTCCACATTCACAAATCGAGGAATCGGTGTTACTGTTCCGCCATGGATGAAGACAAAGGTCGCATATCCACAATGCGGATGAGACGTAAAGGCGATTTCTTCACGACCAGACAATACCGAGATCAGTTTAGAGATAGGTGCAACAACAGGAACAGGATAAAAATCAGTTTTTTTCAAAAAATCAGTTTGTTTTTCCAGATCCGAGATTAGATCAGGTATCGTATATCGTTGTTTCTTGAGTTGTTTTTCATCAATTCTGCCGGTAAATGATACCGGTTGGAAGTTGACCCCGCGGATCACTTCAGCGTTTTTTATCGCATATTTCACAATCTCGCCGACTTGATCATCGTTCACTGTTTTTACTACTGTTGGAACCAGCACCGTTGAGAGTGGTTTTGGTTGTACTTTTTTACAGTTTTCAATTGCTTTTACTTTTATATCAAGGAGTTTTCGTCCGCGTGCAACCAGGTAGTCTTGTTCTCTAAGGCTATCAAATTGAAGATATATGGTGTTCATCCCGGCATCACGCATCTTTTGACAGAACTCAAAATCAACCATCTTCAGACCATTGGTTGCCACCTGGATTTGTGAAAACCCAAGATCCTTTGCTTTTTGAATAACCTCCATAAACTGTGGATAGATCGTCGGTTCTCCACCGGCAAACTGGAGTGCTTTACAAGGAACGGGTTGTTCAGCACGCAAGTTTTCCATCATGTGAACAACTTCGTCATATGAAGGTTCAAACACGTATCCTGCTGCGTTTGCGTTTGCAAAACAGATCGGGCATTTCAAATTACATCGATTCGTCAAATCAATGAGTGCAAGACAGGTATGGGAAAGATGCAAATTACACAATCCACATTGCTCAGGGCAGATGGTTGCATTGGTGATCATAGGGTTGGTGACCCCAATCCCATCATATGCCCATTTCTCTGCTTGTAGATACATTTCTGCGTCTGACCAGTAGATATCCTCAAAATCCCCATGCTTCGGGCAGGTTTTTTTCATCAGTACCTGACCATTTTTTTCGTAAATTGTTGCGGAAATAATTTTTTTACATTCTGGACAGAGTGACTTGATTTCTTTTGGTAAACCCTTCTGGAGAAGTGATTTTTTATTAAAGCTCATAGTACTGCCTCTTTGATTTAGAAAAAGAAAATAACGTTCCATTATTTAACTATGCATTACTATTTATGCCCTGCGGGGGGCTTTTCAACCTCTATTTCTGATGTTTACCAAAACGATTATCGTTCTAATCGATTTTAATAGCTGCCGTCGGGCACACGTTTTCGCAACCCTTTAATTTATCACATTTTCTTTCGTCGGTTACCTTACAAATATTATCTTGAATATACAGTATTTTTTTCGGACAGATTTCCACGCATGCTCCACAACCAATGCATTTATCGGAATCAATTATTACAATTTTATTCATGTTACAATCATCTTGTCTGCATTTACTAATCAATTATAAACCCTATAGTTATTATTCGCTCTAATACAACTATGAAAATTTCTAAATAGATTTTTTTATCATATTTCTAGATTTGATGAAAAAGTAACCGATAATTAGAAATGTAATCGTTGGAGTCACCCAGCTGGGGATGTTGAAACCAAAACTATCCATAACCATGATTATTCCAAGGAACAATATTGAATACATCGCTCCATTCTTTAGATACACATATTTTTTGATTCCCGAGACATTACGGATTGTTAATTCTCGGACAACAACCGCCCCAAGACCATTACCAAGAATGATCAGAGGTACTGAGAGGGTAAAGGCAAATGCCCCAAGAACACCATCAACGGAAAACGTTGCATCGATGATTTCAAGATAGAGGAGTTTACTTATATCATTGGACATTGAACCTTTCTGCAAGAGGTGCCGCTCCGCATGTTCTGCGTTTTGTTTAAACCCATGTGTGATAAAAAACCCTGTTGAACCAACCACTGCTCCGAATGCCATCATTGGGTTTTTATTTAATGCAAACCAAACGATACCGGCGAGCATAACTGAGACAGAGGCATAAAACCATACTCCTTGTTTTACAAAAAATCTTTCACCAGGTAGCCCAAAAGTTTTCGGTTCTAAAAACAACCAATGAAGAAACAGGAATAACAGAAACGTTCCTCCACCAATAAGCAGGATTGGTGCTGACTGTTCAACTGCATCAATGACATATTGGTCACTGCTGAACATCGCAGTAAATGACCCAATGAACCCCAGAGATGGATTCGCTAAATAGATGATGAGCCATGGTAATAATCCTCTGATTAGAAACACGGCAATAAGAAGACCCCAGATGAGAAACCATCGCCTGGCTCGTTGACTCATCGTTGATAAAACATCCGCGTTGATTACTGCATTGTCAAGACTACTTATTGTTTCAAACACGCATAATCCAAGAACAACAAGGATCATTGAGAGAACGTCAAACATGCGTCATGCGAGAAATATACTACCTCTTTTAATAGTTGAGGCCTCAGGTGTTCAGCATTAACAGTATAGGAGATGCAAAAAAAGGTATATAATTAAAAAGAGTATGATTATGAGATGCTAGGTGTAGGCCATATAAAAGAACCCGGAGAACTCACCTAAAAGCTCTTCTTTTAAGCGAGATTGATCCCTGATTTTTTTTCTGACAGTTTTTCACCGTTTAAGGATTTTTGAACGATTCTCTGAATCATACCATTCTCCTCCTGAAGCGAGCCTACATGAACACATTCCATAAACGAAAAGCAAGGTCGCCACCACTAAAAATCGCTCACCCGATCTCAAACGAAGTGATTAATTTATTTTTATCAATGTAATAGATTTATTATCGTCATCTATCAATTTAAGCGTATTTGATGTTATAAATTTATATTTTACAGAAAAATCGTATTGGCTGCCGGTAGAGAATGTTACTCTCCCACCAGCAATATCCCACATATAGGTTCCACTTATTGATAAATTCCCTAGTGAACCATTGGTTTTTACACTATTATTCGTATTGAATGTCATCGTGCCTCCACTTGATGATCGCCAGGATCCAATAAATTTATCTTTTTCCGATTGATTTGTACAACCACTTATACATGTTGTTATCAAAATCACAGCTACAATTCCGACCAGCATAATATATTTCGTCATCTAGATCACTTCTATTCTTTTTGCTACGAATCGCTATTTCTATATTTATTCTTTCGGTCTACCTAAACTACATTCTAGAGTTATGAGTGAGAAATCCTTGATTTTAACATCACGGATAAATTATCATGATAATTTTAGTGTAATAACGCTACATGGCATTTTTTTTAAAACTTTTGGGTGAAATTTATTTGATAGAAGTTGTTTGTCCCCACTGCGGTTCTAAAAAGCAAAAATAAACCTATTCTTCGGAGATTAATTTAAAGATTAATCGTCATAAAAAAATCATCTTCTTATCAATAGGAAACGATATATTTATATGAGGTTACTGACTTAAATATAATGAGGTTAATATGAACAATAAAATTCCAAGTATCATCTTCCTATTCGTTTTAATAATGAGTAGTATCACAGCAACAATTACATTCGGACAACTACAACATCCAACAGAAACCAAAAATCAGGGAATAAGCGGTAATTATACACTTCAGTGGTCAATGGATTATGGTACCGACCCAAGGACTTGTGCCCGATTCCAAGGGCCACAACCAATTGGTGATGCTGATAACGATGGGAAGAATGAATTGCTTATTAGCGGCAGAGATTGTACGATTCGAGTGATGAAATGGGATGATAGCGCACAGACATATAATCAGGTGCGTGCGATTCATCCACCGTTCTATCCATTCATCCAATGTGATGCTGGTGGCATGGCAATTGGCGATGTGACTAATGATGGGAAAAACGAGATTGCTGTGACATGGTACACCGCGTTTTATACGTATTTCGCCGGGAAATATTGGTTAAAAGGAGCTAACCCCTGGATTTTCTTTAATGACGGTGGTAGTGCTGATTGTTTGATTGGGGATTGTGATAACGACGGGAAAAATGAATTAATTTTAAGCGGTGGTGGAAGCTGGCAACAGTCAAGTCCAGTTGGTGAAATTACGGTGTTTAAATGGAATGGATTGTACCTGAAACGAGTCGCTGAATGGAACGATCCCAATACGAATGGATATGTGTACATGGCTGGTCTGGGTGATGTGGATGATGATGGGGAAAATGAGATTGTCTGCGCTTATGAAAATAAGGTTATGGTTTTAAATTGGGATGCCCAAAACAAGGTATTTGTTCCTACAGAGATTTATAGGACATATGGACAAGATTCCCCTTTCGGTGTGGTCTGTAAAGATTGCGACAATGACGGGAAATCGGAGATCCTTCTGAGTTATTATGACCCTCGGATTACGATCTTTAAATGGAATGGAACGGGGTATCAGATACAATTTGATATCACGTGGCCTGGGGGAGAACCGGTAATCGAAGGAATCGATGTTGGTGATACCGATGACGATGGACTCAATGAAGTGTGCGCGGGGGCTGGTGTGACTCATATCTTGCAATGGAATGGTACGACGTATGTGGAAGAAGCGATGCTGCCTACCTTTGGTTGGATGGCGGTCGTGTGCATCGGAGATTGTGATAATGACGGGAAAAATGAGATCAACGCAGGGAACGTCGACGTTAATACCGGGCAACATTTCATGGAATGGGTGTTCAAATACGAAGCAGGTACGTAATGCAATACTTGGTTTCATCTATCATTATTAATGCTTGATGATTTCACCGAAAAGTATTTTTAGAAAAATATCGTTTATAAATCTCACGGTCTCAGCATCTTTTTACGTTACATGAATAGACTAAGCAATCGGAATGCAATACCACCCAGAAAGATTGCTAACCCAATCTCTGTTAGAGTGATCAAACCTGCTTTTTTCCATCCAGTTTCACGAACCAATGCTGCAATCGTTGCAACACAAGGCACATAGATCATAATCACGAATGCAAAGACGACCATTTGCACCGGAGACATCGCTAAACGGATATCCACTGTTCCCGCGGCAGTCATGAGTAAAACGAGAGCTGCTTCTTTTCGTAACACACCGAAGAAGAAGAGAAAACCGGTGAACGCAGGAAGACCAAGCCAGACAACAGTAACCGGACTCAATGCGTTTGATACAAGATAGAGAACATTGGTTATCCGCATCGCTTCAATGATGATGCTACCCAGGATAATGAGCGGAAGCGCAGTGATGAGAAACGGTTTGAACCGGTTCCATGCTTGTTTCATAACTACTTTTCCAGATGGAAGTCGATACGACGGCATTTCCATGATAATACCGACAGACACGCCGGGGAGAAACCTGTTAAGGATTCTTCCAATAAGAAAAATCAGAACGAAATCGACGACATAGAGTAAAAGAGCCCATTGCACTCCGACATACGCACCGACCAGTCCAAGAATAACAACGGTTCTTGCTGAACATGGGACTAGTGTTGAGAGAAAGATGGCGATGAACCGATCGCGTTTGGTTTCCATAATGCGGCATCCAACGCAGGCAGGAACGTTACAGCCAAATGCAAGCAGCAGAGGGATGCATGCTTTGCCATGAAGACCGATGGTATGGCATGGTCGATCCATGAGATATGCAATCTTTGGGAGATACCCAGAGTCTTCAAGGACACCAAGAATAAGATAAAACGGCAAGATGAACCCCAGCGCGACAGAAAGCGTTGCATACAGTCCTACAACCCCGCCATTCCAGAGGAGATCAGGCCAAAACCCGGTCATATGAGGGTTAACGCTTTCAAAGAGGTTCCGTACTATTTCAGAAAGCCATCCTCCAAAAAACGAGATAAACATGAGAATACTCAGCATAATGGTGAACATGAGAACATACCCCCAGATACTGTGCATACTAAGTGCATCAAAGCGTTCACTCATCGAGGGTCTCTCAGATTCCTTAAACGTTTGAACTTCTTTTACAATCCTCACAGCAACTGCATAGCGTTCTGAGGCAATAACCGTTGAACACGGTTCCTTATGAATCTCAGAGATTTCTCCAGCAAGAATGTTCGCCGCGACAATCACATCAGGGTGTTTCTCACCAACTTTGTTAACGATCTCCGAATCCCCTTCTAATAGTTTTATTGCAGTCCATCTCATGGGGTATTCAATATTAACTCCAGTTAGGACTCGTTCAAGTTTTTCTATCCGTGTTTCAATCTCAGGACCATAGCGGATAGTACTCTTGGACGCTGAAGATCGTTTGGCTGTTTGTTCGATGGCTGCATCAACGATTTCATGAACGCCGATTCCTTTTGTCGCAATGGTTGGAACGACTGGGGCATTGAGCAACTTTTGAAGCTTTTTTTCATTAATGGTTATGCCTTTCTTCTTAGCAACATCGACAAGGTTTAATGCGATAACAAGCGGGGTTCCCATCTCAAGAAGCTGTAGTGTAAAAAACAGGTTTCTTTCGAGAGCGGTCGCATCAACAACATTGACGACAACATCAGGATGCTCTAGCGCAATATATTCTCTAGAGACAATTTCCTCCTGAGAGTACGTCGAGAGGGAGTAAATCCCTGGTAGATCGATAATTTTGATATGTTTCCCGTGATGAAAGAGTACTCCTTCTGCTTTTTCCACGGTTTTCCCTGGCCAGTTACCAATGATTTGTCCAAGACCGGTGAGTTGGTTGAAGATGGAACTTTTTCCAACGTTTGCATTTCCTGCGAGTGCGACAACAAGGTCAACTTTCATTTGTACTCACGTTTTCTGTACGAAGATTTTTTCAGCGATACCTCTGCCAATGACAAGTTTACATCCACGGACACACACTTCTATAGGGCCGTTCATCGGTGCTTCTCTGAGTAAAGATATGATAGTACCATTTGTAAGACCAAGATCACATAATCGCTGCATTACGCCTCCGCCACCGCGGACAAACACAATTTTTGCTTTTTCGCCATGTTTTAACGAGGTGATGGCAATGATGTCTTTGTCTCGTTTTTCAAGTGTGAGGTTTTGTTCAGAAAGGCATTCCTGACAGTTTTTCACATTGAGATTGCAAGGTGGGATGGGTGATCCGTCAGGGCATTCCGCTGGACCTTTGAGGGTTTTACAGAGAGCGATCTCGGTTTCATCAGTAAGAGTATGTTCCAGTTTACATGCTTGTTCATGAATCTTATCGGATGGTAAATGGAGCATTTTATCTAAAAAGACTTCAAGAAGTCTGTGTTTTCGCTTCATTTTTATCGCTGCTTTGTAACCTTTTACGGTGAGAGAGACTCCTCTATATGATTCATATCGCACTAAGCCGTTCTGCTTCATTCTTTGAAATACTTCGGTGACGCTTGCTGGAGCGTTCTTGAGACGCTCTGCGATTTCTGATGTTTTCGCAGTGCCTTCTCGTCCTGCAATATCATAGATTGCTTCGAGATATTCTTCGATATGTTCTTTCGGCATAAATTCTCACTATATTATGATATAGCAATCCTTAAAATATAAATATTTCGGTCAACCTAAATTTAATACCGTTCTTTTTTACCATAAATGTTAATCAGATGTACATGTACCATTCAACCAAAAACCTCGAACATAACAAACATAAAGTGCACCTTTAAAAAACAAGATTACAACGGAAACACAACGACAACAAAGAGTATTTGAAGGAGTAAAAGAACGAATACAGCGGGCAAAAACATCCGATACATCCGTGTCGTATCAGTTTTAAAATATTCACTACTCAGCACATTACATAAGTGAATTGGGGAAATCAAATATCCAATGAGAGAACACATGAAAATGATGCTTGTTAGACCAATGATATTGATCCCGGTGAATGCGAAAAACGGCTCAACCAAGGGATACGATAGCGCGACCGCTCCAAGATTATACCCGGTTAACGTTCCAAGTAACAACGGAATAACAATGACGATAACCAATGCAGGGAACGCAAGATTCTGCATCATCTCCGCCAGAAGAACATGCGTTTGTGATATCTTAATCATCTCACGCAGAATCATAATACCAAAAATAGCGAGGGCAAGTTTCCAGGTTACTGATTTTTTAAGCACATGAAGATACACCCTCCATTCAATTTTCAACAGACCGTACAACGCGAGAAGGCTGACAGCCACACCAAGCAAGAAACATCGTGTTTCTGATACGCCCAGAAACTTCAAAGGATAAAACATCAGAGGTACAATAGGGGGCAGAAGATATACTAACCCCTGAGTGTTTTTTTTAGATGCTGCCGTTGTCGGAGGCGTGTTTTTTGTGTACTTGCGAAGATACAGATAACCAATGATAATCATCCCGACAAACGAGGGGAGATTCGCCAGCATCAACATCTGCAGAGGAACCCCTGCGAACTTTATACTGCAGATAAGAATCATCGCTGAAGAAATCGGATAAATCGGAAACCACACATGTCGAAACCAGATGTTTAAAAAATTTTTCTGATCTTTTGTTAATTTATATTTTTCTCCCTCTTTATCTATCTGCGGAGCAGAAAATAATGCTCCACCCTGAACAGGCATCAGTCCGTAGACCGCGGGAATAACACCTAAGGTTCCTCCTTTGGAAAAAAAGGTTCTCAGACTTTGAATAAGTTTTGTAATAGCACCGGTCTCCTGCATACATTTTGCTAAAACAAAAATCAAGGTCATGAGAAGGGCAAGCTCAATAGTCTCGGTCATCACTTGTTGCTCTTCAAAGGAATACACTGAGGCTTCGATCATCGCCTTAGGAATATCAATCGGAGCGATGACCTGCAGGGAAAACACGCCAACAACAAGAGATCCCAGGATTAAGCATACTCCAAAATTTATTTTTTTCCGTATGAGAATAAGAATAACCGCAAATGCAATAATAACCCCAATGAGATTGAGCATGGTGCGTCAGAGATAGTCCTTTTCTTTAACTAGTTAACCCAGTTGCAACGCTTTGGGCTTGATCGATTACTGCATCGTTAATCAAAGAATTAAAAAAAACATTTCTTCAGTATCAGCGGTTTTCCGTTGGCAATGGTTGTTGACACATCATCTCCCTTTGCCGCGTACACAAGATAAGAAATAACGATATACTATAATTATGTTTATTGAATTCTCCCTTAATAAATATCTTCTGCCCTCGTCTATCATATTTTAATTTAAAAGTATCGCTATTCCTTCAATATAAACATATGTCAAAAATATCATTTAACGCTTCTACCAAAACGATCCTTTATACCGATTCGTTGCTGGACAACCAAAACATCGATTCTCAAAATATGCTGGACATGTTTTATATTCCACGCCACAGGGAGGTTTATTCAAGGATCTTTCAACAATTCGTATAGGCATAACAAAATCCTTTATGCTTGATATGATAATATTAAAATCCGCGCTTTGCACATCTTTATCCGGACGAATCCGACAATCTATTATCGATTCAAGAGATGCTAAATCCTCTCCTGCGAATAACAACATGAGGTTTTCACTTCCTGAGACAACAAAACCATTCAGAAAGAAAGGGCAGTTTCGAAACATATTCAAAATTTTTGTAGTGTCAGTTGTTCGTACCATTACCTTCGCAAGATAGATCCCTACCTTATTGATATTCGCCCCCGTAATCTGGTCGATTATTCCTCTATCCTTCAATTTTTTTAACCGCATAGCTACTGATGGTTGAGAGAGTTTGACTATTTTAGCGATCTCTTCCTGAGACATGTCTTGTTTATCATGGAGTAAAGAGATTATTTTTTTATCTTTATCATCTAGTTTAATTTTTGATTGTAGCATATTTTAACACCTTTAAAACGAATATATTATTAGTAATATTTACTATCTATATTAATATAACCTATAAAAAATAGGTTTAAATAGTCTCTTAAATAATATTTATTATAAAAATGTTTATTATGTACAGTCAACGTTAATAAAGAAGTAGAACGCTTAACTGGGGATACTATGAAAAAAATAAAAATTCAATCACTTTTAATACTGTTGATCTTGACTGTGAGTGTATATTCAGGAAACACATATGCAACAACAGACGATACTTTTACAATCCCTGGAGAATATAAACTCTCAACACATATACAAAACACCGCTGTCGAGGATTTTGATCCATTATGCGATGTGGAGGTAACATTTACACTGAAAACAATACGGTCTCTTGAACGAACAGATCATCATTTGGATGTGGAGAAAAAAATAGATGCAGTAGGCAAGCCTGATTTCTATGTCCTCGTCATAATTAATGATGTTGAATTTAAAAGTCCTGTATGGAAAAACACGCAGTATTTGTATGATTTGGACTGGACGGCAACCGTAAATGTACCGGACGATGAAGAGCTTGTTAACATAAGTATTCAACTCTGGGATTCTGATGTTGGTCGTGACAAACGATGTGATATCAGCAGTTTTTATGATGACAACCTACTACTCAATTATGATGCTGAAATCAGGTATAGCATCGCTGCGGGTCATTGGAGTGGTGATGATTTTGTCAATGCCGGAACATGGTCTTCTGATCCCAGTGGGTATGGGAGATTAAACGGTTGTGATGACCGCAGTTATTATGATAAGGAACGAGATTGTGAGCTTTGGTTTGATGTCTCCCAGACAGATACTGATGGCGACGGAATCCCCTATTGGACTGAGGTGAACGTCTTTGGAACAGACCCTGAAATAGACAATACCGGGGAAGATTATGATTCTGATGGCTGCCCGATAGAATGGGAGTATAAATGGGGTCATCAGATGTGGATTGATGACGAAACAAATAGTACAGAACATTGGTGGATCTATGATCCATCTGGACCTGATGCTCATAAAACATTTGACCCGGATGGAGATGGTCTTGATAATGTTGAAGAGTATTTGACATCTCAGTGGGGTTCTGATCCGTTCCGAAAAGATCTGTTTATTGAATTTGATGAGATGGAAGAAGGTCCTGATGGTATGATGGTCCTATTCCCTGCAGACTCTAAGGAATTACTCGCTACAGCATATGATTCAAGAAATATTGTGTATCATCTTGATGATGGACGTCTGGGGGGCGGAGAATCAATTCCATTTACAGAAGAAACACTTGATAGAAACGACCTTAAAGAGTATTATTACCAATATTTCTTACATGGAGACCTTAACAATTGGCGAGTAGGGGTGTTCCATTATGCACTCCATCTCTACGATGCCGGATGGGCTGGATATGTATTTAATAACGGATATACGAATCATCTTGATTCTCTTCAAATATCATCGAAATATCATGAGGAGTATACTTTAGGAAATCCACTCTACAATCTTCTGCGAAGACAAACATTGAATATTCAGACTCAACGAGAAAGGGTGTATGCTGCAGTACTTATGCACGAAACCGGTCATACTCTTGGTATTTTCAATGGGAATACTCCTGGATGTGATAATCACTACACTCTAACTCCTTTAAATTTTGATTTCTGGAAATACGGTGGATATTTAAGTGTCATGAATTATCGATATGTGTATTCGGGACTGATAGATTATTCAGACGGATCAAGAGGAAAAAACGATTTTAATGATTGGGATACAATAGATTTAACGTTCTTCCAAAACTAATTATATATAATACAGTATATAATATTGGGAAAAATAACTATGTACGTTAGACGCAGACAAAAAGTAATCATGGCAGTCTCGCTACTTGTTATTGCGTGTTTAATTGTGTCTGGAATGTATGTGTATTTTGAATATTATGCGACAAAGAAAGAAACGCCTCTTCAACCAACTCCTATTCCTATAGATGACCGTATCAGTCCTTTAGAAAACCAAGGTCTTGTCCTAGAGGTCTTACGAATTCGACATAAAGGATTACTTGAAAAATTAATTACTCCTGGTAATTCTTGGAAAAATACACCATCGTTTTATTTCATAACCGACATGGATGGGTTGGAATATGCAAGTAAGGACGTGACTCAGCATGGTAGAACAACGGAAGTATTGTTCAATACATGGGATACCATAGGTCAGGAAAATAAAATCATGAAAGATGCTGAAGAAGAACAAGAAACTTCAATAGTCACTCTTACCGTTGTTGAACAAGTAAAATCTGGGTTATTCGGACGAAAAACAACTGATGTTCCGAGAGACTCATTTACTGTTACGTATGATTATCGCACTGGCCGATGGTCAGGTGACGATAACTTCAAGGATTACGACGGATACGGCCATTACTTAGGTGAAACCTTCGAGATATGGTTTAACCTCTATCAAATCGATTACGACAATGATTTTATCCCGTATTGGACAGAAGTCAACATCCTCCACACAGATCCAACGGTCGACGACTCTAAACTTGATCCCGATGGCGATGGCATCCCAACAGCATGGGAGTGGAAATGGGGATATGATCCATTCACCTGGGATGATCACGGGAGACTTGACCCAGATCTAGATGGGATTGAAAATAGTGAGGAATACCAGATGGCAAATTGGTTTGCCGATCCATTTATACAAGATATCTATTTGGAAGTCGATGTCATGGGACGAGGCGGATTGCTTGATCCACCCCATTACCTTTTTAAAGAAAGCCAACAAGGGATTATCGAGCGATTCGCTGAGCATAATATCAGAGTATACATCGACGATGGGTGGCCAAATGGTCCGAAACACGGTGGCGGAGATATTGTACCACATATCGATAAATTATCACAAGATTCTGGAATGATATTACAGTATTATAACAATTATTTCCCTGAAGAGCGAAGAGGGATATTCAGATATGTAGTCATCGGACACGGCGGTGGTTTCCAACACCCAGCATATAATAATATTTATGATACCATCCAAATTTCTTACGTGTCAGGAAAATTCCAACTAGTAGAACAGTTAAAGACCTTTTTTATATTAGGCCGGGTCCCCACACAAAGAGGTGTCCGTGTTTCATTAGGATCGACACTATTACATGAAATGGCACATAGTTGTAGTATTAGTGCTGAGAGTTGTAATTTCGGAGGAATTGATAATGTCTCATATGCATGGATTATCCTTCCAAAAAAATCATATGTTGAAACATGGGGGCAGTATAGAAGTGTATTAAATTATCTCTACTGTCATGATCCTAGTGTATTTGATTTATCCCATGGTGACAATGGTCCACCGTATGATCAAAACGACTGGGGTTACACGTTTGTTGGTTACTTCGAGTATAACGCTAAGTTTATAGAAGAGCCATACTATGAAGCAAACACCGGGGAGACGGTGATGGTACAAAATGAATGGAGGGTAACTGGCTATACCTATGACGAGAACCTGACAGAAAAATTTGTACAATCTATCGGGGATTGGTCACCACTTGATCCTATCCAAGTGAATTGGTCTGTCTATAAATTAGTTGATATAGAGCACAATCCAAACTCCAGGATGATAAAAGTATTCGCCCAACCAAAAATAAAAACAACACAACAATGGGTATTATTTAAAGAAGGAGATCTAGACCTTACGGGAAATATGCAATTTTACTCATTCGATGATATTCTCAATAAAAAAACTGGGTAACCTTCCCTTGAAATAATATCAATATTTTTTTCTTTCTCTTTTCAATCGATAACAGTGATACATGTTTTTAGAATACGAATAAATTATTAAACATATTTGTATTCTAATCAAATATTTCCTATAAATAATAGGTAAAAAAGATAATTTTATGATAATTATTATAATAACGTTTATAAGTAAATCCTTATATTAGATAGTATCATAAGTTAATCTTGAAGGAAAACAATGAACAAAAATAATAAAAAGGAGGTGAAATAGAAAATGCCTGGCGGAGACAAAACAGGACCTTGGGGACTTGGACCGAGAACTGGACGAGCAGTAGGATACTGCGCAGGATACAATGTACCTGGTTACGCAAACCCTGGATACGGTCGAGGATTCGGCAGAGGCTGGGGTCGAGGTTTCGGACGAGGATTCCGGGAACATGGTAGATGTTCCTGGGGACGAGGAGTATATCCCTATCCAGCACCATACTACCCCGAAGCATACATAGAACCCAGTAAAGCGGAAGAAAAAGCTTACCTCGAAGACATGGTCAAAGGTCTGGAAGAAGAAATAAAAACAATACAGGGAAAGCTTCAAGAGTTATCTAAAGAAAAAAAGGAAGCTTCACAATAAGACCAAGTAAGTCTCCTTCTCTTTCTTTTTATGACAAAAGATAATATAAAAAATTAGGTTAAAAACATTAAGGTGAACGGTTTCATGGAAATAAAAGAAATTGATGATTTGAAGGTTACACACAATCTCGGCAGAATAAAACATAAGATTATTATATTGAGTGGTAAAGGCGGTGTTGGGAAAAGCACGGTTTCTGTGAATCTCGCTTTTGCGCTTTCAGAAAAAAAATATACTGTTGGATTAATGGATTGTGATATTCATGGGCCCAGTATCCCAAAGATCCTTGGTGTTGAAGAGAAAAAACCAACCGCATCTGCCACTGGTTTCAATCCGATTTCAGTTACACCGACTCTGAAAGTAATGTCCATGGGTTTTCTTCTTTCCGATACTGATTCTCCAGTGATTTGGCGCGGACCAATGAAGATGGGTGTGATAAAACAGTTTATCGGTGATGTCGATTGGGGTGACCTTGATTATTTAATCGTTGATCTCCCACCGGGTACCGGTGATGAGCCGCTGAGTATTGCACAGCTTATTCCACAGAGTGATGGAGCAGTTATTGTGACGACACCACAGGATTTAGCGTTAGTAAGTGTGCGCAAATCAATCAATTTTGTCAAAAAGATGAATATGCCGGTTATTGGCATTATTGAGAACATGAGTGGGTTTACTTGCCCTCATTGTAAAAAAAATGTA
>Ga0315268_10002410_pt1 | contig 21082 bp, 27 predicted proteins | sample C1_top_MG_FD_204535 | JGI IMG/M metagenome (GOLD analysis project Ga0315268, IMG submission 204535) | Sediment microbial communities from Yellowstone Lake, YNP, Wyoming, USA - C1_top | ecosystem: Environmental > Aquatic > Freshwater > Lake > Sediment | place: USA: Wyoming | collected 2017-08-01 | reverse complement strand
CCCCCTACGTTTTTTCTGCAAACGTCTTTCGAATAGACCAATAAAACGAATGTAATTTTGGCGACGATAACATGTGACGCCTGCTGAAGTCTTTGGTTTTTGTCCTCGGGAACGTTGAGAAAAACTTCTTTGGTTGCGGCTGCTAACAAAGCTTTCTTCGTTATTTCACGTGAAACGTTGAACATGTATAGACTCTATATTCAGCCATGGCGACGTACATACTTACGTGCTGCTCCGTTTTAGCGTACAGATGCATTGTCTCTTGCCTCGGACAACATCCAAAGCTGATTAGAAGTAGTAGTGGCTAGCGCCTTAAGCACTACTACTTCTTAGAGAAAAAAAATAATTCTTTTTTTGTCATTCACCTAACGAGATAACAAGGAGCAGTCTGGCGTACTTCCACCGTACCAACAGAAGATGAGTTGAGGTAGCTTCCTAAACTGAGCCTGCAAGGTGACGTGAACATTCAAACATAAGCCTTGCTAATTGCCCTGAAGGGCGCACGCTAATATTTAGGACTGATGATTTGTACTTGTGCCTAGGGAATATGGCGTTATTTTTATGGTTCTTCCTTCGCTAAGGGCTTGAGCCGTCTTTTTCCTCGCACTTTGAACTAGTCTCCAAACAGTGCCTCTCGAGACTCCCATTTTTTGTCCCGCCTCTTCTTGCGATAATCCTTCTAAATCAACTAGTCTGAAGGCTTCCAATTCAGCTACATCTATCACGATTGGTTCCAAGTTTCCAGCAGGGTTTGGGGCTAGACTGTTGGCTGGGGGAATTACTCCTAATGTAACAGGTTTTGGGAATCTTCCTCTTCTGCCACATCTACGTCTTCGTCGCCACATTACGCTTTCCGTCTTTTCTGTTGCTGAGGTATATTATGTGTGCGCAACTTTTATATATTTCTGTGCATAAACACATAATTAGAAAAACGTGCATAAGCACAAAAATAGAGGTGAAATAAAAAAATGCCAAGAGGAGACAGAACTGGACCACGAGGATTAGGACCTAAAACAGGCAGAGCAGCAGGCTATTGCACTGGTTACCCTGTACCTGGTTACATGAATCCTGTGCCTAGGTTTGGAAGAGGATTCGGTTTCGGCAGAGGCGGGGGTCGAGGCTTTGGAAGAGGCTGGCGCAGATGGTGTTGGGCTTATCCACCACCATATCCTTACGCATACCCGCCAGCTTACGCATATCCCCCGCGCATGGATCCAGCAGCACCATTACCACAGTCTACAGAAGACGAATTAGCAGCATTGGAAGACTACAAGAAAGAAATAGAAGAGGAAAGAGCCAGCATGGAACAAGAACTTAACGACCTAGAAAACAGAATGAAAGAGCTGAAAGCAAAACTCGAACAAGAAAAAAGCAAGCAACTAGGACAGTAGAGATTTTGGGTTTACCAATGAAACTCTTTCAATGCAGCAACTGTGGACAGACGATGCAAGTTCCGCAAGGAGTCCCAAAACCACTTAATTGTCCCAAATGCGGTGCACCCGCTACGATGATTCATCGAATAAACAAAGGTCCACCAGGAGGAAGAAGAGGCGGAGGGCCTCCATGGCAGCGTTCTCCATGACGTTTTCCCCTTTTTTGGCGATTTTTCGAATTAAACTGAAATTGCGAGCTGATTAGTATGAAAAAATTGACTGTAGCTGTTCCGACTGAGAGGTATGATGGTTTAGAGGATGTTGTTTCTGAAGTCTTCGGCAAAGCCAAAACTTTCACCATAGTAGATGTTAAAGATAACAAAGTTGAAAACGTAATAGTATTTGAGAATCCAGCATCATCTTACGAGCATGGTTCTGGACCAATTGCAGTAAAGAAGTTAGCGGATCTTGAAGTGAACTTGGTATTGGCTGCTGAACTCGGACCAGGGGCTTCGGAATTACTCAAGCATCATAAAATAAAGATGATTTCGGTTAGACCCCATACAAGAGTTTCGGATTCAATAAAAGAAGCCTTATCAAAATTAAAAGCGAAACAATCCTAGCAAAGCACGACCCAAAGCCATAATTAACCCGCCATTCTGCCCAAAGTTTAAAAACTAAACTCTTTAACAGAACCCTTTTATTGGTGCCGTCCTTATCTAGAAAAAGAGGTGGAAAAATGGAAGATGTTCAAAAACAAGAAACAGTAGGGCTCCCGATACTAGGCCAGAAGGCTCCAGACTTTGAGGCCATGACAACTCAAGGAACATTGAAGCTTTCAGATTATAAAGGCATGTGGCTCGTGCTGTTCTCGCATCCAGCTGACTTCACGCCCGTTTGCACGACCGAATTTATCGTTTTTTCTAAAATCTACGATGAACTAAAGAAAAGAAATGTTGAGCTCTTGGGTCTGAGCGTGGACAGCGTCTCCTCTCACATAGCTTGGATAAGAAACTGCGAGGAGAAGATGGGTGTTAAGATACCCTTCCCCATAATCGCTGACCTGAATAAGGAAGTTGCCAGAAAATATGGAATGATACACCCAGAACAGAGCAAAACCGAAACAGTTCGTTGCGTCTTTATAATTGACCCAGAAAGCAAGATAAGAGCCATGCTTTACTATCCACTAACTACGGGCAGAAACATGAATGAGATCCTAAGGTTGATAGATGCCTTGCAGACAACAGACAAATACAAGGTGGCTACGCCCGCAAATTGGAAACCAGGCGATCCAGTTGTTATTCCTCCGCCAGCCACGACAGAGCAAGCCGAAGAAAGGCTTAAAGAAGGGTACGAATGCAAAGACTGGTACCTCTGCACAAAGAAACTCCAAGAGAGCGGATAATATGCCCTGTGTATCCCCAGATGGAAAACCGACAACAAGCGGAATGGCAGTATTGAAGGCATTGAAGAATGGGGGCTTGTCACCTGAGGAAATAGCGGGCAAGACTGGTCAACCTTTGTTTCGAGTGAGAAGTGGTCTTCGTGAACTCAAAAATTCTGGATTCGTGGAAGAAACAGAAGAAAAATACAGACTCTCAAAGAAGGGTGAAACATTAGTTCAGTGATGTTCAGATGCAGTACCAATCAACTTTTTTCACTCTTTTTTGGTACAAACACATTAACTCTACAAAACAAATTCAAACATTTCACGCAATATTTAAAAGACGAACTTAACCAGCTCGTTACTTCTGTGTGGTTGGTGTAATACATGAGTGAATATCCGCCTGGAAGTCTTGAAGACCGAGAAACGCTTACTAAAATGCCCTCTGAGAAGCTACTTGATTATTTATTTTTGCAAATTCGCAATATCTGGAGAGTGGACGGTCTTTACTTTTTGGGTATTGAAAAGAAGTTCGGCACAGAGGCGGCGACGGAAATAGATGCCGGTGTTTGGGAAAGCATGGCTGCAATTGAAGCGAAGATTCTACAAAGGATGTTTAAAATTGGCGAAAACCCTGATGTACTAGTGATCATTGATCTTCTGCGTAAGTCCAGTTGGGCGTTGGATCAACCTTTCAAGACTATCGCAAAAAGCGACAAAAAGGCTGTTCTAAGCATTGATAAATGTAGGACGCAGGAGGCTCGTCTGAGCAAAGGTTTGTGCGAATTTCCGTGCAAAAAAGTGCGGTTCGGATATTTGAGAAAGTTTGCAAAGACGCTTAATCCAAAAGTGGAAGTGAACTGCTTGGTTTGCCCACCTGACCAACATCCCGAAAACCTATGGTGCAGATGGGAATTTACAATGCATACTTGTAGGTGAAACTATCTTTCGATCGACCTGATACAAAGCTCTTTAGAAGTGAGTTTATTTTCTAAACAAAAGGGATAAGTGCAGTTTATAATATATAAAATCTTTTGCAGGAGAAGACAGATTTGATGGTTAAAGAAATGCCTCTTGAGGAAAGGTATGTTGCTCTCTTGGACAGTTACATATTGGAGGCCGCTGCAAGCTATGCTTTCCATAAGGAACAGGGAACGTTGAATAAATGGCTGGACTATACGGTGACAAGTTTTAGAGGTCACATGGGGCCAATGGTTGAAAAGATGAAGACACTCACCCCTGGAGAGCCCTTCAAACAGGCCATCAACCTGCTTACAAATATGCAGCAGGCAATGCAGCCCCTGTCAGAGATAGAGGTATCTTGGGTTTCCGATAGTGAAGCAGTAATGAGGTTTAAGAACTGCGAGATTCTCAGAAGATCGAGAGAGTTAGTAAAGAAGGCTTGTCTTAATATTGACCCACAATTCTTTTGCAAGATGGATTGGTACAGACATTCTCACCCCAACCATCCGCTCCAAGAGATCGGAATAGACACGACTTGCGAGCTTGAAGAAAACGGATGCAAATGGACGTTTAGGCTTCTTGAAGAGAAGCTGCGTAAGCAACGCATCGATGAAGCTAAAGCTTTGGAGTGGTTAGAAAAAGGCGAGTTCAAATGTCCCATGTGACTTTCTCTTAGAGTCTCGGCGATTTATCTATAAGATTCTCTCTTTTTCTCCTCTCTTGGAATGTCTTTCTTAGAGTCCTCCAACTATAATGCCGAATAGCAGTCCGGAAAACCGCGGAAACGAAAGGAAGAACTCCGTAGATTATCACTTCTTCTAGCTAACTCTGTTAAGTGTCTAGTGTTAGAGACCTACTGTTACAAACAAGAAATCCAATTTTAGTCTCACTCATTTTTACACCTCTGTTTTTATGATAATTACATTTTGGAAGCCAATTATTGAAGCGCCATCTATGACCCTACACCGTTAACCTAATTTGCCCCAATAGTTTGTGAGCTTTGCACTTCCTCCCAATATTTTTGATTGATGCTACATCCAGGGTCTGGGCCTTGTAGGTCGTTGAAGTAGGCGTAGGCTCTTGCTCTGCATCCCCCGCATATGTACTTGTATTCGCATTCTCCGCAGCCCTTGAAAAAGTCTCTGTTTCTTATCTGTTTTAAGACTGTTGATTCTCTCCAGATTTTGACTAGGCTTTGCTCTCGAATGTTTCCGACTTTTATAGGTATGAAGACGCATGGTTCAATGTCTCCGTTTGGTTCCATGCCACAGTAGAGACGACCCGCTCCGCAGCCTCCAATAAATTCTGTCAGGGTCTTTGTTCTTCCTCTGAGCATTTCTGTGGCTGCTTTGTTTGTGAAGTGTGTTGCGACTGCTGGGCCGAAGGCACACCTATAAGAGGTTACGGCGTATTGAGGAGCAGTGGAGAACGTGTCTAATTTACTGTTGTTGTTAATGAGTTTTGAGTAAAGGAACTCCAGGAGTTCTTCTCTCTCGTTTGGAGTTAAATCTTGATCCACTATATCTTTTCCTCTACTTACGGGTATGAAGTTGAAGACTATGAACCGTTTTGCGTGAAGGTCATTCTCGATGAATTCTACGAGTTTCGGTATTTCCTTTATGTTGTAATGTGTTGCGGTTGTTGCGACGCCCGTATCTAAACCGACTTCAATGCAGTTTCTTACACCTTCTACAGCTCGTTTCCAAGCCCCTTGTATTCCCCTAAATTTGTCGTGGGTTCCCTCGAATCCGTCTAAAGAAATTTCAACGTATTGAACACCAGAGTCTTTCATCCTTTGTGCAACTTTTTCAGTGATTAATGTCCCATTGGATGCGACGGAAACATAAAATTCCCTATCAGCGGCGTACCTGGCTACTTCAAAGAAGTCTTTCCTTGCTAATGGTTCTCCGCCAGAGAATGAAAGAGCGACGACTCCTGCCTTTACAAACGCGTCTATGGCGTGTTTTGCCTCTTCTGTTGTTAATTCATCAGGTGCAGGTTTCGGTTCAGCATTTTCGTAGCAGTGTTTACATCTTAAATTGCATTGTTTTGTGAAGTTCCATACTATGAGAAATGGGGCGGCTGTTGTTTGAGGTCTTTGCACACCATAGTAGCCTATGCCCTCAAGAACATTCGCAATGCCTCTCCTTACTATTGGATTTTTTAGGGATTCTATCAGTTGCTCTTTTGAAACGCCGAAGGATTCTGAACCTTTATTCAGGGCTAACTTAACTATTGAGTAGGCTAGTTTTTCTTGAAAGCTTAATTTTTTCTGTTCACCCACGTATTTCTTCAATGCAGACTCCAGCTTACTGCCCCTTTCTGTTCTTTTTGAAACCCACCTTAGCAGACCTCTAGAGATTGGGTTGCCTAGCCATGTCTTAACAGTGTTTGCAACTAAATCTGCTTCATTCACTCTTTTTCCATTGAAGCGTTCTAATCTAGGAGGAGTCATTCATGGTCACTGCAGACTGCCCTTGAATTTGCGTATCAGGTACACCTTGACAGTGTCGTTAATCAGAAAAGTCACTATTAGTGTATAGCTCAGGATTGCGAGTACAGGTATGTAATCGAGTGGAGCAAGCTCTAAGAATCCTAGAAGCGAGATTGCAATCACAAACAGGATTTCAGCCGTGACTGTGATGCTTAGAAAATTACTAGGTCGTGACTTCCAGAAATGGTTCCGCTCACGCACTATCATAAGAGTGAATACCCCTGCAAGATTCAAATAAGCAAACCCGAAAGTGTAGATCTTGTCTACGTTGCCAGTCAACCCAAAATACGACCAACCAGCCACGGTCAGAATTGCACTTTCAACTGTCATTAGTATGCCTAATGATCCGCTGACGCCGAAAAGCCGTGAGACATCGAAAGTATCAGGCTTCAGAGAAGATCGTACGTTGTCTGTTGATATAGACATTGAGACGAAATCGCCTAGGAAAAGCAGTAGTACTGTACTTGTTATTGACAACATGAAGGAATGAGTAAGAAACAGCATAACAACGATGTAGCCGACAATATGAAGCTTCCTAGAAACCATCATTAGTGCCCAGCTATAGATTCGCTGGTAAATAGTCCGCGCTGTCTTGACCATAGCTATTTTGCCCCCTAGGCCCTCATCAGTCAGCACAGCACTTGCCGAATCCTTGGCAATATCTATTGCATTCTTCACGGCAATTCCCACTTCCGCCTGCCCCAAAGCAGGAGCGTCGTTTATACCGTCGCCAGTCATTCCAACCACATGCCCTCGATCCTGAAGAGCCTTTACTACCGTGAACTTATCTTCAGGGTAAATCTCAGCGATACCGTCACTCTCTTCGACAGTGGAGTCAAAAATCTCCCTTTGACTCTGCATCTGTTCAAGCCTCGACATTTGGGTTATCTTGTCGCCTAGGTCTATCTGCTGGGCAATGTTTTTTGCAATCGGAAACGCATCACCAGTAAGCATCTTCACAGATATGCCCAAATCACGGATTTGGTTTAGTGTTTCACGCGAGTCTTCCCTTACTCGGTCGGCTACTCCGGCAAGACCGACAAACTGCAGCCTGCTCCGGTCATCGCCTTTGGCAACGGCAATTACTCTTAGCCCCTTAGCCGAGAGTGCCTCAGCGTGTTTAAACAGTTCTTTTGTCTCATTGTCTGACAAATTGCAGGCAGAGCGTATAGCGTCGAATGATCCTTTTCCCGCAGAGAATGTTTCATCTGATTTCTGAATTGTAGCTTCTGTCATCCTAGTTTTTGGATCAAACGGCACGAATTTCGTCTGCGAGTAACCGTCCAATGAGATGTGTGACTCCGCTGCAGCTGCCAGAAACGCTATATCTATGGGGTCTTGATTGGCTTCTTGTGATGCAAGCGCCCCGTAGAGCAAAACGTCGCTTTTGCTAAATCCATTAGTCGGGATTTCCTCTTCAACGAAGAGTTTATTCATAGTGATTGTACCTGTCTTGTCTACGCATAGCACGTCCATGGTAGCTGCGTCCTCGATTGCACCGAGTCTAGTAACAAGGACGCCTTGCTTAGCAAGCGCTAGCGAGCCGAGCGCCATGTTTACAGTGAACATTGTTGGCATTGCAACTGGTACAGAAGCTACGAGGAGTACTCCTGCGAGCGGCAGTAGCACTGCAAGTGGGAAACCTGTCAATAGCGCATACACAAAGACGACTAGAAGTGATGCGAGCACTATTATGAGAAGGCGGTGCGCAACTTTAACTGTCACTTCCTCCATGTGCAGTTTGGGTTTTGCAAGGTCGAGTAACGAGACTGTTTTACCAAAGTATGTTTTTGTTCCTGTTGCAACAACTATGCCTGTAGCTTCGCCCCGTTTGACGGCCGATCCAGAATAGGCTATTTCTCCGGCTGACTTTTCCACGGTTATAGATTCGCCAGTGAGGGCTGATTGATCAACGCCGAAGGAGCCATCAATGATTTTTACGTCTGCAGGCAGAAAGTCACCTGCTCTAACCCTCACGAGATCCCCAGGTACAAGTCCCCTAGCCGGAATGACTAGCCATTTTCCATCCCTTTTCACTCTGCTCTGAATCCTTAGTCTCTGCTTAAGGCTAGCCATTGCTGTTCTCGCTCTTTTCTCTCGCCACAGTGACATTGTGGCGTTGAATAGAAGGAGGAACACGATAACGAGCGCCTGTGGATACTTGCCTAATATCAACGTGATGACCGCGGTGGCTTCAAGCATCCAAGGCACAATGCCCCAGAAACGTTTTCCAAGCCTGATGAGAAAGCTGGCTTTCTTCTCAGGAATCTCATTGTACCCATACTTCACTAGTCTCTTTTGGACTTCTTGAGCTTCTAGCCCATTTTCAACATCTGTTTCCCGAAATTCCCGCTCCATGTCTGAATTGTTCAGAATACTCACCTGCACATCTCTATGGACTCTCGGAGAAGCAGATGAAGCTTATTTCTCAGCTTCTCTCCGGTAAGGTTTTCGCATTTCAATTTCCTGATTTGTTCCGATAACTCTTTATTTCCAATGATTTCAGCCACCCATTTCTCAAAATCGCCTCTATGAAAATGAAATTCTATGGATTTTATGTCTATGCACTCGATTTTTTTCAAGAAATCTTCTATTGACGTTGCATTTTCACCCGTATAATTTCCAATCGAAGTGAAAAAATAGAACGCGTTCTCGCTTGAGGTTTTTTTCTCCTTTCTTGTGTGCAATTTACCTTTTTCTCACCATAAACATCGCATTAAACTACTTTACCACTAAGACTGGGCATTGTGCGTATCTTGTCACTCCGTCGCTTACGCTTCCCAAAAGCATCTCCTTTATTCTGCTTAAGCCCCTAGCACCCATGACAACCAAATTGAAATTACCTTCTCTACACATTTTAATTATCTCCTCAACTGCGTGCCCTTCTTTCAGCGAGGTTTCTACTTGAACACCTTCAGCCTTAGCCTTTTTTTCTCCATCCGCTAAAATGCTAGCACCAATCTTACGGATTGCCTGAACAAACTCAGACACTGGTTGTGGAGATATCGCGAGGCCACCAATTGAATATACGTGTATTAACGTGATTTTTCCATCAAACTTTAGAGCTATTTGAATAGCCATTTTCAACGCCTTTATTGAATGCTCAGAACCATCCAATGGAACCAAAATTTTCTCAAACAATGTCTCTATCCTCCAATTTCATCCACTATTTAAGTTTCATGAGAACATCCTTTCCTTTCATACCTTCTGCAATACCTAGCGCTCGAGCCCTTGACGTGCAAGATTCTATCTTCGCTTCTAGGGCGTCCTCAATTTTTGTTAACCCTTCTACTCTGGCTGCTGTCACGTTGCGTTCATTCAGAGCGTCTATGTCAAAGTTTCTGCAGACAATCAGCCCTTTCTTTGCTATTAACACGATTATAGCTGGTTTTTCAGGAAAATCCGGGTTTCCAATCTTAAGCCCAATAACGGTGTTTCCATTTATTTCAACGGGTTTGATTTCTATCAAATAATTCATCTCCTATAAGCTTCCGCTTAGTATTCCGTAGATTAGTCCGAAGGTTACGCTGCCTGCCCATGCAATGAACATGTATGTCAGGACTACTTTCCAATGGACTATTCTCGAAACCGCCAACGCATTAGCGACGTCATATGGTTGCCCCATAAGCCAAGCCAATAACGCGCCTTTTGACATGCCTAGATCCAACATTCCTTTGCCTAGAACGATCTCGACGAGCGTTGGCGTGTATAATGGTCCGCCTATGACTGAAGCGAGTAACACTCCTCCGATGCCAGTCAGGTAGGTGCCGACTATGTCTTCTGGCAGGTATGCTTCAACATAGCTAACAGCAACAAGTCCTAGAAGGAAGAATGGGAGAATCTTTTTTGCTATGTAGCCTCCGAACTTTAGGGCAGACCAGAGTCTTTCGTCTAAAGGAGGTTTCACAATATCCACTTTTGACGTTGGAGCTGAACTGTTCAGTTGATGCTCTTTTTCAACAGCTTTCCCCCAAGGAGTTCTAGAAATAATGATTCCCGCTGCTAATGCGACGACAACGGATACTATTATGCGCACTCCAGCCAATTCCCAAGATATCATCTCTCCAGTAAGCAGAATGGACAATATGTTAGCTGCTGGAGCCATCAAAAGAAACGTTATTGCTGGACCAATCCCTGCGCCAGTATACAGTACACCCGCAAATAACGGAACCATTGTGCAAGAACAGACTGTCAGAAACGGCGCCATCCCAATCGCTAAACCGTACCCTGTGACTTTACTTCCACCCATATATTTTGTGATGACCTCTTTAGGAACAAATTCATATACAAGTCCTGCCGCCACGAATGCGAAAAGAAGACAAATCCAACCGTGGCTGAAATAATCCACTAAATATGCTATTGGGATTTCCCACAATGGAAGCCCGTGAAAGTCTGCTGGTTTCATAGTTGGCGCGAGCGAGTAAGCCATTATTCTGGAATAAATAAGGTAGCCTATCGTGAAAAAAATGAAGATCAACATGATGATACTTCGAATTGACTTGGTTTCAGTCACACAATTACCCTCTATAGTTCAACTATTTCGCAGTTGCAAGAATCAGTCTCTCAACTTCATTTCTATCCGGAACCCTTCCCATAACCTTAACAACGTTGTTAATAGCTAATGCTGGCGACACGAGAACTCCATACTTAGCGATCGTATCTTTAGACTGAACATTCAGTTTGAAAATTTTCACGCTAATGCCTTTTGCCTTTAGGGTTGAAACTGCCTCTTCAACACTTTTGTGCGTTGCTTGACATCTTTTGCATGGCGGATCTACGCCAATGACTTCTACTATTACTTCCTGCATAGCGGTCTCCTCTATTACGGTAGTTACAAATGGAAAGCCATATATATCTTTTCTGTTACAAATTGTAACAAGTTGAAAGCTATGGATGAAGTAGATAAAAAAATCGTGTCTATCCTACAGGAGGACGGTCGAGTCTCTCTATCGTCGATAGGCAAAGAACTCGGCATGTCACATGTGGCAGTAAGGAAAAGGTTGGAGAATCTTTGCAAAAAGCTGATAAAGGTTTCAGCTGGACTCGACGCAGAACATCTTGGTTTTCGCGTTGCCATCGTGAATGCTGAGGTTGAAACACCTGTACGCCTGCGACAACTAGTAGACAGGTTTTCTAAATGCCCAAGAATTGTGTTTTTAACCACTACAACTGGCGTTTACAATTTGATGACTATCATGGTAGCAGAAGATGCTGACACACTAAACGCCATAGTAGAAGTATGCTCTGCGAGAGCGCAAAAGGGTATTAGACGTTCAGAAGCAACGATAGGAGAAGCACCAATAATTCCAAAATGTCTGCCAATCAAAATAGTTGCAACTAAAAAAGATGAAGATGCGCCATGCGGGATAAACTGCGGGAAATGCTCACGCTATCAAGAGAAAAAATGCTTAGGCTGCCCAGCAACAAAATACTACAGAGGCCCACTTTAGAAAAGGACAAGCACACGTGATAGAGAAGACCTGACAAAACGGGGCGGTATATTTGAAGGTATAAAATCTGAATTCTACTCTCCCAGTTTGAGTTTCCTCACGTAATATCTATGTCCTTCATATTCTAGCACTACGAGTTTTCCTTCTTTCAAAAGCCTTTCAACGACATCCCAGTCAGCATTAGCTTTCTTCAAAAACTCCGTGATTGCTGCTTCTCGCATCGGATGCACAGCCGTAATGCTCAACAAGTCTTCTTCAACTCGCCCTGTAAAGGCGAAAGCATTGCCTTCGTAACCTATCAAATACTCAACTCTATCAATACCAAGTTTTTTTGAAAATGCTTGAAAAGCCGCTATTATTGCTGCTTCTTTTGGCGGGGTGACCCAATTTTCTGTAGGTGGTCTCGTTGGGACAGCAATGTATGCCCTGTTCAGTTTTTTCAGATTTGCAAGAAACTCCGCTATTTTATCGACCTCGTCCTCATAATTCACGTTGTCTATGAGCATTGTTTCGGTGATGATTGCCCCTTTAAACTCTTTGGCAAATTGAGTCATGCCTTCCAAGATAATGTCCAAACGCAAATCCTTACGAGGTCTGTTTATTTTTCTCCATATGTTTTCGTTTATCGCATCAACTTTTAAGGATACCACATCGGCCTTCTGCAGGTCTTCTCTTACGTCTCGCCGCCAAATGAGCGAAGCATTGGTTAAAACAGCTACTCGAAATCCAGTCTTTCTAAGAAGAGCTATTTCCTTGCCTAAATTAATGTCTAGTGTTGGTTCGCCTTCTGGAACGAAAGTTAAATAATTAATGGTTTCATTGCTCAAGCTCGCCTTGCGAATCTTCTGCTTTACTACTGTGGCAACATCTTCTGGCTTGAAAAAAGTTCGTCTTTCGCATGTAACGTCCGTAGTTCTCCCTGCTTGGCAATAAACGCAAGAATATGAGCATGTTTTGGCTGGAACATTATTTATTCCTAAACTTCTTCCTAAACGTCTTGAAGGAACTGGCCCAAAAGTAATTGTCTTCTCATCGACCAACCCTATATAGCCTTCTGAAAGCCTTTTCCAGACTTTAAGGATGAACATAGCTTTTTCCAGACATTCCTCATTCCAATTCAAACTATCCAACCAAACTTTTGGTGGCAGCTACATACTTTTTCCATTAGCTACCTAGTTCTTTGACTTCCTTTTTTCCTTCTTCTAGCTCTTTTTCCTGTTCCTTATCGTTTATCAACAGCAAAGCTTGAAACTCGCCCACATGTGTTTTCTCTTCTTTTGCTATGTCCAAGAGAATTCTCTTAATATCCGCGTTTTCAGTCATGGCTGCCATTTGCTCATAAAGATTTATGGCGTCCAATTCGGCGATAATCCCAGCTCTCAGTATTTCCTTGTCCAAGTCTTTCTTGCTTATTCTTCCAAGGTTTATCGGAATTTTTGACAGCAAGCCTATCACCTCTTTTTTGTTTATGAATAATTCTTTCATTTAGATTATTTTTCCGATATTAAGATGGAAATTTTTTCCCAAATAGTCTCGATTTCTTTAGCAACAGCACTTCTCGGAGAGTATTCTATGATGGTCTTCCCATCGACCATGGCTTCCGTAACTTTAGGGCTGAAAGGAATTTTGCCAACAACCTCTACGCTGTTTTCTTTGCAAAAACTCTCAATTTTCTCGGTGTTATCCTCGTTTATGTCATACATGTTTACACAAACGTACGGTGGCACACCAAAATGCTTCAGCAAACGCGATATTCGCTCAAGGTCATGGATTCCTGACATTGTTGGCTCTGTAACGACTAAGGCAGCGTCTACTCCAGTAACCGAAGCTATGACTGGGCAGCCTATTCCAGGCGAACCATCTATTAAGATAAAGTCAGCGTGTTCCTTTTCAGCTAGCATTTTGGCGTTTTGCCGCACCAAAGTCACGAGTTTTCCAGAGTTTGATTCACCAGGACTTAGCAATGCGTGAGACATAAAACCATACCTAGTCTTTGAAATGTAGGCGTGCCCTGAAACACGTTCGGTCAACGTTATTGCCTTTACTGGACAGATAAGAACGCAGACGCTACAGCCTTCGCATGAAATCTGGGCAACCTCTAGACTCTCCGTTATGGCGTTAAACATGCATTTTTCTTGACATAAACCGCACTTCACACATTTAGTTTCGTCTATCTTTGCTAATTTTGAACCTTTAAACTCTTGGATTTCTACTATTTTCGGGTGCAAAAGCATGTGTAGATCCGGAGCATCCACATCACAGTCTGCTACTACCGCATTTCGGACTAGGGCTACGAAAGAGGCGGTTATCGTTGTTTTGCCTGTCCCGCCTTTCCCACTTAAAACAGTGAGTTGCTTCATTCGCTGACCAACTTTGTTATGTTGTTAAAAAGGGTTTGGAACCTTGTCTTCCACTCAGGCATTTCCAAACTAAAAGGTATGCCTCCAGAGTAGAGTTCGGCGATTCGTCTCTGATAAGGAATTTCAAGCAATATTGGAATCGTCTTTTCTTCGCAGTATTCGTAGACTCGCTTATCGCCAATGCCAGCACGGTTCACTATCACACCAAAGGGAACTCCCATACTTTCCAAGATTTGGACTATTATTCTTAAATCATGAAGACCAAACGGCGTCGGTTCCGTTACAAGAATGCAGAAGTCACTACCGTCAATCGTCTGTATAACAGGGCAGGAAGTGCCTGGCGGCGAATCAAGAATCACGTTTTTGCCTTTTTTAATACGTCTCTTGACTTCTCTTATGACTGGAACAGCCATAGGTTCGCCCACTTCCAGCTCTCCATAAACAAGCTCCAAATCACCAGCAGAACCCAAGAACAAAGTTCCAATTCTATGCTTTTCTTCACTGATTGCCTTTTTAGGACAGACAAGAAAGCATCCGCCACAACTATGACACAATTCAGGAAAGACCAAAACTTTGTCCGCGCCAACAAAGAGAGCGTTATATTGACAGAAATCTGCACATTTTCCGCAGCAATCGCATAGCGTCTTGTCTACAACTGGAATGGAAACAGTGACTGCCTTGGTTTGATTTGTCTTTGGGTTTAGAAAAAGATGAGCGTTCGGTTCTTCAACATCGCAGTCCAGAAGTTGCACATTTTCTATTGAAAGTGCCATGTTTACGGCTACTGATGTTTTTCCTGTTCCTCCCTTCCCGCTGGCTACTGAAATTATCATAGAAGCAACCAGTTAGCACCTAGGTTCTTTTGAGGGGCAGTTCATGTTCGCTTTTGGGATTCTACTATCTCCTTATGATAATTGCTGTAGAGCGCTATTACTGGGTTGTGTCCAAGCAAGCGGTCTTTGACTATTAGAGTCGTAACTGGGGCTTTCGAGTTCATAGTGAACAGCATGTCATGCCCAAGACAAAGACCAACGATTACATTGATGTCGGTTCCAGCATCGTTAAGAATCTGTGCTTGAAGAACTGGATTGCAACCAGCCTCAAATTCTGAGGCACCGCCAATCTTGTGTTCCTTAGCAACGCCAAGTTTTGTCTTATCAACCCCACCGCATTTGCACATGACAGAAGCAACAGTAAACCCTGACTTCTCAAGCACTTTTACAATTCTCGAACCTTCATCGCGCATACCTGCGCAAAAGGCTACCCCGATTGTTTGGGCGTGAATTAACTTGCTGAACTCGATTAATTCTTTGATTCGTGGGCGAACAGCCATGCATACGCCCCTGACCCATTCATAAGCCTCTTTCTCAGTTACTGTGGCTGGAACGTAGATTTTTCTTACTTCATCTCGCTTGTATCTTTCAGTCACAGATTTAATCGTATTTGCGCTTGTTTTCATCGGACAGAATTTCGGAAGCATCCTTTTGCTGATTTTGTCCGGAGGCATACGTTGGCAAAAAGTCTCTGAACACTTGGCACATTGAGGCAGAACTGCCATTTCATTAATCACCTTAACAAGATTACAGGATTTTGTTCTTTTTCAGTTTTGCCGTTGTACTCTTTAGTGATGATGTGCGTGATGGCATCCTTCCGTGAGTTCTTGAAGCTCGTCTTCCTTATATGCGGCCACAACAGTTGCCACCGTATCCGAGTTAGCCTTTAAGACAGCGACTCCAGCATCTTGAAAAGCGCTTAAACCTCTGGGTCCCATTCCATAGACTACTATGGCGTTTGGCTTCAGCTTAACTATGTTATCATGAGTCTGTCCCATGCCTCCAGCGTGTTCGCCCGTGTTCGGCAATGTTTTTACGTTTGAAACGTTTCCTCGACTGTCTAGTTCAACAACGGCGAAGTAGGGGGCTCTTCCAAAATGCTCAGCTATGCGCGCGGTCAAACCACTTTCGTCTTCCACTGGAATTACGATTCTAGCAACCACAGCATCACCTCCTTGTTCTTGTTTTTCCAAAGTGCCCACTTACCGTAGGAGCACCTGCTTTCTTCAACTCGCCCATCTTGTATTTCTCAATGACCTCTCTAACAGTCCCATTTGCACCTACCACTATCTCTATTTCGGCAGACCTCAATGCTTGAAACGCATTTGGCCCCACGTTTCCCGTTACCAGCACACCCACTCCCTTCTTTGCCAATGTTTGAGCGGCCTGAATCCCTGCACCACCCATGACGCCTGCTGCTGCATTAGGAACTGCTTCGAAAGCCATGCTTTCCAAATCAACTATCGTAAGGTAAGCCGCCCTGCCGAATCTTGGGTCAACTGAAGCTTCTAAGGTGTTTCCAGACGCAGTTACACATATTTTCACTTTTCTACCTCCATTTTTTCTTTACTTTTCAAGAAGCTCTCGACCTTCTTGACGATTTCCATAAATGACTTTGATGCTGCTGAGTCTGGATGCTCAACTATGAACGGTGCGCCTTTATCTGCATCTTCGCAGATTTTTTGATCAATTGGTATGCTTCCAAGAAACGGAATATCCAACTCGTTGGCAATCTTTTTTCCTCCTCCCGAAGTGAATATGTCAAGCTTGGTTCCACAATTTGGACAGACATAACTACTCATGTTTTCTATAATTCCTATAACGGGCATCCCGAGCTTTCGGGCGAAAAAAACAGACTTTTTGACAACGATCTGAGACACTTCTGACGGGATTGTAACTATTATCACACCATCCATTTCAGGAAGAAGCTGAGCGACGCTTAGGGGCTCGTCTCCTGTTCCAGGCGGCAAATCAATAAACAAGACATCCAGATCCCCCCAGACAATATCTGACAAAAATTGGCGTATTGCAGTCATCTTGAGAGGCCCACGCCAGATAACCGGTGAATTTTCATCAGGCAATAAGAAATCCATTGATACTACTTTGATTCCTAAGACTCCAAAAGCTGGGAAAACACCTGGTGGTCCCATTTGGAGTCTTTGTCCGGATAGTCCAAGCATCTTTGGTACGCTTGGTCCGTGTATGTCTGCGTCAAGGATGCCCACGCTGTTTGCGTGCCCGTGCATTGCAAAGGCGACTGCAAGATTCACAGTTACAGTGCTTTTGCCCACACCGCCCTTGCCGCTTATCACAGCGATTTTGTGTTTGACTTTGGCCATTCGTTCTCTCAGTTTTTTCTCCTGTTCTAATAGTTGGCTTTCTCTATCGGAGATTTCTTGTATGCCTCCAGTCATGCTTAAATTTCCCTCGAGCTTGAGAGGTTGGTTTAATACGTAAACAATATTAAATAGTTTATGTTTAGAAAATAAACTGAGGTCTACCGTTTGGATGAAATAAACAGAAAGATAATTTCGCAGCTTCAGCTTGATGGCCGGACGACGCTTGAAGAGCTTGCGAGGCTTACAGGGTTGACAAGTATGGGAGTGAAAAAGAGAGTTGACAAACTCCTTGGGAAAGATACTCTAAAGGTCTCGGCATTAGTCAATAGCACGAAACTGGATCTTCACGCGGCGGTTGTCCTCATTGAAATTGAAAGTTCTGAAGCTATGCAACGGCTTCTTGAGAGATTCAAAGATTGTCCACGGGTGGTTAATATTTTCACGGCGTTGGGCGGTTTTAACCTAATTGCCATTGTAATAGCAGAGGACAGAGACACTTTAGAAAGCATATCCGTAGAAAAATGCTCTTTGAGAAGCAGTGAAGGCATCCGAAGATCTGAGTTTTACCCCATCGGCAACATTCACTATTCGCAGTTTCTGCCAGTCAGAGAGTATCTTGCTCATAAAGAGGTAACTCAGACCCCATGTAATGTTGACTGCAGCACCTGCAACAGATACAAAACAGAAAAATGCGTCGGATGTCCAGCCACAACCTGCTACAGAGGCACACTTTGAAACTAATTGAAAATGTAAATGTTGAAGTGCACACAAATGAAGAAAGTGCGTGAAGGTTGGAAGAATTGAATCGCAACTGTTATCGTGCCTGCAATCAATTAAACCAAGCCGAGCAGTTCCAGCTCAATTGTTTGTTTCAGCAAGCTCCACTTTTGAAAGGATACTCAAGCATTATAGTCAACGTTATTGGAGGAACTCGAGATGAGTCTGGGTTCTGAACATCCTCTTTGCGATCGGATCCAGTTCGTCATGGTTGTTTTGTTTTTTGTGTCTTTGGGGCTTGATTCCATGAGCCATTTTATTTTCGGGTACTCAACAGTTGTTCTTGAAGCAGCATCTTTTCCACAGCTTCTCCTAGGAACGATTGTATTCTTGTGTTTTGGCTTGTATCTTGTGTCGAAAGCTCATAAGGCAGTTTTCAATGAAGGACAGGCTCAACCCAAGTTTATCGATTCAGGCGTATACGCCGTTGTAAGGCATCCCATGTACCTTGGAACCCTACTCTGTTGCCTATCATTTCTATTCATAAGCCTCTCGCTTCTTTCAATTGTAATCTGGATCGTGTTCTTCATCTTCTATGATATGATGGCAACGTATGAAGAAAGAAGTCTCATTCAGATTTTAGGCGAAGAGTACATTGAATATCAAAAAAGAGTGCCCAAATGGTTTCCCCGATTGTACTGATTTAACCGCATGTGCATCTAAAACAGAAAAAAGGGATTCTGCGGGTGATTTCTCCAATAGGCGCTGGGTTCAAATCCCACCCCGCCCGTATACAATTAAGCTTTGAGAGCCTTGGTTTTTCCTGTAATATATATCATCTTTCGAAAGTATTTTATTAAATAACAACAGATAACTTCTCAAGGTGACTATGATTGGTCACGACTGAAACTGAAACTATGGCGTGTTACAATATTAAGGGTCATAATGCAATCGTGACAGGTGCCAGTAGTGGTTTGGGAATAAGCTTCGCCGAAGCTTTAGCAGAATGCGGAGCAAATTTGACAATAGTTGCAAGAAGATATGAAAGGCTTGTTCATATCGCCAACAACTTAAAAGATAAACATGGTGTTGAAGTTATTCCTGTAAGAGCTGACGTAAGTCAGGAAGATGATGTGAACATAATGGTGAAGACGGCTATTGACAGCTTCGGTTCACTTGAAATTCTGGTAAACAATGCTGGGGTTGCATCGCTAAGTCCATCGGTTGAAATGACTCTCGAAGAATGGAGAAAAGTTATTGACATAAATCTAACAGGAAGTTTCCTATGTGCAAGAGCTGCTGCCCGTGAAATGATCAAAAGAAACTATGGAAAAATAGTCAATATTGCCTCGATATATGGGGCAGTTGGCGACATTTTTCACGCAGCGCCTTACTACGCCTCCAAAGGTGCCGTAATAAACCTCACGAGGGCATTAGCTATTGAATGGTCACAATACAAGATTAACGTTAACGCTATTGCGCCAGGCTTTTTTCCAAGTGAAATGACTGAACAGATTTTCAAGAATGAAGAAGCTATGAGGCATATACTTTCAAGGACGCCATTAGGGAGAACTGGAGAACCAGCTGATCTTAAAGCAGTGCTTGTCTATCTCGCATCGCCGGCGTCAAACTATGTAACAGGGCAAACAATTTTTGTAGATGGAGGTTGGACGGCATTATAGTGGGCTGAGTGTGAAGAGGATATTTGAAGTCTGCGTCGAGCATAGATAAGAGAGAAAGGAAAAGAGTGTTTGCGGGGGCCTTCGCCTCCGAGAACGGGGAGCAAATTCTCCCGGCCCACTTTTTAATGAACAAGGTCCACTGCAAATTTGCAGTATTGATTATGACGAAATGACGGGCAAGGATCGATTCTTCTTTCTTGGAAAATATTTTCGCGTTCGCAAGCCCAGTTTAACCAGAGACAGCATTAAGGGCACTTCCATCAGCGGACCGATTACTGTTGCAAGTGCTGCGCCAGAGCCGATACCGTAAAGTGTTGTGGCTACCGCGATGGCGACTTCGAAGTGGCTGCTGCTGCCTATGAGTGTGGTGTCGATGGCGGTTTCGTACTTCCAACCGAGAAAGTAACCGAGAAGGTAGGTCCACGTAATCATTGTGGCATAGTGTAGTAGGTTCGGCGCTGCGAGATAAGCAACTAGGAGAGGATCATTCAGAATAATTTCACCCTCGAATGAGAATAGAACTATAAGGGTTGTCAGCAATGCAATAATGGATATTTTCCCAAGGCTTGGGATATAAGTATTGTTAAACCAACCTTCACCTTTTTTCTCAAGTATTAATTTGCGAGAAACGGCGCCTGCTGCGACTGGTAGCGCTATGAAAATCAGAACGCTAGTAGCAATCAAATCCCATGGAACTGGAATGCTGCTGACGCCTAAGTAAAAAGCCGCAAGGGGAGCGTAAAGCGCAAGCATGAGCAAAGCGTTGACTGCGGTATTGATTAAGCCCTGTGCCATGTCGCCTTTTGCCAGAAACATCCACCACATAACCATGGCGGTGCACGGTGACAAGCCCAAAAGTATTACTCCTGCAATGTATTGAGGATTTCCTGCAAGAAGAGTATTAGCGTAAACAGTCATTATGATTGGAGCCACCAACCAATTAGCAATTATCGTAACAAGCAACGGTTTGGGGTTATGAGCTGCTTTTCTGATGTCACTAAAACGTATTCCGACAACCGTGGGATACATCATGAAGAACAAAAGGATTCCTATGGGAATAGACAACTTGTTAAACTTGAGAGAATCCACAAACTGCCCAAACTCTGGCAAAAACCGTCCAATGAGTAAGCCAACAATTATGCATATTGCTATCCAAAGCGTCAAGTATTTCTCAAAAATCCCTAGAGATGCTTCGTGTTTAACGTAGGGTTGTTCATCTGTCAAAGTCTTGCCCTCTTGCCATCAACAACTACATCACTATAAGCACGTTTACAGGAGATTCGCAGGATACTCTATTGCACACGCTTCCTAAAACTAGCTCATGAGCAGCACCTACGCCTCTTCTTCCGATCACAATCAAGTCAAACTTCCCGTCTCTAGCCATATCTGTAATTGCTTTGGAAGGATTTGTACTCGTGACCGAGACAAGTTTGTACTTTATTTTTTCATATTCTAAGACAGCTTTTGCATCTTCCAAGATTCTGTGG
>Ga0315268_10002408_pt1 | contig 21089 bp, 18 predicted proteins | sample C1_top_MG_FD_204535 | JGI IMG/M metagenome (GOLD analysis project Ga0315268, IMG submission 204535) | Sediment microbial communities from Yellowstone Lake, YNP, Wyoming, USA - C1_top | ecosystem: Environmental > Aquatic > Freshwater > Lake > Sediment | place: USA: Wyoming | collected 2017-08-01 | reverse complement strand
CCCTACAGGCCAGACTCGCAGTTCTGTCTCTTGTTCGCTCATCGTATCCTCCAGCTGGGTCTCCGGCAATTGCACCCAGCTAGATGATACCACAATTAACCCTGTTTGAAAAGTGTCGAAGACAGGTCCCGACTCTTCCTCTTCTGGAGAGGCCGAGGCGACGCCTGTTAGGGCCAGAAGCATGGCCAGGACACAGATCAGTAGTATCTTTTTCATTTTTGCCCTCCTTAGCGAATAGCCTTTCTTTCCTGAACTCTGGACATTGTGTCCCCTTCCTCCGGTGTGTCGTGATTGTGCTTGATGGCACATCCTATACCACATCGGAGAACATTCGATCAAGTAACTCGAACTAGCATAAGGCCCTACTTGATTTTCTCCTGATCCTCGTTCAGGCTAACCAAGCCTTCCCGCAGCGCATACAGCGCCGCCTGGGTGCGGTTCGCCAGGTGCAACTTGGAGAGGATGGTGCTGATGTGCGCGCCCACCGTTCGCTCGCTGATGATCAGCCTCTTGGCAAGTTCCTGGTTAGACAGACCTTGGGCCACCAGTTGTAGCACTTCCACCTCTCGCCCCGTGAGCGGTTCTTCAGCCAGCGGCAAGTCCGATGATGGGCGGAATGCACGCACCAACTTGAGGGTGATGGTGGGGCTCAAATAGGGCTCGCCCCGGTACACGGCCCCAATGGCCTCGATCAATTCCGCGGGCGAAGACTCTTTCAGCAGGTAACCCAGCGCCCCAGCTTTGATGGCCGCAAAGACTCGTTCGTCCTCGGCAAAGCCGGTGAGCACCAAGATCCGTGCCGCGGGATTCTCCTGCTTGAGCTCACGGATGGCTCCAATCCCATCTTTGCGGGGCATCACCAGATCCAACAAGATCACATCGGGCTGCAGGGTGCGGGCTTCGCGGACAGCTTGGTCTCCATCCGTCGCCTCACCAACCACTTCGATGTCTGATTTGGTGCTTATCAGGGCATGTAGCCCCCTGCGGACCAGCGCCTGGTCGTCAGCGATGAGAACCCGAATGGGTTTAGGCATTGAAGTCCCTCCATGAGTAAGGTTACACTAGGAAGCTCCGCAGCTTACGGTTTTGCAGCGGAGCAGGCGCCCACGCCCCTATACATCGCTAATTGGAAAGGTATCGGGGCACGTCTGCGGAGCGATGGTATGGAAGCTGCCTCTGTAAAGCGCCATAAGTAGCATTCTGATGTGGTATTCGGTACGAACTCTGTGTGCCAGCAGAACTGCTGGAGCAGAGTTCTAGCACTCCAAAGGCTCTTTCGCACCGGAAACTATCGAGGGGTTGCTGTCGGAGTGGGCGATTTGGAGGGGTGCGTGGCTGTAGGCGTGAGGGATACTGTAAGCGTAGGCATGGGGGACGCGGTGGCCAAAGGTGTAGGGGTGGCCCAGTAGCCGATGCGCACGTGGATCGAAAACTCGGCGGAGTCAGCCATTGCCGCCTGTGTCCCTTTGATACCAGCGGCCCCCAGAATGCTGAGGAATAGCACGGCTATTAACCATCGCTCGACTCTGCGCATGTTTACACCTCACCGTGTATATGGAGCCGGCTTGACAGGGCGCAACTCCTCCAAGATGTTCTTGATCTCCCCAGCCAGGATCCACAGCGCCGGGAGCAAGACGATCAGCACCCAGCCTAGACGACTGCGGATGAACCAGACCAGGTAGCCCAGATACGGGATAGGGAACAATGCACTGGCCTCGATGTCAGCCATGGGGACCAGGAAGGGATCAGGGGCTGGGTTGGCATCACCCTTGGTGCGCACTTGGGTCTTGTTAACTACCTTGACGACCCGATGAGTGATGAGGTCATCACCCATCCGGAAAACAACGACTTGGCCCGGCTTCACCAGCCGGGGCGCCGGTCCCGTGACTATCACATCGCCGGGGCGGATCGTCGGGGTCATGCTGCCACTCCGGACCACGTAGAAGCGGTAGGGCGTCCAGAGAGGGATTGATAAGAACAGGATTATGAGGACGATAGCGGTCAGTCCCAGGATCTTCATTGCCAAATCCTTATTCTTGACAGACCTGGGGTGGGCAGGCACCCACCCCAGGTCTTAGGTGTGATTAGGGCTGAGGCGCAGCGCCATCGAATTGCACAGCGTAGAATTCGAGGATGTAGGTGGCCTCCTGGCCCTGATAGCGGTTGTCCGCCGAGCGGTCCAGCGTCACTGACATGTTCAGCTTTACAGAGTCACCGGGCTGCAGATCCTCCGCCACTTTGACCCAGCCCAGTTGGCCGAAGCGACCATCCCAGTTGGCGCCCTGGCCCTTAATGGTCAGGGACAGTACTGGGTCGAAGTCGAAGCCCTGTCGCTTGGCGAGATGGACGTAGAGGTCCATCGGTCGGCTGCCACCGTTAGTGATCGCCACATCGCTGCGGAAGGTTTCACCGGGCAGGGCGTTCTGGATAGTGATGGGCAGGCCCTCGACGCCGCCGATCTTGATGGTGGCCGCCGTGATGGTGACCTCCCCCCGGCTAATGTCCGAAAACTCGGCCCAAGTGGCCATGCTGGCCACGGTGACCACCAGCGCGATGACTAACAGGCTGATCAGGATTCTGCGGTTTTTCATGGCTAGTTCCTCCTTTTTTGTTTTTAGTTCTGCCTATATCGCTAAGCCCCACAAAGGTGGCGTGGAGCTAAGGACCTAGGCAAATTCGGTGTGTTGGTCCGGAGCCAATGCCCCGGGACCTGGGTTCCGGCCCTGTTTACATCTCCCCTCCTACCTCCTCATATAGTAATTTGGCTACGGTTTCCTTGAGAGTCACCCCCATAAAGCCTTTGACCAGCACAGCATCGGCGCCGTGCGCATTGGCTATCTGGCTCTGCTGGCCATTATTGACCAGGACAATACACCGGGTCTGCGGCCATCTGGCCTTGATTTGCTGCAACACCGTCCAGGCTTCATGGCCAGGCAGGTCGGTGTCCAGCAACACCAGGGCTGGGTAATGCTCGGCGGCGCTCAGCACCGCTGGAGCGTCGTCGGTCTGTACCGTATATCCAATCTGCGGCACTGCCCTCACCATCACCTGCAGGGCATCCCGCAAGCGGCCTGGCGGCGCCACGATCAGAACTGATGGACCTCTGGGCTTGGTCTCTGGCATTTCTCCACCCCGACGCTTCTACCGCGTCATTTCATTACAAGGCCAGTATACCACTCCTCAACCTAATATACATCAGGAATATGACTTATTTTACAATAAAAAAAGACCGCTCTGGGAGCGGTCTTTACTCCGTATTAATGCGCAGTAGGCTTGCATAAAATTGCTTACTGAATTTTCTCCTGATCCTCGTCCAGGCTGGCCAGCCCCTCGCGCAGGGCATACAGCGCCGCCTGGGTGCGGTTCGCCAGGTGCAACTTGGACAGGATGGTGCTAATGTGCACGCCCACCGTTCGTTCGCTGATCACGAGCCTCTCGGCAATCTCCTGGTTAGACAGGCCTTGGGCCACCAGTTTGAGCACTTCCACTTCGCGCGCCGTGAGCGGGTCTTCAGTCAGCGGCAAGTTGGACGGACGGCGGAGTTCACGCACTAGCTTGAGGGCAATACTGGAGCTCAAAGAGGATTCGCCCCGGTACACGGCCCCAATGGCCTGGATCAATTCCGCCGGTGAGGAGTCTTTCAGCAAGTAGCCTAACGCCCCGGCTTTGATGGCCGCAAAGACACGTTCGTCCTCGCTAAAGCTGGTGAGAACCAAAATCTTGGCCGCGGGGTTCTCTTGCTTGATCTCCCGGATGGCGACAATCCCATCTTTGTGGGGCATCACCAGATCCAGTAAGATGACATCGGGTTGCAGGGCGCGCGCCGCCTGCACAGCCTGGCCGCCATCCGCTGCCTCACCAATCACTTCGATGTCTGATTTGGTGCCTAGTAGGGCACATAGCCCCTTACGGACGAGCGCATGGTCATCGGCGATGAGAATGCGAATTGGTTTGGGCATGGCAATTCCTCCACTTTGGCCAATTGGCGATTGCTGATTGGCGATTTGTGACCTGGCAATCGGCAATTGTCAATCGGCAATCGTCAGCTTTGCCTGTACCAGTATTCTGGTTCCTTGCCCTGGCTGGGTGAAAATCGTTACAGTACCCCCCAGCCTTTCCGCCCGCTCGCGCATGTTAGTCAGCCCCATGCCCCCCTGTTGGAGCGCCACGTCAGGGTCGAACCCTACGCCATTGTCTACAACTTCCAGGATAACGTACTCCCCTTCAGTGTGCAGATGGACCGTGACCGAGGTCGCCCCGCCGTGCTTGAGGGCGTTGTTCAAAGCCTCTTGGGCGATGTGATAAAGCTCTTTCTCTACCGCTGTGGGGAGTTCAAGCCATGTGTCGGTCAGGACGCGCCCTTCTATGCCCACCCGTTTCTCCACGGCGTCTAGCCGGCGGCGTAAAGCCCCCACCAGTCCTTCCTGTTCTAACGCTGCCGGCCGCAACTCATAGAGCAGCAACCGCATGTCCTTGAGCGCCTGCCGGGCGGTCGTATCTATAGCGGAGAGGGGCTGCTCAATCCGATCCAGTCGGCCGCTTTCGACCAACCCCCGTGTCGCCTCCGCAAAGAGGGTCAAGCTGAATAGCGATTGCGTGACCGAGTCATGGAGTTCCCGCGCCAGCCGCTCCCGCTCCTCCAGGGTGGCTGCCTGCTCAGCCTGCTGGCGCAACTGGGCATTCTCTACCGCCACGCCGACGTGATCGGCGACGGAGGCCAACAGGGCTACGTCTTCCGCGCTGAATTGCTGATCTGCCGCGCCGAATATACTGAGCACTCCCAACGCTCGCCCGCGGGCCCGCATCGGCGCACCGATGTACACCTGGAAACTACCCGTACCTAACTGGGGGGCACGCGGATCGGTTGCCAGGTTGGGCACTACCATAGGTTCACCCTGCTCCAGCGTACAGCCCACCAGGCCGCTATTTACCGACAGGGGGTCTAGCTGAGCCACAAGGTCAGGCGGGATTCCCTGCTGGACAGCCAGGCGCAGCACCTCACCCCCTTGGTCCAGCAGGTGGATGGCCCCGGCACGGCACGGCAAGGTCTCTAGCACTCGCGCTAGCGAACGCTCCAGCGTCATTTGTAGATTCAGGGACTCGCTGGCCACCACTGTCACGTCGTACAAGGTGGCCAGTTCGCGTGTGCGCTCGGCGATGCGCTGCTCCAACTCGTCGTGGGCTTGTTGCAGCGCTGCCTCCGCCCGCTCACGCTCGGTGATCTCCAGGCGCAATGCTGCGTTGGCTCTGGAAAGCTCTGCCGTTCGCTCCATGACCTTCCTTTCCAACTCGTCGTGGGCTTTGCGTAGTGCCTCCCGCGCCTGCTGGCGCTCAATCTCTGTTTCTATGCCCTGCCAGGCAAAGGCCAGATCACCGGCCACCTCCTCGAGAAGCCCAACCTCTTCCTCGTCAAAAGCCCGTGGCCGCTGCGCATAGACGCACAGCACGCCAAACAGCCGTTCGCCGTGGCGCATCGGCACTGCGGCCAACGAGGCGTACCCCCGAGCCACGGCGGCCTCCCGCCAAGGCGTACAGCGCGGGTCAGTCGCTATCTCCTGACACACCACCGACTGGCGCGTCCGGATAGCCGTGCCAATCGCTTCCTGTCCGTTCTCGCTCTCGTCCCAGGTGGTCACACTCTCCAGATGGTCTATCCCTTCCCCGGCACGAGCCACCGGTAGCACTCGCTGGCTGTCCTCCTGAGTCTGGCCAATCCACACCAGAAGGTAACCCCGCGTTTGCACCAGGATGTGGCAGGCCTCATCCAGCAGACGCTGCGTATCCTGTTCACGCGTGATCAGCCGGTTGATATTCCGCACGGCGCGCAGCACCTGATGGAGGTGTTTGAGTTTCTGATCCATCTGGTGCTTGTACAGGGCGATCTCCAGGGTAGCACGCAATTCCTGCTCGCGCACCGGTTTGGTGAGATACCCATACGGTTCCGTGGCCCTGGCTTGCCGCAGGAGGACCTCATCGCTGTAGGCTGTCAGATAGATTACTGGGGTACCTAGTCGAGCGCGGATTTGCTCGGCTGCCTCCACCCCAGTCATCGCCCCCCGCAGCCGAATGTCCATCAATATGGCCGCGGGGTGCAGTTCGAAAGCCTGCTCTACCGCTGCTTCTCCGGTCGCTACCACGGCCGCTACTTCGTAGCCCAACTGCTCCAGAGCCTGCTCCAAATGGGCGGCCACGATACCATCATCCTCCACGACCATGACCCTGGCGTTAGCCATTGGACGCCCTCCTTACCCTCTCCCCACAAAGGTAACCTTGAAAGCTGTTCCCTGCCGGTTATCCACTTCCAGCTTGCCCCCAAGCTGGTGCGTGGCCCAAAAGTTCACCAGCCGCAGGCCCATCGTCCGCGCCTTGCGCCAGTCCAGCCCCGGCGACAGACCTACACCATTGTCGCTGACCATCAGGGTGTAGGTAGCACCATCCGCCTGGAATTCCACCCGTACTTCGGCCCCATCTTTGCCACCCGCCGGGAAGGAGTACTTCAGCGCATTGGTGAGCAGTTCGTTGACGATCAAGCCGCAGGGCAGGGCTGTTTCCACGTCCAGCGAGACTGGTGGGGCCTCCACGCTGAGCTTGATCGCCCGACCACCGCCAAAGGCCTGGAAGACGTGGGCACTCAGGTTTTGCAGGTATGGCTGCATGGGGATCTGCGCCAGGTTTTCTGATTGATACAACTGCTCGTAGACGAGGGCCATGGTATAGGCCCGCTCCTGGAGTTCCTTAAGGGATTGGGCAATGCGTGCATCTGCCGTTTGTTCAGCCTGCATGCTGATGAGAGCAATGATGGCCTGCAGGTTGTTCTTGACGCGGTGGTGGACCTCGCGCAGGAGTATCTCTTTTTCCGCCAGGGCAGCTTTGATCTGCTCCTCCGCCCGCTTGCGCTCGGTCAGTTCCTGCTGAGCCGCAGCATACAGGCGGGCATTCTCGATAGCTACCGCCGTTTGGTTAGCCAGCGTGATCAGGGTGCGTTGATCGTCCGGCGAGTACATTTCCTCCGAGAGCTTGGGGCCAACGGCGAACACCCCCACCAACTTTTCCTTGGCCCGCAGCGGGATGAAGAGCTCCGCCCCCAGCTTCGCCAAATCTTCTTTCTCCTGCGCCCAGAGAGCCCTGAATTGCGGCATCACCTCTACTTCGTGTCTGGTCAGGGCTTGTTCATGGCCGGACAGCCAATCCGCAATGGGATCACCTTTTCTCAGCCTCAAGTCGGCGTCCGTAGCCAGTCCTCTCTGAGCCGCCAGGCGGAACTCTCCGTTCTCCTCCTGTTGGAGGAAGAAAGCCGCCCTCGCGATATGCATGGTTGCGGTGACCTCATCCAAGATCATGCCCGTCAGCCTGCCGAGGTCGAGGATGGAGGCTACCGTGCGGCTGAGCCTTTGGAGCATCAGTGCCGAGTCGTACTTCTCGCGAAAGAAGAGCTTATCAAGCCAGGACTGGACCCTATCCCGTAGAGGCTGGACGGCCACAGCGGTGACGGCAGCCACAACGAGGGAGAGGAGCAGAATCTGGTATTCCGTGATGGTGTGGAACAGTTTTACGATGAGATAGACGATGAGGAAATAGATCGTGCCGATGACGGCGGTGGGGATGGTGTAGAGCATGCCCTTGCGAATGACGATGGTAATATCCAGGAGCTGGTAGCGGGAGATAGCGTAGGCCAGCAGCAGGGCGTTGATGACGTTAGCGCCGATGTCAATGGGGTAAGCCCCTAAGGTGGGGATGAGGTTAGTAGCGGTTCCCAGCACAACCGCGCTTATCCCGAGGAGGGCATATCTGATCCTGTTCCGTTCGACGGCATCCCTTGTCTGCCTATACCTCTGGACCAACATCAGTGCGGCAAAGCCAAGGAAGAACGCAGAGCAGACCTCGAGTAAGGGCACTGCTGGCCCAAATTGGTAGCGGATCAAGCCCTCCTCTGTGAAATACACGTATTCCGTCAGGTATCCTCGCGCATTAAGAAGCAGAAGAACAATGTAGGAAGCGTATCCTAAATATAGCCACCAAACTTGTCCTTCCACGGCCATGAAGGCCCGTACGAAGCCAAAGAAGGCCACGGGCATTCCCACTAACCCGCTGAGCATGACCTTGTTCCAGAGAAGGGCGTTCTGGGGATCAACGTACATCATGACCGCCCCAAAACTCCAGACAAGTATGCTCAGTAGATACAGGGCGAAGAAGCGGTTTACCGCTTTCTTAAGACCGTGCTTGGCGGTGATCCCCAGCAAAATGCTATAGCAGACCAGAGCGATCAAGGGGATCGCGAGGCGAATACCCCAGTACACTTATGACGCCTCCTTGCTGCCAGCGACTTGTTGGCTGAGGCGCAACAGGTCGCTGATAATCTCAGTGGAAGGATTCATGTGCGTTGGCTTCAGGTGCGCCAGGTCAGCGCCGGCGGCCTGCTTTTCCAGGAGATAGGCCTTGCTGGTGCCTGGCGCCAGGAGGGTCACTTTTAGAGGCCGCACCTCCAGTATGGATTCCAAATCGGCGTAAAACGGGTTGAGCGCCTTGAGCTTCTCGTGGACCGCTTGCCGGATCACCTCTGTGCCCACATCGTCTTTCAACTCAATGTAGAGGTGCAGGAAGGCGCCCTCCTTAGTTTCTTCCTTGCGGATGGTCCAGTCCTCATAGGCGATGCCCGTGTCGTGGATGGCCTTCCAAACCAATGGCTCATCCATCAGTCCGGTGAAGCCAGCCAGGTCAATGAGACCATCGGAGCGGCCAGAGCAAACCATGGGGGGGAGGTCAATACCTGCCTCCTCGTCCCTTTTGGCGAGGAAGCGCACCAGATCGTGCAGGCGATAACGCAGGAAGGGGCCGCCATCGAAGCTGGTCACCACTACCTCGTAACGTTGCCCAGGCTCCACCTCGTTGAGAAGCACGGTGCGAGGCTGGTAGGCAGGATCCTGCCGGTTCTTGCTCCATTCCTCTTCCGGGATGAACTCCCAGAAGACCACGTCCGGGAAGAAAAATAGCCCCTTTTTGTTCCAGGCCTGTACAGCCGCCGTGCCCATGGTCTCCGTGGAGGCGTACTGCTCGAAAGGCTCCACGCCCCAATAGTAGGAGATCTTGTCCTTGTAGAGAGCAGTGTCAGTCCCAGCACAGCCGGCACCTTTTATTGACCAGACATCCTTGGGCAGCAAGGGCCTCCCTGCCAGCTTGCTGCGCACGAAGGCGCGGCCCAGGCGCAACAGGGCCTTGGGATGCCGGAGATAGCCGGCCAGGCTGGCCCCGCCTGCGCCTTGCGCAAACCGCTCGCCGATCTTGACCAGGACGGCCGTCATGGAACCGATAACGTCCATGCCTGTCTCCAAAGCGATCTGAAAGCTCTTCTCCACGCGTTCCTGGAAGGTCATCTTCTCTGATTCCTCCAAGGGGGGAACGAAGCGGAAGTTGACGAGCTGCGTCATGCTCGACAAGGCCACCCCGCTGGCGTAGGGGCGAGCAGGCAGGTTATAGACGATGACGTCGTCCTCCTCTAAGCGTATCTCACCCCTCTGGCGGGCCGTGCCCAGGATCAAGGAGGTCAACATACGCTCGCCTGCCTTGACGTAGGCTGGTTCGGTGTAAGGCACCCACTTGTACTGGCCGGAGCGGCCAGAGGTATGGGCCCAAGTATAGGGCAGTTGAGGCAGGGCATCCTCCCGCTTCTCGGAAAGGTAAGGCTCGTAATCCTGGTATTCGGTCAGGGGCACGAGCCGCCGGAACTCCGCCACGCTGGTCGGCACCTTCTCGCCGATGATCTGCCGGCCCAGCTTGCAGGCGGCGAAGAGGTGCATCTGCTCCATGAGAAGCCGCTCCTGGATACGCATGAACTCAGCCATACTGAGATCCAGGAAGCCGCAGTACTTCTGCCAGACCTCTGCCGTCCGACCCTGCTTGAGCAAATCTGTGGCTTTCATCGTATCCACCTCCTTGATTGGTGTTGTAGTCTGTAGTTCGTCATGGCGAGCGGGTGAGCCGAAGCCCTGAGCACAGCGAAGATCGCCCGGCCCTAGAAGGAGCCGGGCTGAGTCTACGAAGCCCCCTTCGGGGCTCCTTAGCCCGCAGGGCTTCGTTGCATAAGCCAGGCGGCTTAAGCCCCGGGCGGGCTTGCAAAGATCGCCCGGCCCTAGAAGGAGCCGGGCTGAGCCTACGAAGCCCCCTCCGGGGCTCCTTAGCCCGCAGGGCTTCGTTGCATAAGCCAGGCGGCTTAAGGGCGGGCCGACAAAGGCTAGCAAGTTTCTGATCTCAGGAATGACGCCGCCGCGTCATTGGGGACTGCTCAGAAACTTGGCTCGGAGTTACCGTAGGGCAGTGCCCGTGGCCTGCCGCCCAGATGCGCAAAACAGGGCGGCGGGCGCCGCGCCCGCCCTACGGCTGAGCACAAGTTTCTGTCCTCGCGCATGCCCCCGAGGGCATGGGGTTCTCGCAATGACCCTAAGTGAGCTTCTCGCCGCGGGCTAAGATTACGCCGGGGTAAAAGCGCTGGCCAGGGCGCAGGATGGCGGTAACCTGCATTTTCCCCAGGCCCTGCGCGGCTAACAAGCTGCGCCACTCCTCGACGGTGTACGTTTGCCGGAAGGCTTCGATCTCGGCCCTGGTTCGGGGATTGCTAATCAATCCGCTGGCTCGCAGCAGAAGCCCAATCAGCCACGAGATGGGGGCTGATCGCCAGGCCGGGGGTGCTCCCATGTCGGCGATGGCCAGGCGCCCACCGGGCTTCAAGACGCGCATCATTTCAATCAGGGATTGGCTGACCGTGGTGTGGTGCAGGGCAATAGAAGATAGCACGACGTCGAACTCACCATCAGGGTAAGGCAGGCTCATAGCCGAGGCCGGGGCGAAGTGAACCCTTTCCCTCACCCCCACCCTCTCGGCGTTGAGGGCGGCCTGAGCCAGCATCTCAGGGGTAATATCTACGCCAATGATCTGCCCCCCTTCCATCTCAAGGGCGCAGCGGATGGCCAGCCAGCCAGTTCCCGTCCCCACGTCAAGCACCAAGTCACCATTCTTGAGCTGTGCCAGTTGCAGCAGACGGTCGAGCAGCCCCTGGTGAGTGATGCCAGCGTATCTTTCCAGCTCTTGGCTCACCGTTTGGTCATAGGTGACTGCCCAGGCTTGGAAGGCTTCGGCAGCCCCTTTTTCTGTCCCCATCGGTCCTCTCCGTTTCTGGTTGTCTCTACGGGTAATGGTCATTTTCTCTCACTTCGTCATAGGCAATACATCCTCTCTGTTTTTAGTTGTTTCTGCTGTTGTGGTGCAAATCAGGTTGTGGTATACTATCTCTGGGGGAAAGAAAGGCTATTTACTCTAAGGAGGGCGAAAATGAAAAAGCTACTCATCCTGCTTTGCGTCCTGGCCATGCTGCTATCCCTTCCAGGCGTCGCCTCGGCCTCTCCGCCAGAGCCAGGGCAGTTCACGATAACAGGCTACACCACTTCTTACGACTGGGAGCCGCTGCCCAGCGGCCTTACGAAGTTCCACCTGACGGCCGCAGGACTTGTCACGGGCTACTTTGCAGGAACATTCACCTTCGAAGAATGGGGCATTGTTGATCTAAACCCCATCACCGGAGAAGGCTCTGGGCGGGGTACCAATCATGGGCTTATGACCGTCACCACCGATGCTGGCGAGGTATTCACTCGATTTGGCGGCCAAACTGATTCCCAAACCGTCTGGGGTAACTTCACGGTCCTCCATGGAACTGGTGACCATAAAGACTTGCATGGCCAGGGCACATATACCGGCAATGCGGGTTTGGTATTTCTCGTGGTATTTACCGGCCGGTTCCACAGCAAGCCCTGATAACTCCCCTGGTAACTAAGACATGTCCAGCTCTATACTCAACGGTCAGCACAAACCTAAGCCTTTCTTTCCCCCTCTCCTCTTGATTGTTCCTCTATCCCCTTGCTGCCCCTCAGCGATTGCCAGCACCGCACGATGCTGGCTGGCGTGGGCAGCAACATGGGCGTTTCCCTCTTGTACTGCGCGTAGCCCACAAACATCCGCCCAAAGAAAAACCTCTCTTGTATCCACACGTAGAGCACGTCCAGGAAGATCCATAGCGGCGCGGCCAGCAAGAGCAGCCGCGAGCGGGAGACCAGAATCAGGGCCAGTAGCAAGAAGGCCAGCCAGAGCACGCCCGGGTGCCGCACGAGGGCGTAAGTCCCTGTCTTCACTAGCCTGTCCCCTACACCGGCATCCATGTAGGTCTGTTGGAAAGGGATTTCCCAAAAGAGGGAGTAAAAGAGAAGCAAGGCAGAGGTCAGGAAAAGAGGCCAGCCCACCCAGGACAGCCAGTTGGGCAGGGGCAATTTCCCTGGGGCAAGGCAGACCGCGAGCAAAGAGTAGCCAAACAGCGAGGCAGAGACGAGCCCGATGATCTGCTTGAGGTAAGGGAAACCTTTCATGCTCACCAGATCGAAGGAGAAAGCGATCAAGAAGGCGAGGCTGCCGATTAGAATGTACCCCATCTATAACCTCGATACAGAGACGCAAACTGCTTCCCTACGAACTCTAAACCTGTAATAAGATTACCACAATCCTGAAGCTTTGTCAAATGAGAGTACAACCAAAACTTCACGCCTTGAACCTGTCGGCGATGGCTTAACTCCTCCTCTCGGCGCCAGCGTCGTCGCGATGGTTTCAGGCCGCCGTCACCCCTTCACTGCCCCTTCGCCCCCTCACTGCCCCTTCACTTCGTTCAGGGCTACGGTTCAGGGCAGGCCCCTCGCCGCCGCCACAGCCTTCTGCGCTGCCTCGGCCAGGGTGGTGGCGGTGAGCAGGTTCGCCTCGTCCAGGATGCGGCGCCCCTCCTCCTCGTTCGTGCCGATGAGCCGCGCCACCATGGGCACGTTAGGCTTGACCTGCTGTAGGGCGGCCACGATGCCGCGGGCCACCTCATCGCAGCGGGTGATGCCACCAAAAATATTGATCAGCACCGCCTTAACATGGCGGTCGGAGAGGATAATGCGCAGGGCGGCGGCTACCCTCTCCGCCCTCGCCCCGCCACCGATGTCCAGGAAGTTGGCCGGGGCGCTGCCGTAGAGCTTGATCATGTCCATCGTGGCCATGGCCAGGCCGGCCCCGTTGACCATGCAGCCGATTTCGCCGTCCAGCTTGACGTAGCTCAGCTCGTTCATGCGCGCCTCGCGCTCGTAGATGTCTTCCTCGTCCAGGTCACGCAGGGCCTCCAGGTCGCGATGTCGAAAGAGGCCATTATCGTCCAGGACAATCTTGGCGTCTATGGCCTTCAGCGTGCCATCTTTGGCGATGACCAGGGGGTTGATCTCGGCCAGGCTGGCGTCCGTGTCCATGAGGGCCTGCACCAGCCCCTTGGCAATGCGCACGAAGTCGCGCACCAGGTTGGTAGGCAGGCCGATGCCGAAGGCCAGTTGCCGGGCCTGGAAGTCGGCCAGCCCCAGGAAGGGGTCAGCGGCCACCTTGACGATCTTCTCCGGCCTCGTCCGGGCCACCTCTTCGATCTCCACGCCACCCTCCGCCGAGGCCATGACGACGACGCACTGGCTGGTGCGATCCAGGACGGCGCCCAGGTAGATCTCTTTGGCGATGTCCGTGGCCTCGGCGACCAGCACCTTGCGCACAGTTACACCTTTGATGTTCATACCCAGGATGCGCTCGGCCACAACCTCGGCTTCGTCGGGCGTGGCGGCCAGCTTGACGCCCCCCGCCTTGCCCCGCCCGCCGACGAGCACTTGCGCTTTGACCACCACCGGCACGCCATAGGACTTGGCGATGCTGCGCGCCTCTGCTGGTGTGGCCGCCAGCTCCCCACGCGGGATGGGGATGTTGTAGCGAGCCAAAATCTGCTTGGCCTGGTATTCATGGATTTTCACGAGAACCTCCCTGAATTAGAGCATAGAATCAAAGAGCATAGAGCATAGGGGGATTTGCGATTGCCGATTGCCGATTGCCGATTGTCCGCCCAAATCCTAAATCTGCAATCTAAAATCTGAAATCACAGCAGGCTTACCGGATCAATGTCCAGGCTCCAGCCGGGCGGCAGGGGCAGCCCCTCCAGCAACGGGTGTACGTCCGGCGCCTTGACGATGATTTGCCAGCGGTAGCGCCCGCGCAGGCGGCTGACGTACCCCGGCGCCGGGCCGATGATGTGCACCTCCGGCAGGCCCAGTAGGGCCACCCGCTGCTTAAGCACCTGGGCAAAGCGCTCCGCCTCCTTCTGCGCCTTCTCTTTGTTCGGGTGCAGATAGATCAGCCGGGCAAGCTGGGCGAAAGGTGGATAGCCCTGCTCGCGCCGGAAGGCAATCTCCTGGCGATAAAAGGCTGCATAGTCGTGGTGGCTGGCCGCCTGGATGGCGTAATGCTCCGGCGTGTACGTCTGGATGATGACCTTGCCGCCCAGCAAGGAGCGCCCGGCCCGCCCCGCCACCTGGGTGAGTATCTGGAACGTACGTTCGCCCATACGAAAGTCCGGCATATGCAGGGCCGTGTCGGCGGTGACCACGCCCACCAGCGTCACCAGGGGCAGGTCCAGGCCCTTGGCGATCATCTGCGTGCCGATGAGCACGTCGGCCTGGTGGCGGATAAAACGCTCCAGGATCTGCTCGTGGGCGAGCTTGCCGCCGGTGACGTCCCGATCCCAACGCTGGGTGCGCACGCCGGGGAAGGCCTTGCGCACCTCCTCCTCCACTTTCTGCGTGCCGATGCCGAAGAACTTGATGCGCCGGCTCCAGCAGGCCGGGCAGATGTCTGGCACCAGGGTGCGCCAGTTGCAGTGGTGGCACACCAGATCGTCCTCGGCCTCGTGGTAGGCCAGGGGGGCATCGCAGCGCTGGCACTTGACGACGAAGCCGCAGTCGCGGCACATGATGAACGTGGCCGTGCCCCGGCGATTGAGGAACAGGATGACCTGCTCGTGGGCGGCCAGGGCCACCGTCATGGCCTGGTGCAGGGCGCGACTGAAGATGCTGCGATTGCCCGCCCGTAGCTCCGCCCGCAAGTCCACAACCTCCACGGGTGGTAGTCCGAAGTCCCATGTCTTACGTTCCAAGTTCCACGTTCCACGTTCCACGTTAGAACTTGGAACCTGAAACGTGGAACTTGGAACCCTTTCTGGCAGCTCCAACAGGGCGAACTCGCCGCGCTCTGCTCGATAGTAGCTGCCCACGTCGGGCGTGGCGCTGCCCAGGATGACCAGAGCGCCGGTGAGCTCGGCCAGCTTGAGGGCCACGTCACGGGCGTGGTAGCGAGGCGCCTGATCGGTCTGCTTGTACGTCCACTCGTGCTCCTCGTCCAGGACGAGGAGGCCCAGGCGGGGCAGCGGGGCAAAGATCGCCGAGCGCGAGCCAATGACGATGCCCACCTTCCCGTCGCGGATACGCCGCCACTCGTCGAACTGCTCCCCCAGGGAGAGCTTGGAATGCAGCACGGCCACGTTGCCGGGGAAGCGGCTGGCGAAGCGGTGGATCGTTTGCGGCGTCAGGGCGATCTCCGGCACCAGGACGATGGCCTGCTTGCCCTGCCGCAACACCTCGGCCAGGGTGCGCAGGTAGATCTCCGTCTTGCCGCTGCCGGTGACGCCGTGGAGGAGGATAGGTCGAGCTTGCCGGCCCTGCGCCCTGTCCTCCAGTGCCTGAGCAATGGCCTGCCAGGCCCGCTCCTGCGCCGGGGTGAAGGTGGGGGGCTGGCTGACGGGAAAGACACGACCGGCCAGGGGGTCGCGGCGCACCTCCTGCTCTTCAATGCGCACCAGCCCCTTCTCGGCCAGGCGCTGGATGGCCTGGAACGAGGCGCCGGTGGCCTTGTACACCTCGCTCAGGTCCACCGGGGCGGTGTAGCCGGCCAGCGCCTCTAGCACCCTGGCCTGCCCGCCACGCGGTAACTGGCGGTACTCCTCGCTGGCCTGTGTCACGGTCGCCGCATCGGCAACCAGGGTGACAATGGCCGGACGACCTGCTAATCGCACCAGCCCATGCTCGGCCAGGCTGGAGACGGCCTGGGGATCGGCCACGGCCTGAGTGCAAAGTGCGGCCAACTCCATCGTCCCGCCGGCAGCCTGCAGCGTCTCCAGCACCCGCGCCCGCTTGCGCCAGGGCGCACGCAGGCGAGCAATCTCTGCCTCTACCCTTTCCGTGTCCACGCTCAGCCAGGTGCGGCGCACGGTCTTGGGGCGCACCCGCGGCGGTGGCATTTCCACGACCTTGCTCACCAGCCCCTTGCGCACCAGTTGCTCCACCACGCTGCCGATGCTGGCGCTCTTGGCGGCGCGCTTCAGGTCGTCCAGAGGTACCTTGCCGAGGGTGCGCAGCAGGTCCAGCACCGTCTGTTGCTTGGGGGTAAGAGGGGCCACAGGGGTGACGGGGGGGACAGGGGTAGCAGGGGTGCTGGGGGTAACGGGGGTGACGGGGGCGACCCAGGTGATGACGCGCTGTGAGGCGGCGGGCGGCAGCAGCAGGCCCACGGCCTCGCCCAGCGAGCAGAGGTAGTGTTGGCTGAGCCAGCGGGCCAGAGGGATTTGGTAAGGGGTGAGGACGGGCTGGGGGTCAATCAGGGAGAAGATGTCTTTAGTCTCGACCACGGGCGAGGTGGCGGACAGGGCGATGACCACGCCCTGCACCAGGCGCGCCCCAAAGGGCACCCACACCAGATGGCCTGGCTGCACGGTCAGGCCGGGGGGGATGCTGTAATGGAAGGTGGCCACCAGGCGGGATGGCTCGCCCGGCACGGCGGCCTTTCCCGGCTGGAGGGGCAGGTTGATCACAACTTCAGCGTACATTTGAAGAGGGAAGCAGGGAATCGATGATCAGGGAATTAGGGGCATCCCTTATTTCCTGATTCCCTCATTCCCTGATTCCCCCATACCCGATTCCCCTACACTAAAGTTCAATCTTCCGTTGTTTTACTCGGCAGCGTTCGGCGAGGATGATGGCCTTGATGTGCTCTACGGCGTCGTCCAGGGCATTGTTGGGGTTCATGACCACGTAGTCAAATTTGGGCCACTCCGCCATCTCCTGCGGGATCATGGCCAGCTTGCGGGCCAGGGACTCCGCTGTCTCTGTACCGCGGGCGCACAAGCGCTGCTCCAGTTCGTCCAGGGAAGAGGGACAAAGGAAGATGAAAACTGCCTGGGGAGCCAGCCGGCGAATGGTCGCCGCCCCCTGGACGTCAATGCGCATGATCACGTCCTGGCCTCGCCTGAGCACCTCCCGCACATGCTGCTTGGGGATGCCGTAGCGATGGCCGTAGACGGTGGCGTGCTCCAGGAACTCGTTCCGGGCCAGCAGATCGTCGTACTCCTGCTCACTGAGGAAAAAATAGTCCACGCCGTGCACCTCGCCCGGACGGGGCGGGCGGGTGGTGGCGGTGACGATGAAGTGAATGGGGAAGCCTTGCTGCCGCAGGTGGGTGATAGTGGCGTCCTTCCCCACCCCCGATGGCCCAGAGACGACGAAAAGGAGTCCCCGCTGGCGGCACTTTGGCCACAAGGTGTCCGCGTTAGCGCCTTTAGCCACGGTCGTCCTCGACTTTTTCCAGTTTGGCCAGGCGCTGCGCCTCCAGTCGCCCGGCGATGGTCTCGGGATTGATCGCCGCCAGAGCCAACTGGCCGCTGTCCAGCACCAGCACGGCCTTGGTCTTACGCCCACTGGTCATGTCAATGACCAGGCCCTTGCCCCGGGCCTCGCGCACCAGCCGCTTGACCGGCGCCGAGTCCGGGTTGACGATAGCCACGACACGATTCAGGGCCACCATGTTTTCAAACCCGATGTGCACCAGCTCTACTGCGTTCACGGCGTCTTCCCCCCTCAATTGGGGAATCAGGGAATCAGTGATCAGGGAATCAGGCTCCCATTGCGTCCTGATTTCCCGATTACTGATTCCCCGATTACCTAATTTCCTGATTCCCCGATTCCCTGCTCTCTGGCAAACAGCTCGCGCATCGTCTGGATGGTATCGGCCTCCTGGGGCGATTTGTCGTCCCGGAAGCGGGCGATGCGGGCGAAGCGCAGAGCCATGCCCGATTTGTACTGCGGGCTCTTCTGGATGCCCTCGTACAGGACTTCAGCGACGATGCGGGGCTGCACCCAGACGGTGCCGCGGCTCTCGGCTACTTTCAAGCCAAGCAGGCGCTGGGTGATGGCCTGGAACTCCTCGTCCGTGAGGCCCTTGAAGGTCTTGCCTACCTCCAGGTACTCGCCGCTGGCCTCGTCCCGCGCCGCCAGGTGGTAGTTGGACAGCCAGCCGTGGCGCCGGCCATAGCCCCAATCGGCGGCGACAATGACCAGGTCCAACGTCTCCGCCGGCTTGATCTTGAACCACAGCTTGCCACGCACCCCCGGCGTGTACGGGCTGCCGATGGCTTTGGCCATGACCCCCTCGTGGCCAGCGCCCACCGCTGCCTGCAAGAAGGCCTCACCTTCAGCGGCCGATTGAGGGACGCGCCTGGCCACCAGCCGCAGCCCGCCCGCCGTGACCTCCAGGGCCTGCCAGCGTTCGGCGTAGGGGCGATCCAGGAAGCTCTCGCCGTCGCGGTACAGCAGGTCGAACAGGTAAAGCTGCACGGGCACCTCGGTGATCATCGCCGGTACATCGTGCAGGCGACGGAAGCGGCGCATCATATTCTGGAAGGGCAGCGGGCGCCCAGCGGCGTCGACCGCAATAGCCTCCCCCTCTACGATGGCCGCCTGCGCCCGCAGCTCGCGGCGCGCCTGCTCGGCTACGTCCGGCAGGCTGGCCGTCACGTCCGAGAGTTGGCGAGAGAAGATGCGCACCTCATCGCCCTGCTTGTGAATCTGCACGCGAGCGCCGTCCAGCTTGTACTCCAGGGCGATCTGGCCGCCGTGGTAGGCAAAGGCTTCGGCCACGTTGGCGGCGCTCTGCGCCAGCATGGGCTTCAGCGGCCGACCCAGGCGAATCCCGGCCTGCGCCAGCCCCGCCGCCCCCTGGCTGAGGGCGATGGCCGCCACCTCACCGACGTCGCCCAGCACCATGCTGGCCCGCTCCACGCTGGCCTGGGGCACGTTGGCCGCCTGGGCGATGGCCGCCAGCAGCAGCCCCTCGCTGACGCCGTGGCGCATCTCCCCCAGTACGTTCTTGGCCAGGTACTTGGCCTCCACCGCGGAGGCACGTGACAGCAACCCACGTAGCAGGTCTTGCTTGCGCTGCTGCGAACCAGAACCGGAGGTGTCGGCGATTGTCTCGAAGGTGCGGCAGGCGTCCAGGATGGTCAGCGGCGGGCCGGCGGGCGTGAACTGCGCCTGCTCGAAGAGAAGCTTGATGGCCGCGCCGGCGTCCACCGCCTGGGCGAAGGCGCTCTCGTAGTCGCCCGGGCCGACGAGCTCGTGCACTACCTTCCACAGTGCCGCCCAGCTCACGTTCAGCGCCCGGCCATCGCCCTCCGTGAACACCCGGCCGATGACCAGCCGGGCCGCGGCTGCCACCTCATCAGGCTGCAGGATGCGCAGGAACTCCGCCAGCAGTCGCTCCAGCTCCAGCCGGCTGCTGGTCTGCTCCAGTTGCTCGCTCAGAAGGGCAAGGGTGGCGAAGGGAGTCTCGGTTTTTGTATTCATGGCCCTCAGTATAAACCAACGGGAAGATTTTGGCAAGGGGGAAGAGGCGACAAGGGAATCAGGGATTAGGAAATCAGGTCTCCTGATGCGTCCTGATTCCCTGATCACTGATTGCCCGATTCCCCCATTCTTCAGCCAGCGGCACCAGCAGCTCCAGCTTCCAGGGCTCTACCCGCGGCGCCACGGAGCAGGCGGTGCTGAGGATGTAGCCCCCGCCTGGCTGGCCCACGCGCAGGCAGCGCGCCGCCTCAGCGATGACCTCCTCTTTGGTTTGGTAGGCCAGCAGGGCCACGGAGTTCAGGTTGCCCTTGATGAACAGCCGGTCGCCGATGCGCCGCTTGGCCTCGGCCAGATCTACGTTGCCCAGAGGCGGCGGATCGAGGGTGTCAATGCCCAGCGTGCCCGTCTCCGCCAGCAACTCCAGCCGGTCGCCAATCTTGCCGCAAGTGTGCGTGTAGACCGGCACGCCTGTGGCCTTGACCGCCTCCGTCACCCGCCGCTCATAGGGTAGCACGAACTCCCGGTACATCTGTGGGGAAATAAACGACCCCCCAGCAAAGGCCGAAGAGATCAACACCGCGTCTACGCCGTGCCTGGCCTGCGCCACCGCCCAGGTGACCGAGGCAGTGGCCAGGCGCTCCAGGAGGGCGTGGACTTTGGCGCGGTCGGTCAGGAGCGCCATCAGTGCCTCCTCGTAGCCGAGCAACTCCAGGAGATGGGTGAAGGGCGAAAAGACCTCGCCGTGGATGGAGACCGCGTCGCCCACCTCCACCCTGACCAGGTCAATCGTGCGGCAGAAATAATCGGGCACAGCGCGGAGGGGGCCAGGCTGCGTTTTGCCCGCCAGCCGGGGCACGTGGTAGATGTTCCAGACGTAGCCGGGGAGGTCGTCCAGGCAGTCCAGGCGATCGGGGTCCAGCGTGGTCAGGTCGGCGCGCGGCGGCCGGGCGGGGTCAGCGGGGAAGTGCTGGGGATTATCGTCCCAGGGGATCAGGGTGACGTCGCCGTTGCGCCAGGTCAATCGCTGGCCTGCCGGTGTTGCGGCGATGGCGAGCACGTCTTGCAGGATGTTCGCCGGGCGGCCGGGGAGGTTGATCAGGATGCCATCAAAGCGATAGCGGCGCTGCAGGCTCACCAGCGCCTGGGCAAAGCCCTCGCTGGTAAACCAGATGGCGTACGGGGGCAAGTTTACATTCAGAAAATAATGGCCCAAGGCAAGCTGGCACATCACCGGCACGCGATCCGGCTCCTGGTGCCGCATGGCCAGAGCCATACGCTCTCGTCCGTTCATGGCCTGATCCTCCACTCAGATGCCGACGCTATTATAGCACTGCCAAGTCCTTCCCCACAAGCCTTTAGCCTGATTTTCAGGCAAAATGGTGCCCGTCAAGTCCAATGATAGTCTTGACAGATACTACATGCGAACTGCCATGAACTCTGTAATAGAATTTCTGCTAGCAACTGCGTTACATTGCTAATGCGGCGAACTGCCAACAACTCCGCTACATTTGTGTTATCCTCCAGACAGTACTACAGTTCTACGGA
>Ga0315268_10002407_pt1 | contig 21092 bp, 22 predicted proteins | sample C1_top_MG_FD_204535 | JGI IMG/M metagenome (GOLD analysis project Ga0315268, IMG submission 204535) | Sediment microbial communities from Yellowstone Lake, YNP, Wyoming, USA - C1_top | ecosystem: Environmental > Aquatic > Freshwater > Lake > Sediment | place: USA: Wyoming | collected 2017-08-01 | reverse complement strand
GTCCGTAGTATATTTATTCTCCTGACGCTTTAATTCGCATTTAGCACTTCCCCTTAGGGGTTACAAAAATGCTCTTTATCGCTCTTTTTAATTTTAATACATCTTTATCTCAACATCCACGCCGGCCGGTAGACTGAGGCTGGATAGATCTTCAATGGTCTTGGCGGATGGCTCAATAATATCCAAAAGTCTTTTGTGGATCCTCATTTCAAACTGATCGCGGGCGTCTTTATGCACAAATGTTGATCGGTTTACGGTATATTTCTTTTTTTCGGTCGGCAATGGTATGGGGCCAAAAATAGTAGCTCCGCTGCGGTGCGCGGTATCGATTATGGTTCTGGTGGATTGATCAATGATCTTATGGTCAAATGCCTTGATCTTTATTCTAATCTTTTGACCGCCCTCTTCTTTTTCGGGCTTTGCAAGTCTATCTTCTTTTTTAGATTTTACTTCTGTCATTTGTTAATGTAAAGATAATTTCAAATTGAAGGCCTCCAAATTTTTAACGGAGGCCTCTGTATCAGAAATTATTTAAAAATTTTGGTTACCACTCCAGCGCCGACTGTCCGGCCGCCTTCGCGGATGGCAAATCTCTGTTTCTCTTCCAAGGCAACCGGAGATATCAATTTTATTTTAATATTCACGGTATCGCCCGGCATAATCATCTCAGTGCCTTCCGGCAGTTCAATTTCTCCGGTCACATCCGTGGTGCGGATATAAAATTGCGGTTTGTAGCCCTTAAAGAAAGGCTTATGTCTTCCGCCTTCTTCTTTGCTGAGTATATAGGCTTCCGCTTCAAACTCGGTATGCGGTGTGACAGAACCAGGCTTGGCCAAAACCTGCCCTCTTTCCACGTCATCTTTCTTGGTTCCCCGGAGCAAGAGACCGGCATTGTCGCCAGCACGTCCTTCGTCCAAAGATTTATTGAACATTTCAATGCCGGTTACGATGGTTTTGGCGGTATCTCGCAAACCGATTATTTCCACCTCTTCATTGATTTTTATCGTACCTCTTTCGATACGGCCGGTTACCACAGTGCCACGCCCTTCAATTGAAAATATGTCTTCTATCGGCATCAAAAATGGTTTATCGGTTTCTCTCTGGGGTTCGGGGATATAATCATCAATCGCTTTTATCAATTCCAAAATTGATTTGGCATCTTCACCGGTCGGATTATCCAAAGCTTTCAATGCCGAACCTCTGATGATCGGGGTGATATCGCCCGGAAATTCGTATTTTTTGAGTAGCTCTCTGATTTCTTCCTCGACCAAATCGATCAATTCTTTGTCTTCCACCATGTCGCATTTATTTAAAAACACAACGATATATGGTACGCCTACCTGTCTGGCCAATACTATATGTTCTCTGGTTTGGGGCATTGGTCCATCAGTGGCGGCCACTACCAAAATAGCACCATCCATCTGCGCTGCGCCCGTGATCATGTTTTTTACATAATCGGCATGGCCGGGACAATCAACGTGGGCGTAATGTCTTTTTTCAGACTCATATTCCACATGAGCGGTAGCGATTGTGATGCCGCGCGCTTTTTCTTCGGGCGCTGAATCGATTTGATCAACCGATTTTGAGCTGGCCATCATTCCGTTTGCCGCCAGCACCTTGAGCATTGCCGCTGTTAAAGTGGTTTTTCCATGATCAACGTGGCCGATTGTACCGACATTGACATGGGGTTTTGTTCGTTCAAATTTTGCTGCCATGTTATTTCTATACGGCCCCCAAGCTGATTTTAGATTTTAGATTTATGATTTGGGATTTAAAAAATTAAAGTCTTGAATCAAAAATATACAATCTTTTAGCGGGGTTTTTGCCCAAAAAAATTAAAATAGGGCGGCCAGCCGTCTTAATTAGTTTATTTAAAAAATATTAAATGCTTTAATTCTTTCAGTTAAATGGGACGTCTTCCAAATAATGACGATCTTCTTCAATTACTTCTTCTGCCGCTTCTTTTCTTTCTTTGGGTATGCGCCAATGGCTTCCCTTTCCTCTAATCGATTTATCAATAATTTTATTCCAATCTTCGTTAAAATCGCTTGAATCATCAAACTGGCGATGAATATACTTTTTTAAGCTCCAACCGGCATCTATTTGTTCGCTTTTCCAAATAGCTATATCGCGATTTATTTTATCAAGCAATTCCTGTTCTGTCAAGCCAGTAATTTTGGTCTGATTTTCAGCAATTCTTTCGTATTGATCCAAGGTCATTACCACATAAGCTGCTTCTTGGTTTGAACTGTCAAATACAATCAATTTATCCCCTGTTTTTCTGGCTAAAATTATAGCTTTTTGTAGCTGGCTTGGCATAACTCTTTTATTTCAATAAAAATTTTAAATTTAATATTATATTTATAACAAAATTATTAACACAAGTCAAATTTTTATTTTTTTCCTCTTTCGCCGATGATCTGTTCAGCGACATTTCTGGGAACTTCGCTATAATAAGCATATTCCATTGAATAATTTGCTCGTCCCTGTGTCATAGACCGGAGCTGCGTGGCGTAACCGAACATTTCAGAAAGTGGGGCTTTGGCATTTACCACCTTGACCATACCGCGGTCAATCATTTCCTCGATCTGCCCGCGCTTTGAATTGAGGTCGCCAATTACGTCTCCCATAAAATTCTCGGGGGTAGTTACCGATACTTTCATAATCGGTTCAAGGATGATCGGATGGCCTTTTCTCGCCGCTTCTTGAAATGCTATTGATCCGGCGACCTTGAAAGCCGCTTCCGATGAATCGACTTCATGATAACTGCCGTCAAAAACACTGACCTTGATATCTACGATCGGATAGCCGGCCAGGATACCTTTGTCCAAAGCCTCCTTGATGCCTTTTTCAATAGCCGGAATATACTCACGCGGAATGGATCCGCCCTTAGTATCATCTTTAAATTCAAAACCTTTGCCCGGTTCATTCGGCGTTAACTTCAGCCAGCAATGCCCATATTGTCCGCGTCCGCCCGATTGCTTGATATATTTTCCTTCCGCTTCTGACTCTTGTTTGATCGTTTCACGATAAGCTACTTGCGGTTTACCGATATTGGCCTCTACATTAAATTCTCTTTTCATGCGGTCTACTATAATATCCAAATGCAATTCGCCCATGCCGGAAATCAAAGTTTGTGCTGTTTCTTCATCTGTTTTAACGCGGAAGGTGGGATCCTCTTCGGCCAATTTGGCCAAGGCCAAACCCATCTTCTCTTGGTCGGCTTTTGTCTTTGGCTCTACGGCAATTGAGATAACCGGAGTTGGAAAAATAATATTTTCGAGTAGTACGGGACGGGATTCATCGCATAAAGTATTGCCGGTCGTAGTATTTTTCAGTCCTATTATCGCGGCAATTTCTCCGGAATAAACCTCGCTTACTTCTTCGCGGTGATTAGCGTGCATACGGACAATCCGTCCGATCCTTTCACGGCTGCCGTTTGAAGCGTTCAGGATATATGAACCGGTTTTTAAAATTCCACCGTAGACGCGGATAAAACATAGTTTTCCGACGAACGGATCTGTCGCGATTTTAAAAGCGAGAGCGGAAAATTTTTCTTCGTCAGTATGCTTAATAGGTATTTTAATATTTTCATCATCCGGATCTATTCCGATAATTTCCGCCAAATCCGTCGGTGCCGGCAAATAATCCACAACGGCATCCAGCATAAACTGCACGCCTTTATTTTTTAAAGCGCTGCCGCACATGACCGGCACAAACTTTCCGGCAATAACCGCCGAGCGCAAAGTCTTTTTCATATCTTCCACAAAAATTTCCTCGCCAGCTAAATATTTATTCATTAACGTTTCGTTGTTTTCAACTATCGCTTCCACCATACGGCCTCGGTATTCTTCCACCTTGTCTTTCATATCGGCCGGCACATCCACATCTTCCCATTTGGTGCCCAGATCATCCAAATAAATCCGTGCTTGTCGGTTGAACAAATCAATAATGCCGCGAAAATTGCTTTCCGTGCCGATCGGCAATTGGATGGGATATGCGTTTTTGGTAAGTCTTTCATGGATTGAGGCCAGGTCTTTATAGAAATCCGCGCCCATTCTGTCTAATTTATTTATAAAAGCGATTCTCGGTACATTATATTTATCCGCCTGATGCCAAACCGTTTCGGATTGCGGCTCAACTCCGGCCACGCCGTCAAAAATCACAACGCCGCCATCCAGGACGCGCAGTGACCGTTCCACTTCCGCGGTAAAGTCAACATGTCCGGGAGTATCAATAATATTTATACGGCAATCTTTCCAAAAACAAGTAGTAGCCGCGCTGGTAATGGTGATGCCTCGTTCTCTTTCCTGCTCCATCCAATCCATTTCCGCCTCTCCTTCATGCACCTCGCCGATTTTGTGCTTTTTCCCGGTGTAAAACAAAACACGCTCGGTGACTGTGGTCTTACCGGCGTCGATATGGGCAATAATGCCGATGTTCCTGGTTTTTTCTAACGAATATTCACGTGGCATAAATTATTTTAATTTCTAAATTATAATTTCTAATTTCTAAAAAAATCCAAAATTCATATGTTTAAAATTTTGAATTTATAATTTTGAATTTGTTTAGTATTTAGTGCTTAGTATTTATTATTTTATTTTAGCGGGCAAAATGCGCGAATGCTTTGTTGGCCTCAGCCATTTTGTGAACGGTCTCGCGTTTCTTGACCGCTGCACCCTCGCCTTTGGTGGCCGCAATTATTTCCGCGGACAATTTTTCAGCCATTGACCTCCCCTTTCTTTCTTTGGCCGCCGCTATCAGCCAGCGGCAACTAAGCGCGAAACGTCTTTCTCCACGAACCTGAAAAGGCACTTGGTAATTGGCTCCGCCCACTCTTTTGCCTCTGATCTCTAGTAGCGGTGCGATCTGTTTTAAAGCTTTATTGAATATATGGCGCGGATCCTGCTTGGTTTCTTCTTTGATAATATCAAAAGCTCCAAAAACCACTTTTTGCGCAATGGTTTTCTTGCCTTTTTTCATTATATAATTTATGAATTTGGCAATATCCGGATCATTGAATCTTAGATCGCCATCAATTTTTCTTTTGGGCGCTGGTTTTCCTCTCATGCGTTAGTTAATTAGTTAATTAGTTAATTAGTTTAAAAAACTAACTCCCAATTTAACTAAATAATAATTTATTAATATATTCAACCTAAGTACCTAATTAACTAAGTACCTGAATATTTATTTCTTCGCTTTCTCTTTCTTCGCTCCATAACTAGACCGGCTCTGCTTCCTATTCTGAACGCCTTGCGTATCAAAAACGCCGCGGATAACTTTGTAGCGGACGCCAGGCAGATCTTTGGTACGGCCACCTTTTACCAATACAATAGAATGTTCTTGCAGGTTGTGCCCTTCACCCGGGATATAGGCGGTAACTTCCATACCATTGGAAAGACGGACGCGGGCGATTTTACGCAAAGCTGAATTCGGTTTTTTTGGCGTCGTTGTGGTCACTTTCAAACATACTCCCCGTTTAAAAGGAGCTCCGCGCCTTAACTCGTTTCTCTTTCTATGTAGTGAATCCATTGTCGTCTGCAAAGCTGGAAATCTGCTTTTATTTTTACTTACCGCTCTTGGTTTTTTTACCAATTGATTTGTTGTCGGCATACTTCGTATGTTTTAGGATAAAATAAAACTCCTAAATGGAGTATTTGGTAATACTTTTTTAATTTAGCAAAATATTGAGTAAAAGTCAAGAATTATAATTAAAATATAATTTTTTGTTATTTTTTTAATTTTAACTAAATTAATTATATAATATTACCATAATCGTTGTTATTTTTAAAAAAAGCCGGATCCGACTATTATTTTAAATAAAAAATTAATTATAGGCAAAATAAAGGTACCAAAGCCTAAAAATACAAATAAAAGCAATATAATTATGCCGTATCTTTCCATGCCTTCCAATCTAACCTGCCAATTATAAGGTAAAAACGGCATTAATACTTTTGATCCATCCAAGGGTGGAATGGGTAGCAAATTGAAGGTCATTAATATTAAATTTGTAAAAATTATAATAGCAAATAGCTGGGGCAATACACCGGACATTGGAATAAATCGTAATATTAAACCAAAAAATAGGGCGGTAGCCAGATTGGCCAACGGTCCGGCCGCGGCCACTTTGGCCGGCCCGTATTTCTGGTCATGAAGATTATAAGGATTAAAAGGCACCGGCTTGGCATAACCGAAAACCATACCGCCACTCGTTCCAAAATAGATAAATAACGGTAATAAAATAGACCCCCATAGATCGATATGAGCTATCGGGTTTAGGGTTAACCGTCCGGCGCGCTTCGCTGTCGGGTCGCCCATATAATCCGCGGCCCAGCCATGCATGTATTCATGGATGATTATGGAAAACAATATAACGATTAAATAAAAAATTATATCCATATTTGATAAATAAAATTATTTAAAACATCCTTAAAGTAAAAATAGTATATCACATTTGCAAATAATATCAAATCGTGTTAGCATATTATTTATATTAAATTAATATAATAAACATATTCAATTACCTATTATCATGCTTTGATAAATTAATAATTTATTGAAAGTTGGAAATTGGAAATTGGAAATTGAATGAATATGGCTACAAAATGCGATATTTGCGGACGCGGCACAAAGAAGGATGCTTCCCGCTCGCACTCCAATATCAAAAACACCAAGCGACAGAATATAAATCTGCAAAAAAGAACGATAGACGGCAAAAGAATGGATGTCTGCATTAAATGTACGAAGACAATGAAAAAAAAGAAGCGATAAGCCTAGAGCAAGTTGACCAAACTTGCTCTTTTTTATATGACCATGCAAATTATTATCTTTCTCACTTTGATAATACTCATCTATTACGGCTTACATAGCCTGCTTTTCTGGCTGTTGATAAAATTTTTCTTCATTGAAAAATTTAATGACAGATTAATTTTGGCGATAATTCTTTTTGCCTTGTCGGTTTGCTTTATTCTTGGTTCGTTAATAGCTCATTTTGACGGCGGTATTACCGCTAAAGCCGTTTATTATCTGGGATCGGTATGGATCGGAGTCGTGGTTAATTTAATTTTATTTCTTGGTCTCGGGTTTATTTTTATTAAATTATTAATTTTATTCGGTGTAAATGTAAATTTAAGAATTATCGGCGCGATTTTGCTTTTTTTAACAACGCTTTACACGACCTATGGAATTATTCACGCTCAAGACATTAAAATAAAAAATATAAGCGTTGCCGTAAAAAATCTGCCCACCGCCTGGCAAGGAAAAAAAATCGTGCAAATTTCCGATGTGCATCTGGGAATAATTAATACCGGAAAATTGATGGAAAAAATCGTGGATAAGGCGCTCGCGGCCAATCCGGATTATGTTTTTATCACCGGCGACCTCTTGGATGGCACCGGTGATAATCTGTCAAATTCACTTGCGTCGTTAAATAAAATTAGGGTGCCGATTTTTATGGTAACCGGCAACCACGAGACATATCTGGGGATAGATAAGACCAAAGAGGCAATAAATAATACAAATATTAAAATATTACACGATGATATTGTTAATATTGATGGTATGCAAATAATCGGCGCCGATTATCCGGAGCGGATGGCGCGAAAGGACTTTGCTCCACTTTTTGCCAAGATGGACAAAGCAAAGCCGAACATCCTCCTCTACCACGAACCACTTTATATTGACAAAATAAAAAATTCCGGTATAATATTGGAACTGTGCGGCCATACACACCGCGGACAGATGTATCCGATATTGTTCTTTACAAATCTAATATACAAGGGCTACGAGTATGGACTTCATAACTTCGGCGACTATAATCTCTATACCACATCCGGCGCCGGTACCTGGGGCCCGCCCATGCGGATCGGCAGTGATTCGGAAATTGCAATAATTGAACTTAAAAATAAATAAATTTGAGGAGGATGAAATGACTACATCTGATCGAATCGCAGTTACAATTGCCTTGGCAATAGTTATAATTTTATCTCTTGCGCTTTATAACCTTTTCGTAACCGATAGACAAGAACAAGACAAGGGAATAGCTACGCATACTTATATTAACTACATCCAGGATATGCGAACCGGTATATGCATCGGTTACAGCGGTCCGAATGTGACCCCATTTGTGGTCCCTTGCGAAAAAATACCAAAAGAAATTCTGAAAAGAATAGAAAAATAAATTGCAGGACACCGAGTGTTTTCCTAAAAAACACTCGGTGTCTTTTAAAAAACAACCTAATTTTAGTCAGGTTGCTTTTATTTTATGCAAGGGGTTCGGATGTTATTTAAAAATTAATTTACCGCCGCATTGTTCAAATTCCAGTTGCCATTCCCCCTCGTCATTCCACCCCGACAGCCAGCACCGCGCCCGTTTTTCATTTTCTGCCCCAGTCCAAGTTCCTGTCTGATCTTATCAGCTTCATTGAGCTTGCCCGCTTCCATTAATTTATGCATTTCTACGAATTTTGAAAAATTTTGTTCGGTTATTTTTTGCGTGACTCCCCGGTTACCCATCAACTGTTTCCATAGATTAAAATCGTTGTTGTTAATGGCTTTTTCCATTTGCTGATGTCGCTCGGATTTATTACGGGCATATAATTCATTGCTATCATCCGCCAATACCGCACCGGCTCCGCCTAAAATAATTAATATTAAAATTGAAGCGATTATTAATTTTCTGGTTTTTTTCATAAGATTGAAAATAAATAATAAATTTTACTTCTGGCAATAATTAATACGCCGCGTAAAAATATTTTATTTCAATTTATTCCCCTTCAATGTCCGGGCATTGATGCTGGCATGGTTTGAAATGTCCCAGCCATGGCCTGATTTGCATGGCCTCAAATATATTATTATCTATTTTCTCGCCGACAATTCTCACCCAGCGGCCGATCATTAGCGGTTCCACCCTTCTAAATTCAATATCCTCGCCAACCACGCGCCATTTTTTTTCCACCAGATCTATAAGGTCAAATTGGCCGTTCTTATCAATTAATACCACCTCCCCAGCCAATAGTCCGCGATTCGGCTGATTCCAAACCTGTTGGCGATGATCGGTCAACATTTCATAAAATGGCATTTTCTCCGCAGTTAGCCTCTCAAGTTCTTGGCCAAAGCCGGACTTATAAAGCGCGCTGCCAAAAATAACGCTGAGCGCCACCGATGAAATTATAATACCAGCCATCTCAAATCTATAGCCTCTTTTCGTATGGCGCAAATTATATTCTGCCAAAAAAATTATTACTGCCAAAATAACCAGCCAAAAATAAGGCAAAGTAGAAATCACAAAACTAAATAGGTCGCCGCTTTTTTCATAGATCTCCCAGTCGTTATTTCTGATCATGAATATAACGACGGATGACGCAAATGAGCCGATGGCAATTGAAACAGCCAAAATGGCCCACAAAAAATAATCATGCAATAAAAATCTCCAACGCGCGGTCGGCTCAATTTTTTTGCTTTTTATTTCCTCCAAAACCTTTTGACTGATATTTTCTTTGTTCATATTATTAATTAAACTTTATATTTTCTTTTTTGGCTATTTCTTCAAACTTGCGCTTGGCACGGCGGATTAAGGTGGCGACTGTGCCGAGCGGCTTTTTCAAAATATCCGATATTTCATTGTAGTCTTTTTGGTCTAGAAATTTGAGGACGAGAACTTCGCGGTATTTGGAATCAAGCCGGTTGAGTATTGATTTTATTTTTTCCCGATTGATCTTGTCATCAATATCTTTTTCTATATCGGTCTCGTCCATCAGATTTTTGAGTCCGTCCTCGGTCAGATCATAATAGTTGCCTTCCGGCCGGGCCTTGGCCCGGCGAAAATTGCTGATGGCCTGGTTATGCGCGATACGGTATATCCAGGAAGAGAATTTGAGGCTTTTGTCAAACTCATTAAGATGTCGATAGACTTTTATAAAAGTGTCTTGCAGGACGTCCTCGGTATCTTCATTGCTGAGGTTGGTAATTCTTTGAATATATCTTCTTAGCTTATCTTCGTACTTTCTCATCAGGTATAAAAAATTATCCTCGTTTTTGAGCGTGAGGACAACCAGCTCTTCATCTGTTTTTTGACTGATATCATCAGGAGAAATCATAACAAGTTGTGCGTATAATAAATAATACGCTGATTTTATTAAGTTTCTTTTTGTTTTCAAATTATATTACAAATAGCTTTGCCATGCAACTTTGTTTAAATTAAGCACAAATATTCAATCAAAATAACGTTTATAAATCAGTAAATTTAAAAATAAAAAAAGTCCTATATAAATTCATAGGACTTGGTTTTTTATATTATTTTTATGGCCAACTGATTCTACTAAAATAATCCGGTGGAGTATTTGCGCTTTTAAGGAATATTACGCATAAAACATATACTAATACTCCGCTCCCAAAACCAAATAATGCTACTAAAAATATTATTCTTGGAATAATTGGATCGATGCCCAATTTATATCCGATGCCGGCGCAAACCCCAAACAAAACTCCTTGCTCGGGAATTTTGACCAGTGGACGGTATATTTTTCCATCATCAGTTTTTATTTGAGCTTGTCTCTTGTTGTTTGATGTAAGCGCTTTTGAAGTACTCATCTCAATACCCAATAAAATTAAACCGATTATTACAATACATACAATCAATTCGATCAATGTAAACCCACCGCTTTGTTTGATATAAAGAGCTCTCCTAAACTTTAACATTCTCTTCCTCCTTTTTTTATGTTTATTTAATTGAGCCGGAACAATGATGTCCGGTTCATATTTGATAAAACCTACCCTTTTCGATTTAAAGAACAATTTTGACAGGCTTAAACATATCATTTAAGCATATTTAAATAATCATGTCAATAAACTGAGCTAATCTTCACCCCTTACCAGCTCCCCCCTCCGCCCCCGCCGAATCCGCCGCCGGAGAAACCTCCGGAGAAACCGCTCCCGCCGCCGGACGCGTTGGATGAGGGGCTGGAAGCCAGGTCCGATTTGGCAGACGCGCTGAAACTATTCAAACTATTAATAAAAATTAAAGTTGAGAAATTAGCTCCACTTGGGTCATTGTACCAGCTGGGTGGAGTTTTATAAATACCTTCAAATTGCTTGGCCCAGGCTTTTTCCACGCCGAGCACCATGGCGAATGGTAATAGTTTCTCAAAATGCGCTGGATTTTTCGAAGGAGCGTTATGAAAATTTATCCGATCCTTTTCCGCCACGTTCACATATTCTTTTAATCCGAAAATATATTCTTTAGCATACACACCTTTGAGAGTACGGGCCGGCATAAAATGTCCGAAGGTCAAAATAATAATCCCTGAAACTATTATACTTCCGAATCCAAAAACTCCAAGAAGTAACATCGGTCCGATAAAAAATCCGGCAACGGCCAAAACTATTCCAGCCGCATAATACCAGCCTCTGGTTTTTTTGGGATTTGATAGAAAATATCCTTTATCAACAAGATCGGAATAAAGCTTGTCTTTAATCCTGGCCAGGTCTTTATAAAAATTGTCTTTTAGTTCTGATAATTTTTTATCCTGTTTGGAATCAAAAATGCTTCGCAGCAAATCTTTTTCAAAATTCGCCAGATCATCACCGTCCTTTAATTTTTCCAGAATATAATCTGTTTTTCCAAATAAGCCCTGCCCTGCTATTTTTGTAATTTTTAAATATCCGCGAATGGCCAGAAATATGATCTCTGCCGATATATCGGCATTGTCGGCTGACTCGTCCATCAGAGTGCCGACCTCGGCCGGCGTGAGATTGTCTGGAGAATCAAACTGCGCGATAATTGTGCCGCGTCCTTCCGGGTCTCGGCCTTTTTTTCGCCAGAGATAAAATAGAATAAAAAAGGTTGCGATCGGCAACAACAAAATTATATTATCTTTTGTTATGTCTCTAATATTTTGCCACTTTGACGGTTCCGCCACAACGCCCTTGGGAAATCCGAAAACCACGGTCAATCCTTCGCCGGCATTTAAATTTTTTTCAAAAAACGAAACGCTATTGGCCGAGCCGGACACGTCTTCAATATTTGATGCCGAACATTTATTATTGCTACCAATGAGACCGGCAAAACAATCGGCTTTGATCAGATCTGATTTAACCTTTTCCGGCAAAATTACCTTGGCGCTCGATTGCCCAACCGCAATCGGCCAATTATTACCGGTCACATTCCAATAAAGCTCATCATAATCGGTAAAATAATTGATCGCACGATCAATTTCGTATTTGATATAATAATTTTTTTGTCCGTCGACTAACACGTTTGCATCCCCTATTTTAATACTCGCATTTGAACCAGGATAAGTTACATCATAATAATACGCTAAACCGCCTTGATCCGTAACTGACAGAACTTTAAACCGTAAATTATAATTACCGCCGCGCGCCTGGTACTTAATCGGTATTTCGCGGAATATGCCGTGCTTCTGCTCGTTTTCAAAATCATAAAGAATCTGCTCTTCCACGATTATCCGGCCATCAGTCTGGACATAAATATATGAATTAAAGCTATTTATCTTTTCGGCGTTAACTTGGCCGGCAATTGCTATACCGAATATTATGATTAAAAAAAATAATATCTTTTTCATAGAGTTATAAATTAATTAAAAATGTAAATCTCAAAATGAAAAATGACAATTAAAAATGCAAAATGGACTAATAATTTTTAATTTTACATTGTCATTTTACATTTTTATTTTTCAATTTTAAATTTGAAACTCATCCCCGTGACCCGGGTAAACCATTACGCCCGGTTTTAAAAATTTTCGAATTTCATCCAAAGATTTGAACATGTCTTCTTCTGAACCGCCCACCAGATCAGTCCGGCCATAACCGTCTTTGAAAAGAAGATCACCGGTAAAAATTATTTTCTCAACAAAAAGACAAATACTGCCTTCGCTATGTCCTGGAAAATTCCGGACCAATATTTTTTCTTCTCCCAAAATTATTTCTTCATTATCCTGTAAAAAAATATCTGCCGGAAAATCAATGTATCCCTTTTCTTTTTCATGGATCAAAATTTTTGCCCCAGTCGCTTTTTTAATCTCTTGATTAGCCGTAGTATGGTCAAAGTGGTAATGAGTATTGATTATATATTTTAAAATTCCTCTCATATCTTTGATCTTGTCAAGTATCAACAATGTCTCTTCGCCCGGATCCACCACGGCTAATTCATTTCCAGATTTTAAAATATAACAATTAGTCCTAATCGGACCAACAATTATTTTCATTACTTCCATAGATATTTTAAAAAAAATAATTGAAAATTGTAAATTGATAATTGCTTGTCCCCGAAGGGGGAAAATTTCCCGTTGTGCCTCCACGAGGAATCGAACCTCGATCATAGGTTCCGGAAACCTACGTTTTATCCATTAAACTATGGAGACAAAATAAATTTTTTCTTTATTAAATAATATATTCGGATTATTGCGAAATAATACAATATTATCCAAAACCACAAAAAGCCTCTATATTTAATGTCCGCCTCTATATAAGTGTAAGGGAATTTGTTTAAATATTCAACTATTTTTATTATATAAAAAAGTAAGCTGTAAGATGGCAAGAAAAAGAAAGGACTCCAATATGGAAATAAAAATCCGAGCATCAAAGAGGCGATGGATAAAATCATAATCGGCGGCTGAGTCCACAAAATAAATAGATTGGCAATCGGCGCAACGATTGATATTTTGGAAAAATTATAAGCAAGTATCGGCAATGTCAAAAGCTGGATGCCACTGGTCATTATTAATATGGATAAAACGGCTTTTAATATTAAAGTGCTATAATTAGACCATTGTCTGCTATCCATCCACTCATTAAATTTTTCAATGATCGGTAAGCAGTAACAAATAGCAAATACGGCCAGAAATGAAAGTTGGAATCCAACATCGTCGCGCAAGAGTTTTGGATTTATTAAAAGCATTATAAATGCGGCAATTATCAAAATATTTTGGAGCCGGGCCACTCGGCCGATACTCACCGCCCACAAAACAAGAATGCCCATAATACCGGCGCGTACCGCCGAAGCCGGCGCCCCGACTAAAATTATAAATATAAATAAAGCAAGCGATGTCAAATAAAAAGCTTTCTTTCTGTTCAGCCGGATGCCCAAAAATAAAGCCATCAGTGCGCCGGCCAAAATGGTAGTATTCATACCTGATATGGCCACGATATGGCTGAGCCCTAGATTGCTAAAAGCCGTATTTAGTTTGTCGTCAATGCCGTTTCGCTCTCCCAAAACTATGCCGCTCGCGAGTCCAGCCTCTTTGGCCGGCATTGAATAATTGATCACATCTACCAATTTTTGATTCAAACCATAGATTTTTTCATAAAGAATATTTCCATTACCTTGGTTTAACAATCTAATTTTCGGAAATGAGCAAATAGAATAAATATCATATCGCGCCAAATATTTGTCATAGGCAAAGTCCTTGTATGGCTCCGGCAGTTTTAATTTGCATTCTATCTCCAGTCGATCACCAAATTTAAAACTAGGGTATAAACTGGTATAAAATAAAACCTTTCCTTTGGCTGACAGAACTGAAATATTATCTTTTTCAATCTTTATTTTCTCTGTTTGAATTATCAATTTTTGATTTTTGACCGAAGTCTCAGGCTTATCATCTACCGTTCCCGTGATAAGCGCAGTTTTCCCATTATAAAAATCAACATCAGCCGGATTAGCGAGATGCACCGAAACGCCATATCGCCAAATCCCCAAAAACAAAAAAAGCCCGCAAAGGGCAACAACTCTAAATACTTTTCGAGTCCAAAGGGCGAAAACAATAGTCCCAAAGACAACCGCGATAGAAAAATAAACCAATTTAAATTTTAAAATATCCGTTGGTAAAAAAGAGCTAATCGTTATGCCGATAATAAAACAAACCAACGACCACAAAAAAATTTTCGACCTTGACAAATTCATTATTTCATTCAGATTTTGATTAGGCCAAGCCTTGAAAAAGCTAAAAGCTACCCCTTCAAACTCCTTAAATACGCCTCCATAAATCCAGTGAGTTCACCATCCAATACAGACTTGATATCCGATGTTTCAAATTCGGTACGGTGATCTTTGACCATCTGATACGGCTGCATCACGTAAGAACGGATCTGTTTGCCCCAATCGGCAATTTGGGCCTCGCCGCGCAATTTTTTTTCAACTTGTACTTTTTCTATTTCTTTAAGTTTAAACAACTTTGATTTAAGGATTTTTAAAGCATTTTCCTTGTTTTGATGCTGAGAGCGCTGGCTCTGGCAAGCGACGGTAATACCGGTTGGAATATGTACCAAGCGGACGGCCGAATCCGTGGTATTTACACTTTGCCCGCCCGGACCGGACGAACGAAAAACATCAATCCTTATATCGCTTTCGCTTAGCTCTATATCTTCGGTCTCAGGAAGTTCCGGAATAACCTCAACCAATGCAAAAGAAGTATGGCGCATTGACTCGGCATCAAAGGGCGAAATGCGCACCAGGCGATGCACCCCGGATTCTGACTTCAAATAGCCGTATGCCCAATCTCCGGCAATGCGCAGACTGACACTTTTTATGCCGGCTTCATTTCCCATTGTCTGGTCCAAAATTTCCGTTCGCCAATTCATTTTCTCGCCGAAACGCAAAAACATCCGCTCAAGGATCTCGGCCCAGTCTTGCGCGTCCACCCCGCCGGTACCGGCATGAATAGACAGTATGGCATTCTCTCGATCGTATTTCTCGGAAAACAAAACCAAGAACTCAAAGTCTTCCAATATTTTTTTAAGTTCTTGGTATTTTTTCAATGATTCGTCATAAAATGAGTTATCTTCTTCTTTTCCGGCCACGGCCACGATCTGTTCCAACTCGGTTATTTCTTTCAATAAATTTTCCCATCGGTCAATTTCCTTGGTAATTTCCTCGGCTTTCCTGGATACTTCCACTGCCCTTTCGCGCTCCTGCCAAAAATCAGGTTTATTAACAATTCTATTTAATTCGTTTAATTTGTTTTTCTGGCCATCAACGTCAAAGTAACCTCCATATATCCAGGAGTCGTTCACGTAACTCTTCAAGTTGTTTCAATAAATTTTCCATATTATTTAGCCTCTTCCAGCGTAACTTTTACATCTTTCTGCTTGCCCTTGTCCAAAACTTTCAAAACTATCTGGTCGCCGGCTTTGTATTTGCCAAGCAGTTTTACCAGTGGATTGTCTTCGGTTATCTTGGTACCGTTTATCTCCAAGATGATATCGTTTTCGACCAAGCCCGCTTTGTCGGCCGGACTGCCCGGGATTACGGCCATATCGGTTTTATTATCACCACGAACTACGAGAGCGCCATAGTCAACTGACAAATTATTGGCTTTGGCAATTTCTGAATTAATAATGGCATATCTGACTCCGAGCCATGGCCGTGAGATCTTGCCGGTTTTCCTAACGCTGTCAATGGAATTTTTCACTTCATTGATCGGAATGGCAAACCCTATATTCTGAGCGCCTTGCGCGATAGCGGTATTGATACCGATCACTTGTCCAGCTATGTTAAGAAGTGGCCCGCCGGAATTGCCGGGATTTATGGAAGCATCGGTCTGTATCACTCCGGAAAGGTTTTCAGAACCGATTCCGCCGCCACCGGCTGTGATCGATCTGGACAAACCGGAAATAACGCCGGTAGAGACGGTATTTCTGAATTCGCCCAAAGCATTGCCGATAGCGATCACGTTTTGCCCAACTTTTAATTTTGAACTATCGCCCAATTCCACAACCGGTAAATTTTTTTCTTCAATTTTTAAAACCGCCATGTCACTTACAGTATCGCGCGCCAAGACTTTGGCCGGATATTTTTTCTCATTGTTCATTAAAACTGTGTAATCCGCCTGTTCGTCAATCACCACATGCTTGTTGGTAACTATAATTCCATCACTTGTCAAAACAAACCCGGTTCCGCCGCCGATTTCTGTTTTTTCCGTACCGTTCTGACGATACTGCGGAATTTGCGGTCCGAAATCAAAACTGTCGCCGAAAAATTGGCGGAAAAGATCCGAACCGAATGGCTGGGAATAGTATTGTTCAATTTTTGGCAGATCTTTGGAAACAATAATGCTGACTACAGAAGGTGAAACTTTTTCCACCGCGTTAATTACAGCCGACTCCTCATCATAAGTTACAACTTTCTGTCCATTAGTATTCGTAGGGTTTTGATTATTTATCCCTCTGGGCATTAAACTCTCAAAAATGCTCTTGCCTCCCGAACCGGCCCAAAATCCCATAATCCCGCCCGCCAAAGAACTTACTATAATTGTTACAACCAAAGTTGAAATAAAGAATTTTTTTAAATTGGAATCCATATTTTTTAGAAATTAGATATTAGAAATTAGAAATTTGTTCAAATTTATTCAATTCAATTAAATTTATACAATAGTTCTTCAAAATCCAAAACTCGTCCATTTCTCACTATTACGCTTTCCGCGCGCAAATATTTCAACTTTTTATCCGTTCCCAGGGCAAATCCCCCCACCTCCCCGTTTGACTTTATAACACGATGGCAGGGAATTTTCAAGAAATGCGGATTCTTATTTAGCGAATTCCCAACCGCTCGCGCCAGACCCGGATTTCCCAGTTTTTTGGCAATTTCCAGATAAGTGGTAACCCGTCCTTTGGGAATTTTTTTTACCAAATCTAAAATCTTCTTATTGAAAGGTTGTATGGTTTTTTTCATTTTTCTTGTTTTTAATGGTTTTTGAACATCTTACTGTTTTAGAATGTCATTATTTGTTGTTGGTTTATTTAATAAATCCGAAAATGACCCCAAACCCCCTGTGTCTTTCAACAACTCTTCATATGGCCCGATCATTCCTTTGATCAATGGCGGCAGATAGATGATACTGATTATGATCGGCACCACGATAATTAAAAGGTAAAAAATGCTCATTATTTTCTGAAAGGTGACATAGCCTTTTATTTTGTGCGTCATCTCGTGGATCTCTTGCGTCAAGCGCAAATTTTCTTCCAAAATTTTTTTTATTTCGTCATTGTTATTGATTTCATTTTCCATAAATTTATACTATTATTAATTATCTAATTTCACATTTTTTTACAAACCGCTTCCCGATCTTTTGCAACTCTTTAATTTCATCTGCGCTTAAAGGTTCAACACTCTCTAAATTTTTATCTAATAACTCTGTATCTTTTTTAAAATTCTGCAAATACCACAAGTCCGCTCTCTTAATTAATTGTCCTATTTTTTCTATGTCTTCTTTCTTAATCAAACCCGGCACGATAGTGGTTCTGAATTCATAAGGCAAAGAGGACTCCATTATTATTTTAACGGTTTTTTTGATATTATCCAAATTTGTCTTTACTTTAACCGTGTTTTCATAACTATCCTTTGAATTCTTGATATCCATTGCGATATAGTCGACCAAATTATCTTTTATCAAATTTTCAACCATTTCCGGGTTCGTGCCGTTCGTATCCAGCTTGACCAAAAAATCCATTTCTTTTATTTTTCTAATGAACTCCGGCAGATCCGGATGAATGGTCGGCTCTCCCCCGGTTATTACCACCGCTTCCACTTTACCTGCGCGCGACCTAAGAAACGCAAAAAGATCATCCTCCTCAACGTGGTGATGATCTTTGAGCTCTTTTCTCTTATAATTTAACTTGCCTCCCAGAGTGGGCCAGACAAGCATGGGATTGTAGCAAAATGGACACCGGAAGTTGCAACCTTGCGTAAACACTATCGCCGCGATGTGGTCCGGGTAATCCAACAAACTGAATTTTTGCAAGCCTCCGATTAGCATAGGTAATTAGTTAATTAGGTATTAGTTAATTAGGTTAAAAAATTTTCTTATTTGCCTAATTACCTATTTGCCTAATTACCTAATTGCCTGAATGTCTGACTGATATTCAAGCATCGAAATGCTCAATAATCGATGATACTAGCAAGAAGCTTCTTTAACCTTGAAGGTTACCCGGTTGGCGAACTCGGCTTGTTTGCCGTCGTTCCACTGTTTTACCGGCCTCAAGTAACCGGTAACACGGCTGTAAACTTCGCACGTTTGTCTCTTTGTTTCGATTGGACTCATATTTTTGTTTAATCCATTCCTCCTTATTTTGAGCATGGGTTAGAATAGATTTTTATTTTTATTTATAATCGCAAATAAAAACGAATTTTAAGCTAAAGCTTCAACAATGCTTCGCTCCAACTTGCCGGTTTCTTCCAGGCCGAGTTCCTGATCGCACATCGGACAAAAATAATGTTCACCTGATAGATATCCGTGCTTGGGACAAATGGAAAAGGTCGGGGTAATGGTAAAGTATGGCAATTTGTGTTTATACGCAATGGTCTTGACTAGTTTTTTAACAGCTTCGGCTGATGGCAAAGATTCGCCGACAAAAGCGTGCAGAACCGTGCCGCCGGTGTATTTGGATTGCAGATCGTCCTGCAATTCCAAGGCTTCAAACAAATCATCCGTATAATTTACCGGCAATTGGGTGGAGTTGGTATAATATGGCGAATCGTTATTGTTTTTTATCCGTTCCTCGTTGGCCACTTTAATATCCGGGTATTGATCTTTATCAACCCTGGCCAACCGTCTAGTTACGCCTTCGGCCGGCGTAGCTTCCAAATTATATAAATGATTGGTTTCATTTTGATAATCCATTACTTTTTCTCTCATAAAGTCCAAAACTTCTATGGCAAATGCTTTGCCGGCCTCGGTCGCGATATTTTGGCCGATTGGCGCAAAATTTAAGAGTGACTCGTTCATGCCGATGATGCCAATAGTGGAAAAATGATTGGTCCAATAACCGCCATAACGCTCCTTGACGCTGTCTAAATAGTGCATAGCATAAGGATAAAGCCCGCCGTCGGTCAGATTTTCCAGTACTTCGCGTTTGGTTTCCAAGCTTTCTTTGGCGATCTGCATGGCCTCGGCCAAACGGGTGAAATATTCTTCTTTGGTTTTGGATAAATAACCGATCCTCGGCAGGTTAATTGTTACGACCCCAACCGATCCGGTTAGTGGATTGGCACCGAACAGTCCTCCGCCTCTTTTCTTTAGTTCACGGTTGTCTAGTCGCAAACGGCAACACATTGATCTGGCATCGTCCGGACTCATATCGGAATTGATAAAATTTGAAAAATACGGAATACCGTATTTGGCGGTCATCTCAAAGATCTTTTCGGCTACCTTTGAGTCCCAGGGAAACTCATTGGTAATGTTATAGGTAGGAATTGGAAAGGTGAACACTCTACCCTTGGCATCGCCGGCCATCATTAATTCGGCAAAAGAGATGTTGATCATATCCATTTCCGGCTGGAAATCCCGATATTTTTCTGGTTGCAGTTCTCCGCCAACCACCACATTCTCCTCGCCAATCGCTTTTGAAGGTGAAATATCCATAGTAATATTGGTAAAAGGCGTTTGAAACCCGACTCTGGTTGGTACGTTAATATTGAATAAAAATTCCTGCAATGCTTGTCTGACTTCTTTTTGTGTTAATTTATCATATCGTATAAATGGCGCTAAATAAGTATCAAAGTTTGAAAAAGCTTCGGCACCGGCCACTTCTCCTTGCAAAGTATAGAAAAAATTAATTATTTGCCCAAGTGCAGTGCGTAAATGTTTTGGCGGACTAGATTCTATCTTGCCAGAGACGCCCCCGAAACCGCGGATCATCAGATCTTTCAGATCCCAGCCCGCACAATATGGCGCCAAGATCTGCAAATCATGGATGTGGAGGTCACCGCTTTGATGGGCATTTCTAATCCGAGCCGTATAAATCTTATTTAACCAATAATTGGATGAGATGGCCGAGGCCAAATGGTTATTTAGTCCCTGTAAACTGTAGCTCATGTTGGAATTCTCTTTCACCTTCCAATCCGTTTGTTTTAGATATCCGTCCATCAGATCGTTGGAGTTGATCATGGCGGACTTCATCTCTCTTAAACGGGCTCGTTGATCTCGGTATAGGATATACGCCTTGGCGGTTTTTATCTGTCTATTTGAAATAAGCACTTCTTCCACCATGTCCTGGATCTCTTCAACGGCCGGTATGCTGCGGGCATGAAATTTTTTATTTAATAATTTTACGGCTTCATCAGCCATTTTTTCCGACAATTT
>Ga0315268_10002406_pt1 | contig 21094 bp, 27 predicted proteins | sample C1_top_MG_FD_204535 | JGI IMG/M metagenome (GOLD analysis project Ga0315268, IMG submission 204535) | Sediment microbial communities from Yellowstone Lake, YNP, Wyoming, USA - C1_top | ecosystem: Environmental > Aquatic > Freshwater > Lake > Sediment | place: USA: Wyoming | collected 2017-08-01 | reverse complement strand
GGCACCGGACACTACTGTTACGTAACGGTTTTGCGTAGGTGAAACTGATGTCCTCAATGCCGTCAATAAGGAGCAGAAAGATAGAGATCGTGCAGGAAATTCCGATAAGCAAGAACTTGAAGTTTTGGGAAGGCTTGAAGCAAGGAAAAGTCCTAGCGACCAAGTGCAAGGGATGCGGGAAAGTGTTTTTCCCGCCTAACGCCGACTGTCCTGAGTGTCTGTCAAAGGAGCTGGAATGGGTTGAGCTCAGCAGTGAGGCCGAGATTGAAACGTTCACTCATGTCGTGATCAGGCCGACTACTTTCCAGCAGAACAAGCCGTACACGGTGGCGATTGGAAGATTGAAGGAAGGCGTGAAAGTGCTTGCATGGCTAACTGGATTCAAGCTTTCAGAAATCAAAGTGGGCATGAAGGTCAAGCTGGTGACCAAGGTTTCGCCTGAAGGAAACCCAACGTATGAGTTCGTCCCGCTCGGCTGAGCAATCTTTGCCCCAGTTAGATGCGAAAGCAGGAACGCAATATTCGTACTTTGCAGCTGATGCTACTTCCATTTTCGTATCCATTTGATGGTTTCAGCTATCAGCTCGTCTTCTTTTCCTCTGTAGATGTGGTCTGCTGAACTGATTATCAAGAGGCTTTTGGGTTCGTTTGCTGACGATAGAATTGCTTGGGCTTCGTCTACGCCGACGATGGTGTCGTGGTCCCCTATGACAATGAGTATCGGCAAGCTCTTCAATTTTGAAACGGCTTGACATTCGTCCAGTTTCATGAGTCTTTCTCTGACGTACCGGGGACGCAGTGGTACGCCGTAGACTTCGAGTTTGAACACTTTCGAAACATCAAAGAGCTTGTCTATCCAAGAAAACAGGCGAAACAGGCTCAAACCTAGCTTCCCTCTTGTGTGGGCGATAAACTTCTTAACGTTGTAATTGTGGTTCTTGGGCGTTGACCAAAGCACGAGACCTTTGACTCGGGGTTCGTTCCGTAGCACGTAGGGTGCGACTGATCCACCCAAGCTGTGACCGACAACAAAAATAACGTTACGTGTTACTTTCTGTCGAGATGCCAGATAATCTAATGCACATTTGACGTCTTGCTGCTCGCCGACGCCGTAATCAAATTTGCCCGTGCTCTTGCCGCAACCACGGAAGTCGAAGACGAGAGTCACGAAACCATCTTCGCAAGCGGTTTCAGCTAGTTGGCGGTAGATTTTCAGTCCATGAAATCCTCGGGCGTTCATGCCGTGGCAGATGAGTATGGCCGGTGCTGGAATCACGTCTGGAATGTATAGTTCGGCGTAGAGCATTGAGTTCGGACTTTGTATCCATGTTTGTTGTGTTTTCACTGGCAGTCCATCCGTGGAAAATATTATTACGTGCTTACGTTGCTTATATTTAAGAATAGGGTTGTCTATGGTTGGTAAGAAAAAGAGCAAGAAAGATTTAGGCGTAAAAGAACCGATTGAGAAACCGTGGTTCAAGTTTTGGCCTGCTGATGTCCGGAGGCACATTGATTATCCTGAAGTGCCGCTTTCTGATTTGCTTAGGAACACGGCTAAGAATTACCCTGAGCATGTAGCGATCATTTATTATGACAGGGAAATGACGTATCGCGAGCTGGACCATGCTGTTGACAGTTTTGCAACGGCACTTGATGGCTTGGGAGTAAAGAAGGGAGACAAAGTTGCATTGTTTTTGCCGAACATTCCGCAATTTGTGATTGCCTATTACGGTGCCATCAGAATTGGAGCAATCGAAACTGCTATTAGTCCGCTGTATAAGGAGCGTGAGGTTGAGCATCAGCTTCTTGATTCTGAGGCTGAGACGATTGTGATTTTAGACGCTCTATATCCTGTTTTAAACAAGGTCTTGGCTAGGACTGAAGTGAAACGCGTGATCGTGACAAAGCTGAGAGAATACATGCCACGTCTGAAGGCTTTTCTGGGTTCGAAGCTGAAGAAAATCCCCTCGTACGAGGTTGAGCGCAAAGAAGGCATCTACTTCTTCCAAGAACTGCTGATCAAGTATGGCACGAACCCGCCGAAGATAGACACTGATCCAAAAGAGGATTTGGTGGCCTTGCAGTACACGGGAGGCACGACTGGAATTTCAAAGGGCGCAATGCTGACGCACATGAACTTGGTTTCAAACGCGGTTATGTGCGATGAGTGGCTTAAGGGCGAGAAGGGCAAGGACGTTTTTCTGACGGTGCTGCCGCTGTTCCACATTTACGGCATGACAACGGGTATGAACGCGCCTATCTACCTGGCTGGAAAAATGGTCATGCTTCCCCGGTTCGATGCAAGAGACACTTTCAAGGCTATCCAGAAACACAGGATAACCGTTTTCTGCGGAGCACCGACGATGTATTCGATGCTGCTGGCTCATCCAGACTTCAAGGAATATGATTTGACGTCGGTTCGCTTCTGCATTTCTGGTTCTGCTCCGCTTCCGCCTGAGATCCAGAAGAAATGGATGGAAGCAACAGGCGGCGTGCTCGTGGAAGGCTACGGACTGACTGAGTCTTCGCCGGTAACGCACTGTAATCCGCTGGACAGGTCGATGAAAACAGTGAAAGTAGGCTCGATAGGCTTGCCTTGGCCTGACACGGATGCGAAGATCATGGACATCGAAACCGGCGAGAAAGAGCTTGGACCCGGCGCGGACGGCGAACTGGTGGTGAAGGGCCCGCAGGTGATGAAGGGGTACTGGAAGATGGCGGAGGAGTCGGCTGCAGTTCTGCGGGGCGAATGGCTCTACACTGGCGACATTGGCAAGGTGGATGAGGACGGATATTTCTATATTACTGACAGGAAGAAGGACTTGATCAAGTACAAGGGCTATAGCGTTTACCCACGTGAGATTGAGGACGTGATTTATGAGCATCCTGCAGTGAAGCTCTGTGCAGTGATTGGCAAGCCTGATCCTGTGGCAAGCGAGATTCCAAAAGCCTTCATCGTTTTGAAAGAGGGGAAAACAGCGACGGCTGACGAGATCAGGGAGTTTGTGAACAGCAAGCTGGCGCCGTACAAAGCCGTGAGGGAGGTTGAATTCCGAACGGAGCTGCCCATGACTTTGGTGGGCAAGGTCCTCAGAAGAGTGTTGCAAGAAGAAGAAAAACACAAAACCGCGAAGACCTAGGGCACGTTGCACCACCTCTTCTCTTTTCTTACACGGTATACTGTTCCGATCGAAAATCTTCATTGATGACTACGCAGTACTGCGTTCGCTCATTTTGAGCACGCCGGCCCATTTCCCGTGCAGTTCTTTATTCTTTCGAAAACTATGAACAGTGGGTAGAATGATGATTGCCGGGGCTTCACGAACTGGGACTAGTCAGACAAGTAGCTGTCCACAGGAATTGCTTTCATCAAGCTTGCGGTTATGCGGGTTCGTTTATCTTTTTGCCTGTTTTCTTTGTCCATTCAGCGACAGGGATTGCGAATTGCTTTTCTACGTTTGGTCTGTGTATGCTGTTGTAGGTGCAGAAGCATCTTATCTTGCCGTCCGGCGTCACGTAGTGAATTGCGCATTTCTGCACTCTGTCCAAGTCAAAGTTCCACACGTCTTGGAAGTGCATTATGCCTATCATGACTACGCGGCGCATGAGGTCGCCCATTGCCTCGTAGCTGCCCTTCGTTACGACATCTTTGATCAATCTGCGTACAAAGTCTGACTTGGCCATCGGCAAGAGCTTCAGCATCTTCATCTTCGCCATTGTCTTCTTGCCCTTAATGCCTGAATAGTAAACGTCCCAGAACACTTCGGCAAACTTGTCCACATCCACATAATGCATGATCGGCTTGTAGTTGCCGTCCTTGTCAATGACCAGAAACGTCGCCGCCCCGCACATGGGATGCATCGCAAACTCCGGATAAGTTCTATTCCTGACAGCGCCCATTCCCTTGGCAACAGGCACGGGCCAATTCACAGGCCGCCAATCAAACCTGCCGACTGCGCCTTTCGTCTGCTTCTCAATCTCGTTCATCGTGTCAGGAATCGTTATTCGCATCTTCCGCATCTCCTCTTTTCTGGCTTTTCCTGCCATTGAGACCGGCTGAATGTTGACACAGCGCACAACGTCATGGTTCTTCACAGCAAAATCAACGATCTCACCCAAGTCTTGGTCATTCACACCTTTCGCCAAGGTGACCACAAGAACGATTGAATCTAGACCGATCTTCCGCGCGTTCTCAAGCACCTTCAACTTGATTGGAATCATGTTTGGCCGTGCACGTGTTTTGAGGTAGATTTCTTCTCGCAGACCGTCAAACTGCAAGTAAAGCGTACTCAAACCAGCATCAAGCAATTTCTTGAAGTAGTCAATGTCCTCAGCAATGCGTATGCCGTTAGTGTTGACTTCCACATGGCTTATGCCCAGCTTCTGGGCCTCCTTAATCAAGTCAGGCAAATCATTCCGCAAAGTCGGCTCTCCGCCGCTGAACTGCAAAGCGTTACAAGCCCACGGACTGTTGGCTCGCAACAGCTTCATCATGTCCACAATCTGCTCATACGAAGGCTCATACACGTAATTCGTGGCGCCCACGTAAGCAAAACACACAGGACAAGCCATGTTACACCTGTTCGTAACGTCAATTATGCCTAAAATCGTAGGCGTCCTGTGTTGCGGACAAATGCCACAGTCAAACGGACAGCCCTTCTCCGTCTTAGTATGGGGATTCTCCAAACCACTGCCCACGTAGCGAGCGTTATACCAATTGTCATAGAACCATTTGAAAAGCTCCGCATCGCCCCAATAGATGTCCTCAAACCTCCCATGCTCAGGGCAAGACTTCTCCAAATAGATGACGCCGTTCTCCTCGTAAATCCTCATGGGAATCTTCCGTTGACATTCAGGGCATAAACTCGTCGAATACGTCTCAAACTTTCCCGTTGCTTCAGTCTTCGACATGTGATCATCATCCGAAACTTGACATTTACGTAAACACGGAAGCCGTTAATAAATCATGAAGTAGGCAGTCGCACACCAAGTGAACAAAACCTAACCCCGACAATCGAAAGGCTCTAGGTAGCATTCACGTCCTGCGGCGGATTGTTGTTTGGCTCTTTCAGCATCAGATAGAAAGGCAAAGACGCTGCAAAAATCACCGCGGCAATGAAGCATGGAATTGTGGCATCAGGCTTTGTCGAGTTCCACGCGTAGCTTCCGGCAGTCGGACCTAATGATAAGCCAATGCCATTCAATGTCTGAGTTATCCCTGACACGCTTGCCCGTTTACGCGGCGGAACAAGATCCATCAGCCACGCTGATATTGCCGGCGAACTAATGTTTCCAACAGCACTTATCCCAGACATTATCAGGCCAAACTCAAAGAGCGAGCTACTGAAAGCCAAAACAAGCACCAGAGAAACGCCTAGGAAGCCAAACAATACAAGCGGTTTTCTCCCAACTTTGTCGGCGAGCTTTCCTCCTGGAAGCTGGACAAGCCCGGTCACCAAGCTGGAAGCAAGCGACAGAACCAACCCGTACTCGGTTGGATCAACATTCAGTTTGAAGATGAGAATGCCGCTCAATAAGGGGTTGACGAAACCGTTCAGCAGACCGTTCAAGAGGTTCGTTGCGCTGAAGATGAGAATCACTTTCAGAAGGGGCATCAGTGGTCTTGAGTCCGTTCCATCGGCCGATGTGTCGTTTTTCTCGGTTGCCTGTTCCTCTCTTGTAGGCTTTCCCTTCATCAAGACAGAAAACAAGAGGCCGATAATGCTCACGAAAATCGCCATCGCAAACGGGGTGCGCAGGTTCACGTATTCCGCTATGAATCCACCCAACAAGGGTGCAGGAACCTGAGCTGAAACCCATGAAAGGTTGAAAACACCATAAGCCATACCCCTTGAACATTGTGCACTGCAGTCAGCCACTAAGGCGGAGATGGCAGGTCCCGAAAAGCCAACCGCGAACATTTCGACAAAACCCGCAGCAAATAGAAAGGACAAGCTCGGAGCTAGAGCAAACAGTCCACAACCGAACGCCAAGATAGCAAAGGACAGAATCACCACTCTCTTTCTTCCCATCACGTCAGCCGCAAAACCGCCGATCAGATATCCCAAAGTGGTTGCCACAAAACCCAAAGAAAGAAGTATGCCATAAGCTTCCATCGTCGCCGCCTGTATGTCGCTACCGTTCACAAATTCCTTAGTCAAATAAGGTCTGGGCGTGGAAATCAAGGACACTGCAAAAGCGAGCAGAAAGTTGACCACCCACAAAACGATGAACGCCCGAGACCTGTAATTGAAACCGTTGTTCTGCAAACCTACGTCAAATCTCCTTCAGCTCTTGCAACCATCGCTTCCCTTGCTGGAAGCACAAGTATTCCGCCATTCATTTTTAAACCTTCAATGCAGAATTGTGAGTCAGAGACCTTAAAAAGACAAACTCACACGCGGTAATCACAACTTGTTACTGCAACCGTCAGTCAAAACGTATATCAACGGTAGCCCCGAACTAAACCTCAGAGATACCCTTCAATGCGCATGAAAGTCAAAGTCACGGGCATAGTTCAAGGCGTAGGCTTTCGCCCATTCATCTACCGGACCGCCGTAGAAAAAAGACTCAAAGGCTACGTCAAGAACCGAGGCGACGCCGGCGTAGAAATACTGTTGGAGGGCCAAGAGCAAGTCATCACAGCCTTCCTGAAAGATCTGAAAGAGAAGAAGCCGCCACTGGCCCAGATCTACGAAATCATCACTGCAAAGCTACAGGGCAAAAACGAATACGGAACATTCACCATCCACAAGAGCTCCAACGAAACCGAACTTTCAGGCTCAGTCATCCCGCCAGACATAGCAATATGCAACGATTGTCTAAGAGAGCTGCGAGACCCCAAAGACCCAAGATACGAGTATTTTTTCATTACATGCACCAACTGCGGCCCAAGATTCACAATAATCGAAAAACTCCCTTACGACCGCGAAAACACGACAATGCGCAAGTTCCCAATGCGTGGCTTCTGCCTAGGCGAATACAAAAACTCGCTGAACAGACGTTTCCACGCACAGACAGTGGCCTGCCCAAAATGCGGACCAAAAGCCTACTTAACCGACGCCAAAGGAAAGGCAATCAGGCACAAAGACCCGGTTCGCGAGGCTGGAAGACTTCTCTCAGAAGGCAACATCCTCGCAATCAAAGGCTACGGCGGCTTCCACGTAGCCACATCAACTATTAAAGACAAACCACTGGCCAGACTGAGAGAGGTCAAGCACAGAAGCCAAAAACCTTTCGCAATTATGGCACGCGGTCTGGATGCAGTAAAGAGTTTTGCAGAAACGACCGAAAAAGAAGAGGAACTGTTAATTTCCTACGCGCGTCCAATCGCGTTGCTGAACAAAAGCCGCGACTATTTTCTTTCTGATTTGGTGGCTCCCGGACTGCATAACGTTGGCGTGATGCTACCTTACACAGGCCTGCATTACATGCTGTTTGACGAGGTGAATGATGCAGCTTTCGTGATGACCAGCGCCAATCCGCCCAATCAACCCATAATAAACGACAACAATGAAGCCTTGGAGGCACTAGGCAACATTGTCGACTATTTCTTGTTTCACAACAGGCAGATCGCCCATCGATGCGACGATTCAGTAATCCGCACACATGAGCAAAATGTGGTCTTCCTCAGACGCTCCCGAGGATACGCTCCTGCCCCCGTAGTGCTGAAGAAAAAAGCCAAACACAATGCCGTGAGCCTAGGAGGAGAATTGAACAACACTGCGTGTGTCTTGAACGGAAACAAGGCCTTCATCTCACAGCACATAGGCGACGTGGAGAACGTTGAAACCCGAACTTTCCTAGAAACCGCCACAAAACATCTCATCCGCCTGACGAACAGCAGAATAGAGACCGTCGCATGCGACTTGCACCCAAAGTTCACAACAACAACTCTTGCACAGAAACTAGCGGAGGAGAACGGCTGGCAACTCGTCCAAGTGCAGCATCACTACGCCCACATTGCCGCCTTGATGGCTGAACACAACGCGAAAGAAATGGTAGGCATATGCTGCGACGGCTACGGATACGGCGAGGACGGTGAAGCGTGGGGAGGCGAAATACTACTGTGCACCGAAGCAGAATTCGGTTTCAAACGCCTTGCTCACCTTGAAAAGCAACCGCTAGTCGGCGGAGACCTGGCCACCCGCTACCCGTTGAGAGTCGCTGCAGCAATACTCTACGGCAAGGCAGACATCGAAAATTGGATTGCAGAAAACGCACGCCATTTTCCTCACGGCGAAAAAGAAGTACAAGTAATCCTTCAACAAATCAAGAAAGAAAGCGGCATCGTAAAAACGACAAGTTGCGGCAGAGTCCTAGACGCGATCTCAGCTGTCCTAGGCATATGTTATGAACGCACGTACGAAGGCGAGCCATCCCTGAAGCTTGAGTCAACCGCCGTGAAAGGCAAGGATGTGTTGAAGCTGAAACCGATGGCGAGTGGCAACGTTTTGAACACTACGTGTATGCTACACGGAATATTCGAGAACAGAAAGAAATATTCCAAGCCAGATTTAGCTTACTCTGCACATGCTTATCTGGCAAAAGGTCTAGCCACAATGGCAATTGAGAAGGCCAATGAAAACGGCGTTTGGACAGTCGGGTTCTCGGGTGGAGCCGCATGCAACGAAATCCTAACGTCGATCATGCGACAGATTGTCGAAGCCGCCAACCTGCGTTTCATGGTTCATCAAGCTGTTCCAGCTGGCGACGGAGGCTTATCATTCGGTCAAGCAGTTGCATCTGGGTTCTTCCAGTCTTAGACCATAATGGATTTATGTCCGTGTCCTCCTCGCATATGTTGATCAACATGTGCCTGGCGATTCCAGCGAAAGTCATGACCGTCGAAGAGAACAAGGCCCGAGTGGATTTTGGTGAAGGCGTCCTGAGAGAAGTGAACGTAACACTTGTTAACGCCAAGGTTGGCGATTACGTTCTCGTTCACGCTGGCTACGCAATTCAAGTTCTGGACGAGAAAGAGGCTTTGGAAACCCTGCGTTTGTGGAATGAAGTTCTCGATGCAGAAGCCCAAATCAAGCATTAATTAAACAGTTGAGTGAAATGACTGAGAAACTGAGGCTCAGAGACCCAAAATTGGCGCAACGCGTGGCCCAAAAGATCCGTGAAACAGCACCGAAAAAAGACACGATCAAGATTTGCCACGTCTGCGGCACGCATGAATGGACAATAACGCATTTTGGCCTCCGCAACCTCTTGCCCCAGAATGTGGAAGTTATAGCTGGTCCAGGTTGCCCAGTATGCATTGTGCCTGCGTCTGAAATTGACGAAACGGTGCAGCTTGCTCAGGAGAACGTGGTCATAACCTGTTTTGGCGATGTTCTGCGAGTTCCCGGCTCGAAGATGTCGCTGCTGGAAGCAAAAGCCGAAGGAGCAGATGTTCGCATAGTCTACAGCGTTGGCGATGCTGTCAGTATGGCGCAGAACGAAAAGGGCAAGGATTTTGCCTTCTTCGCGGTGGGCTTTGAGACTACCTCTCCATCAACCGCGGTCGAAGTGATTGGCAAACCACCCAGCAACTTCAGTTTTCTGATCGCCCATCGGTTGATTCCACCTGCCATGAAGCTGCTCGTGGACATGAAAGACCTGAGTCTGAACGGTTTCATTGCGCCAGGACATGCCAGCACAATCATCGGACTTGAGCCCTATGAAATCTTCCCCAAGAACTACGGTATGCCGACGGTTGTGGCGGGGTTTGAGCCACTTGACGTTTTGTTCGGCATTTACATGATTGTTAAACAGTTGAAGGAAGGCAGACCGCGTCTGGAAAACGAATACGTACGCGCCGTGCACTGGGAAGGAAACGTCAAAGCACAGGAGCTGATGCAAGAAGTCTTCGATATTGAAAATGGCAACTGGCGCGGTCTTGGCACAATACCCTCCTCAAAGTTCAAGCTAAGAGAGAAATTTGCAGACTATGATGCCCGCTTGAAACACGGGGTCAAAGTGGAACACGGTGTTGACATTCAACATGGCTGCAGATGCCACTTGGTCGTCATTGGCAAGATCAAACCAACCGGATGTCCCCTGTTCATGAAAAGTTGCACTCCACAAAAGCCCGTGGGCGCCTGCATGGTTAGCAGTGAAGGAACTTGCCGAATATGGGCAAGAGCAACAAAAACAGATTGAACGCAACTCGCAGAAGAGAAAATCAAAGGCTTACAGTCTGATTGAACATCTTAAGCCTTGAGAAAAGCTTTTATTTCAAAGATTCTAAACGCACATGCGAGGTTTATTCGAATGAGCGTTGAATCAAACAAAACTTTGGGTGGCGTTGGAGCTTTACTGATTGCAATTGGCAGCATAGTCCCGCTTCTGAGTCTAGTTGGCATAATAATCGTGCTCATTGCTCTCAAGGGGCTGGCAACAGCCTACAATGAAAACAGCATATTCCAGAACGCGCTTTACGGCGTGATCTTCGGCGTCGTCGCCATAGTCACAGCTGCAGTAGTATTGGTAGGCGCATTCTTTGGCGGAGTGTGGTTTATGGCAACCACGCCAGATTTGGCTAATCCTCTGGCTTTCTTGGGGGCAGTAATTCTGGCTTTGGTCATAATGTTCGTATTCTACCTGTTGATGGCCATATTCTTCAAGAAATCATTTGACGTGCTCGCAGACAAAAGCGGAGAAAGAATGTTCGGTACTGGTGGCCTACTCTTGCTGCTAGGCGCTGTTTTGACCATCGTCCTCATAGGCGTCATACTCTTGCTCGTCGCATGGATACTCATAGCCGTAGGATTCTTCTCAATCAAACCAGCTGTTGCACAACCGCCGCCACAGGCACCTGCCAAATAAACAGACAACCCACCATTTTTTCCTCGTCCCCTTTTTGACAAGATGAATCAGTCCCGTCAATCTTCATCTGAGGGTGGATCTACCCTTCGCGGGAAATGTCAACATATTCTGGGAACAGGGTCACCTATAGGTCGGGCGATTATTCTCTTTCCACCCACGCTCGTCTGCATTGCCACGCCCTTGAAGTCTCTTGTTGCCTCTCCTATGATCTGTGCCTCCTTACCTTCATCAGTTCTCTGCAAAAGCTGCAGAATTTCGTTTGCTTTCTCCTTCACAACGCCAATGATTATCTTGCCTTCGTTTCCAACCTCAAATGGGTCCAAGCCCAACATTTCGCACGCTGCCCGCACATCTTCTCTGACTGGAATCTTGTCTTCTTGAAGCAAAATGCCCACATGGGATTTTTCGCTGAATTCATTGACAGCGTCTGCCAAGCCTCCCCTCGTCGGGTCTTTCATTGCCACGATGCCACCGACTTCGCCGAGCAAGCGTTGAATCATGCGGTTCAGTGGTCTGACATCAGACTTTATGCCGCTGCCAAACTTCAGTCCTTCCTGGGCGGACAGGACGGCCAAACCATGATCGCCGATTGGTCCGGACAAGACTATTTTGTCGCTGGCTTTGAGGTTTGAGTCTAGACACCATCGCGGTTTGAAGTTGGGTCTGAATTGTTTGATGACTTTCAGGTTCTTCTCCAAGGCTGCGGTTCTTCGGCCAATTCCGGACATGTTTATTACGCACCCGCCCAAGGTTCCCTTTTCAACGACCTTTGTGTCGCCTGTGACAATATTGACGCCGGCTTCAATGCACGTTTTCTGCATGCTGGTCAAGATTCTTTCAAAATCAGTTAGCGCCAGACCTTCTTCCAGAACAAAACCACAGGCCAACGCGTAGGGTTCAGCGCCTATGGCTGAAAGATCGTTTACAGTTCCTGACACTGACAAGCGACCGATGTCTCCGCCCGGAAAGAATATGGGCTTGACGGCATGTGAATCGCTTTTGAGAGCTATGTCACCGACCACTGCAGCATCGTCCATGGCTTCCAGCGGAACCTCAGCAGTACGTGCATGCCCAAAGTGCTTGACGATGTAGTTCTTGACTAGATCATGCATCACCGTTCCGCCTGCACCGTGCAACATCGTAATGTGTCCATTCTTATCCGCCAACTTCCCGCCTCACACGCAACTCTGGATACCTTAACCTCAAAAGTCAAACATAAACACATCGTAGGAAACAGTGATGCCCGCGAATCGATTGTTTGGAGCAAAACAGAAACTGGCTAAGCTAAGATGAGGACTAGTGGGTGAGTATAGCTTCTCAAGTTAGAACTCTTCACAAAACACGCAAGAACTCGCAAGGCCAACCCTCTGTTTAGCCCACTCACTTCGTCGCTCACGCTCATGCAGGGGAAACGTTCTCTGAGCAAAATGACGATTTTTATGAGCGTAAATTGGCCTTGAAACAATTTTAGTTAAAGGAAAACCATATAAATCACCATACTGCTGTTCAATTGCACAACTGGAGAGAGTATAAAGTGCCAAAATGGGGATACTCAATACCCGAAGAACAGCTGGATTTGGAAAAAACAGTGAAGGCAAGCGGACGAGAGATTAGAGTATCCCATAAAGCAGCACGAGAAATATGCAAAGCAATTAAGGGAATGATGCTCACTCAAGCAAAACAATATCTCAGAGATGTTATGGCTAAGAAAAAAGCTGTACCCTACAAGAGATTCAGAAAGAAACTAGGACACCGCCACGGTTTAGAAAAGGCTTTCGCAGGCAGATACCCAGTGAAAGCCGCAGCTAAGATTCTGAAAGTGCTCGAAGGAGCCGAAGCAAATGCAGAGAACAAGGGCTTGGACACTGACAGAATGCGCGTTATTCACGCAGCCTCAAGTCAAGGAATGAAAGTCAAACGATATTTGCCAAGAGCGCAGGGAAGAACCACGCCCATGATCGACATTCTATGCCATGTTGAAATAGCCTTGGAAGAACAGCCCGAAAAAGGAGCAGGAACATAGTGTCAGTTGTCAAGCATTTCATAACCGAATCCATAAAAAGAACAGAAATCGACGAATTCTTGCAGAAAAAACTTGAGAGAGCAGGATACGGCGGAGTAACCATATCAAAAACCCCATTGGGAACGCACATAGTCATTTACGCAATGCGCCCAGGCCTAGTCATAGGGCGCGGCGGAGAAACTATAAGAGAACTTGCAGCTCTTTTGGAAGAAAAATTCAAAGTTCCTAACCCGCAAATCTCTGTTTCTGAAATTGAAATCCCAGAATTGAACGCTTATGTCGTTGCCTCACGTGTCGCCTCAGCCCTGCAAAGAGGCGTCCACTTCAGGCGCGCTGGCTTCTGGTCTTTGAATCAAGTTATGGATGCAGGAGCTCTAGGCGCGGAAATAGTCATAAGCGGCAAGCTGAGAACCGAAAGGGCACGATACGAAAAGTTCCGAGCAGGATACCTGGTGAAATGTGGAGAGCCAGCATTGAAGTACATGCAAAAGGCTGAAGTCCACGTTCAACTGAAGCCAGGAATATTCGGCGTGAGAGTCAGGATAATGCCTCCAGACGCACAGTTTCCGGACAAGATAAAGATAATTGAAAATCTTCCACCTGAGGAGAACGTCGCAGAAGAAAAGCCAACAGAGGAAAAGGCACCAGAAGAGGCGCCAGCGGCGGAAGAGCAGAAGACTGAAGAGGAAAGTGCTGAAAAGAACAAAGAGGGCGGAGAGGAGGCACCAGAATAGATGCCCATATTACGCGTCAAAGAAATACGAGAAATGTCTCCCAGAGACAGACTCAATAAACTTGATGAACTCAGAACTGAACTTCTCAGACTGAAAACCATGATTAGGGCAGGTGGCACGGTCGAAAACCCAGCCCGAGTGAAAGCTCTGCGCAGAGCAATTGCTAAGATACTGACCATCGCCAACGAAGAGAAGCTCGGAATAGTGAAGACAAAGCCTGAAAGGAAGAAGAAGAAATGAACGTGACACCGGACATAATCTGCGGCGAATTCATCGGCACCAACGCAAAAATCGCCAAGAGCAGTCACGAAGGCAACGTTGGAATATCGGGCAAGGTCATCGACGAAACACGAAACACCTTCACGATCTTGCAGACAGGAAGAAGGAAAGTCATCGCAAAAGATTCATCCATATTCCACTTCAAGTTTTCTGATGGTACCGTGGTCGAAATCAACGGCAAACTTCTTACCGGAAGACCAGAGGATCGTCTGAAAAAGAGTATCAGGAGATTGTGGTAATGTCTCTGACTTTCAAGAAGCCCAAGAAGACCTGTGACGATATAAACTGTCCCTTCCACGGAGAGCTTCCAATAAGAGGCCGCGTGCTGGAAGGAGTTGTTGTCAGTTCAAAAATGGACAAGACAGTCGTTGTGGAAAGGGACTATCTTTTCTACATTCCAAAATTCATGAGGTACGAAAGAAGACGCTCTCGCATTCCCTCCCACAACCCGCCTTGCGTAGACGCGAAAGAAGGAGACCGCGTGGTAATAGCTGAAAGCCGCCCAGTGAGCAAGACAGTGTCATTCGTCGTTGTGGAGAAAGTGGAGGAGAAGTAGAATGGCGGCAAAAGCAAAACAAAGGGCGCCAGGCGCCAAAGGCGTTATCGGGTTTGGACCAAAAATTTCGAGGGGACTGCAACCGCCTGCAGTGTTGAAATGCGCTGACAACACAGGAGCCAGAGACCTGCGACTAATTCAGGTCATGGGCTACAAAGGACGTTTACGACGTTATCCGTCAGCCGCAGTAGGAGACAAAATAACGGTTTCCGTCAGACATGGAACGCCAGACATGCGCAAAAAGATTTTCCAAGCAGTAATCGTAAGGCAGAGAAAACCCTTCAGAAGAGTTGATGGTGTCTGGATTCAGTTTGAAGACAATGCGGCTGTGGTAATAACTCCAGAAGGAGAAATGAAAGGATCAGAAATCCGCGGACCAGTGGCCAAAGAAGCTGCTGAAAGATGGCCAAAAATAGCAAGCGCCTCCAGCATAATAATATAGGTGAAGAAGATGCAGACAACAAGGCCAATAACAAAACCATCAAAACAGAGAAAAATGCTTTTCCAAGCACCTGCCCATATACGCCACAGACTGTTTGCAGCACACCTCTCCCCAGAACTAAGAGCATCGCATCTAGTGAAAAGCCTCCCTGTAAGAAGCGGCGACACGGTCCGCATCCTTCGCGGAGACCACAAAGGATTCGAGGGAAAAATCTCGCGGGTAGACTTGAAGAAATACAGAGTCTACGTCGAAGGACTAACGCGAGAAAAAGTTGACGGAAGCACCGTGTTTGTTCCCATACACCCATCCAAAGTCATGATCACACGTTTGAATCTTGACGACAAATGGCGAAAGAAAATCCTAGAAAGAAAGAAGGAGACCCACAAGAAACGGGAAAAAGCTCCGGAAAAACCCAAGGAAAAAGTTGAAAGAAGACCGGCAGAACCTGCCGAAATCAAAGAAGTCGAGGCAAAGACAGCCTTGGAAGAGAAGCCTCCGACGAAGAAGAAGGCGACACGAGCGAAAAGGAGAACGGCCAAGAAGACAGTAACGGAAAAGGCTGAAACGGAAGCCAAGACGGAAAAAGAACCCAAGACAGCGAAGAAAAGGACTAGACAAAAAATCGTCAAGAAAACTGAAAGAGGAGAATGAATTTGGGCGGAAAAGGAAAATCCTCAGGACTCAAGCGCAAACCTGCGCCAAAATTCTGGCCAATTCACAGGAAAGAATTCACCTGGGTCGTAAAACCCACACCTGGACCTCATTCATGTGAGAATTGTATGCCGCTGGTCGTAGTTCTGCGCGATGCTCTCGGATTCGCCAAGACAAGAAAAGAGGCCAAGACAATAGTTTCCCAAGGAAAAGTCTGCGTTGACGGAAAAGTCAGGCGCGAAGACGACTTTCCCGTCGGTCTAATGGACGCCATTTCCATACCCGACGTCGGCAAAAGCTTCCGAGTGCTACCCTCATACAAAGGCCTGATTCTTGGCGAGATAAGCGACGAGGAAGCGAAATTCAAACTTTGCAGAATAGAAAACAAGAAAGTCGTCAGGAATGGACATGTGCAGATTCACTTTCACGACGGCTCAAACATTCTGATCAAAGTTGCTGACCCAAAGAACCCGAAAGAGGATGTCTACAAGACGCTTGACACCTTAAAGATAAGCCTTCCGGAGAAGCAGATTCTCGAACACACAAAGATGAAGGAGAAGGCTTTCGGAATAATAACCGGTGGAAAGAACATAGGCAGATACGGCAAGATTGTCGAAATCGAAAAGGCGGAAGGGAAGAAACGCAGAAATGCACTGGTAACGATAGAAGACGAAAAAGGCAACCGCTACCAGACGATCCTGAATCTCGTGTTTGCAATAGGTGAAACCCAGCCGCTTCTTTCACTAGTGGAGGCTAACTGAGTTGTCTGAAGAAGCTCACAAGACACGGGAAGAGCAGCCCATGCTTAAACCGAAAATCGAGAAAGTCGTCGTAAACATCAGCGTCGGGAAATCCGGAGAACCACTGGAGAAGGCCACAAAAGTTCTGAAAGACATAACAGGACAGACCCCGTGCAAAAGAAAAGCCAAGGACTCCATCAGGGATTTCGGCATACGAAAAGGCGAATCAATAGCATGCATCGTCACTTTGAGAGAAGAAAAAGCAATTGAATTCCTGAAAAAGGCGCTGCCAGTAATCGACAACAAGCTTTCCAGCCGGAGTTTTGACAAACAGGGCAACTTTTCCTTCGGCATAAAAGAACACATTGAGTTGCCCGGCGTGAAATACGATCCGGATGTCGGCATATTCGGTATGGACGTTTGTGTCTCAGTTATTCGTCCCGGATACCGTGTTAAGATCAGAAGGATGGGAAAGGCGAAAATCGGCTCAAAACACATTTTAACTCCAGAGGAATCCATGACGTTTGTCAAAGGCACTTTGGGAGTGGAAATCGTCTAGAACTAGGTGAAGATTGAATGGGAAAGCAGAAAGCCAAAAAAGAAAGAAAATATGGGAAAGGGGCAAGACCGTGCAGCAGATGCGGTTCATACGGGCCGGTTATTCGACGTTACAATTTATATCTATGTCGGCACTGTTTTAGAGAGGTAGCCAAAAAACTCGGGTTCAAGAAATATGAGTAATAGAGGAAAAGCATGATGGACACAATGGCAAATGGCTTAACGACGATCATAAATAACGAAATGCGAAACAAGCGCGAATGCATAATTAGTCCGGCCTCTAAACTCTTAGGCAGAGTCCTTAGAATCATGCAACTCAACGGCTACATCGGCGAATTCGAATTCATCGACGATGGCCGCTCTGGCAAGTTCAAAGTCCAACTCTTGGGCAGGATAAACAAGTGTGGAGCCATCAGACCGCGTTTCTCCCTCAAGATGGACAAATTTGAAGAATGGGAGAAAAAATTTCTGCCATCAAGAGAAGTGGGATTGCTGGTTGTTTCAACTTCAAACGGAGTGGTATCGCACAAGGAAGCAAGAGAGAAACACATCGGAGGCAAGCTGTTAGCTTTCATATACTAAAAGGTGTCCCATACATGCGAACCATTGAAACCTCAGAAACCATTCAAGTTCCAGACGATGTACAGGTTTCTCTCGAAGGTAGAAAAATAACAGTAAAAGGCGCGAAAGGCACGTTGACTCGCGACTTTTCATACGCACCTGTTTCAATTCAACTTGGCGGCAAGAACATTCGCATCTGGGCAGAATGGCCGCGCAAGAAAGAAGCATCCCTTGTTGGCACTCTTCATTCACACATTCAAAACATGATCACTGGCGTCAGAAAGGGATTCACGTACAAGCTCAAAGTAGTCTTCTCACACTTCCCGATCTCGGTCAAACTTAAAGAAAAAAATGTCCTGATCGAAAATTTCACAGGTGAACGAAATCCCAGAAAAGCCAAAATCAAAGGCAACGTCCAAGTCAAAATTCAAAGTGAAGACGTCCTTGTCCAAGGCATAGATTTGGAAGAGGTAAGCCAAACGGCCGCAAACGTCGAACAGGCCACCAAGGTGAAAAGGAAAGATCCGCGCATTTTCTTGGATGGTCTCTACATCTATGAACGAGTTGAGGGGATGGAAGGATGACGGATCCAAACCCACCCACTCCTGAAAGGGCACTGCGGCTTAGAGAACGCGTAAAGAAAAGGAAGCCCGCGTTTGTCAGACAGGAAAGCTGGAAATATGTACGGCTGAAAGAAAACTGGCGCCAACCGCGGGGTATAGACAACAAGGTGAGGAAGAGGATCAAAGGTTGGCCTGCGCCCCCAGGTTCAGGATACAGGGGCCCGAGAATTGCCAGAAGGTTGCACCCATCAGGCTATGAGGAGGCTTTAGTGTACAATGTTGAACAGCTCAAGGAAATTGACTCCAAAAAGCAGGCCATACGGATTGCTCACACAGTAGGTAAAAGAAAGAAGGCCAGAATCCTCGCTGAAGCAAGAAAGAAGAAGATAACTATTCTGAATCTTAAGGAAATCAAAGAAAAGGTTGAAGAAGAAAAAGAATCAATTGAAGAGACCGAAAAGGAAGAAGAAAAACCCGAACGAACCGAGGAAGCGATCGGAAAAGAGAAGACAAAGCCCAAACAAAAGGCTAGGAAGCGCAAAGGGAGAATGGAAGAGCAATGACTGATCTCAAGAGCCAACGGCGCCTTGCGGCACAGATTCTGAAGATCGGACAGAACCGTGTCTGGATCGACCCTGAAAGAATTGAAGACGCTGAAACCGCCATAACTCGCGACGAAATAAGAAAACTAGTTCATGAAGGCATAATCAAATCATTGCCTGAAAAAGGAATCAGCCGTGGGCGAGCACGGCTTCTGCATGAAAAGAGAAAGAAAGGACGACGAAGCGGACCCGGCAGCAGAACAGGGTCCCCTCACGCAAGAGTCTCCAGGAAAGAGGCTTGGATGAGCAAGATTCGGGCTTTGAGAAAAAGATTGCGCTTGCTTAGGACAAAGAAGGTAATTACTGAAAACGCATACCGAAAGGTGTATAGAATGGCAAGTAGCGGGAGATTTGCGTCCGTGGCTGACTTGGAGCGCTACTTGAAGGCACATGAGCTTTGGAGGAAACGCTAGTGGCGAAGAATTCACGTTATTGCGTTCCATTTCGTCGAAGAAGAGAAGGAAAAACCGACTACAAGGCCAGAAAGGCATTTCTGCTTTCTGGAAAGCCTCGATTGGTGACGCGCAGCAGCATTAACAACATCATCGCCCAAGTAGTTGTGGCCAAACCAAACGGAGATGAAGTATTAGTTTCAGCTCACAGTAGAGAACTATCAAAGAAATACGGGTGGAAGGCTCCAAGAGGAAACCTCCCTGCAGCTTATCTGACCGGATTCCTCTGTGGACTCAAGGCCAAGGATCATGACATAGAGGAAGCAATTCTGGACATAGGATTGTATCCACCTTCGAAAGGGGCGAGAATCTTCGCTATCTTAAAGGGAGTACTGGATGCCAAGGTGAATGTACCTCACAGCGAGGAAAAATTACCCGATGAGAAAAGGGTGAACGGCGAACATATTGCAGAATACGCGAAGAGTCTAGCATCTGAGGTTGAAAGATATCAGTCCAAGTTTTCGAAGTATTTGGAGCAGAAACTTCCTCCAGAAACCCTTCCTGAACATGTGGCGCAAGTAAAAACAGACATGACAACCGCTTTCAAGAGCGGAGGTAAGAAGAAGTGACACCCAGAGACCGCAGAAGAGATAGTAGAAGCAGAAGAGATTCAACAGAGAGCTTGGAGCAGTGGGTTCCAAGAACCCGCCTTGGAAAAATGATTCAAGAAGGCAGAATCACATCTATTGAAGAGGTTTTCATGGCTGGTTTGCAGATACGCGAGCCACAGATTGTTGACACATTGGTTCCTGATCTGCAAGAGGAAGTCATCAACATAAACCTAGTTCAGAAACAGACAGACGCCGGCGAAAAATCAAGGTTCAAAGCAATAGTCGCCGTTGGGAACCGAGACGGATACATAGGCTTGGGGTCTGGCAAAGCAAGCCAAGTTCGAAACGCAATAGAAAAGGCTGCAGCAGATGCCCGCCTAAAGATTGTTCCTGTAAGACGCGGATGCGGAAGTTGGGAATGCGGCTGCGGAAAACTCCACTCAATACCATTCCAAGTTGAGGGCAAGACTGGCGGCGTAAGAGTAATCTTCATTCCAGGTCCAAGAGGTCTGGGCCTCGTGGCAAGTGAAGTTTCAAAAGTGATTCTCGGTCTTGCGGGCATAAAAGACTGCTGGACCAGAAGTTTCGGTTCAACAAGAACAATTCCTTCATTTGCATACGCAGTTTTTGACGCGCTGAAGGAAACCTACAGCCTCATAACTCCAACGGATTGGGTGAAATAGTTGACTGAGAAAGCCAGCGAACGAAAATGCATCGTAGCCGTGAGAATCCGCGGAACCGTCAGCGCCTCCATGGAAGCCAGAGAAACCTTACAAATGCTGCGTTTGAAGAAAAATAACTACGCGATATTGGTTGATGACCGTCCTTCATTTCTCGGAATGATAAGAACTGTTGGAAACTATGTCACCTATGGCGAACCATCAGAAGAAATCGTGGCAATGATTGTCAAGAAAAAGGGAAGACTTGCAGGCAACAAGAAACTGACCGAGGAGTACGCCCAAAAAGCGGGATACAAGTCACTAGAAGAACTCGCAAGCGCAATTCACGATTGTAAGGCTGAATATTGGAAGTTGCCGAGCATACAGCCTGTTTTCAGACTGCACCCACCTACGAAGGGTTTCAAGGGGAAAGTCAAAAAGGGATATGGCGCAGGTGGAGAGCTGGGTTACCGCGGAGAAAAAATCAATGAACTCTTGAAGCGCATGCTCTAGACAAGCATTTCTCACAGCCCTTGTTTTAGTCTTGCAGTTTTTTGCTTGCGATACGTTTTATAGCTACTTTTGAAATGCCATCTATCTTAGGAGAGAGGAGATTTGAGCGCGAAGTGGAGACGAAGCAAAAAGAGTTCAAGGAGGTTCAATTTCTTCAGAGCTTTCAGCAGGAACAAAGAGAGAAAAGACCTTGAGCCTCTTCGGATCAAGAGTCCTAGAATGAAGTCGCAGATGCGACCTCGCACGTATGGAGTTCAAAAGTTCTCAGCCGATAGAAAGTTGAGAGATCCTGAACCCTTGATTGATGTAGTTGAGCAAAATGATGAAATCGCGGTGGTCGCCGAGTTTGCAAGGTTCGACAGAGAAAAACTGAGAATCCATGTCAATAACCAAAG
>Ga0315268_10002405_pt1 | contig 21105 bp, 11 predicted proteins | sample C1_top_MG_FD_204535 | JGI IMG/M metagenome (GOLD analysis project Ga0315268, IMG submission 204535) | Sediment microbial communities from Yellowstone Lake, YNP, Wyoming, USA - C1_top | ecosystem: Environmental > Aquatic > Freshwater > Lake > Sediment | place: USA: Wyoming | collected 2017-08-01 | reverse complement strand
AAACCGGGCCTGGCTTGGTGGCAGCGTTGCTCGCAGTGCTGGAGTCGATTCCCAAGCATCGTGCCGACGCCGTGTCCCAGTTGGAGATGAAGCGCAAACGCCTGGAGGATATCCAACGTGAGTTGGATCGTCCGTTCGAGTATGAAAACCGGCTGGTCGAGTTGATCGCAAGACAGCGCGAGCTTCTCAAGTTGCTTGATCTGGATAAGGACGAAGTCGGTACCGCCAGAATGGGTGCTGAAGAAATAAAACAAGCTGCCTAGTTGCAATGTTGGATACTTAACCCGCTACCGAAAGGTGGCGGGGGTTTTTAGTTGAGCATGATGCAACAGTAAGCGCGGTATGCTTTTCGGGTGGAGCAGTAGCTGAATGCTTCCTGGTATCAGAAATATTTCGACCCATACAGTGAGGCGGTTTCTTTAAGATGCAGCCGGACCGAAACTTACGATGTGGAGCTCGCCGTCGGGTTGCATTGTCGCTTTCAGATAACCTTGGAAATACTCTTCGCTCGGTAAAGTAACATCCATCACATGATCCAAGTCTGCAGAATAGATTGCAGCGTTATCGCCATCGGTATGAAATAAGTGTACCGAGCTTGTTTTTTCATCGAAGATTTTTGTGAGTTGAAGAGATCCATGGGCATGTCGTTCCGCCCATTTGCCGCGGACTATCTTTGTATCTTGATCAAGAAAAGACAACCAAGTCGAAAGCTTTTCCGGTTCAGAGCGGAAATGTTGTTCAATAAGTTGCTCATCGATCAAACGATGGAGTAGTCCGTTTAGGTCCCGCTGTAAAAATCCACGATCGCGTACGTAATCTGAAATTTCAATCGCCATTCGACGAGAGGAGAATCCCTTTCGTAATAGCCAACGACCGAAGAAGGCATTACAACCGAACGTCAACGACTCGGTCAGCGCTTGCGCCTGGAAGGATGGATCAAGAACCTCTTTGGCGATCGCGAGTGTTCGAATGGCCTCAAGCCCCCACACGGACCGATACACCAGCCCGTCAGAGACGAACTCCAAGTCAGGCTCCACCGCAGCATTGCCATTTCCCCATATGGGTTTGCCCATCAACCATTGACGTAGCAAAAGCCGCCAATCGGTGGGTAAGCTCATATCAAACGGAGGAATATCGGCCAAGGCCTCAATCAGAACTTCTATAGCGGGCAGCGCAGACTCGATATCGTCGTTCGTGAGAGCATCTTCCGCAACCGATAAAATTGGTGCCAATGTACCCAGGTCTTGAAGAAGACGGTTACCAGTTTCCAGTCCCACACCGGCAGTGGAGAACCCCCTCCGCGAAGTGCTGTCGCTTCGAGACCATATCCACCGCACTCGCGCCAGAAGAAGTTCACGTTGCTGAAGAGGAACTGTGGGATCCGTCGCTCTTGCCAACCTTCTTTGCCAATATGAGTCTCGCAATGCATCGTCAAGCACCTGAGCAAGAACGGCTGGATTGACGTCTGGGTCAAGGATGGATAATAGGGCTTCATCGAGTTGAGCTACGAGTTTCCCCAGATCAACGAGATCCAATTCTTCGTTATCCGTTGTCGTTCCAGCTGCTTCAATCGTTTCCTTCCAATCAAAATCGATTCTCGTGACCTGCTCGATGAGGGCACTTGCTGAAAGCCCAAGTTTTTGTGCCAGTGCGCCAATGATCGACGTGATCAACTGTAACAATCCACTTTCGAGCTGACGATGGCGTGCTTGCTCCCAAAGGGAGCGGAAGTCTGAGATTCGAGATCGAACCTTTCTCGGCGTCGTTTCGAAAATCGGGAATACCGACAGGCCGTCAATGTCGACGAAAGCACGGCCCACTCGACCGATCACGTTGGTGAACTCTGAAGGTGGAATCATCGACCCCGAGCGGTGCAAAGATTGGAAAATTAGAGCGCTGCACGAAAGATCGAGGCCCTGTGCAAGCGTCGGCGAAGCGACGACCAACTTGATTTGACGAGCACTGATCAATTTTTCGATGGATGCCAAGAAAGGGCGTGGTAGCATGCCGTGGTGAACTGCGACGCCAGCCTGAAGGCAGCGTACAGCTACGTGGGTATCGCCCAACCATTCACGCCCGATTCCCCAAGCTTCTTGCAAGGCCTCGGGTGTACCCAAAGGAAAGCTAACGGCTTCTCGTTCGATTAGGTCTAGGAAAAGATTTGCCGTTGAGTTAACGGATCGCCGCTGTGGACAGTAAACAAGAACCGTATGACCTTCTTCAACGAGTTTCTCCGAAAGCGCAACCACCAGTTCGTTCTTATTGTCGGGCAATTGCCGCGTTCGCCGTCGCTTTACCTTGCGTTGAATCAAATACTTGGGTACGAAAGGCTCTTCATCCTCGACATAAAACTGCAGCTTCGCGGAGGTGTTCTCCCAAATACAAACGGCAGCGCGCTGTCGGGTCGGTCGCCAATCGGATCGAATAGCGGCTTGTGGATCACCTCGCGATATCCAAGATACAAAGTCATCGAACGCGTCACCACTGTCGAAAATGGCAGAAAGGCAAACGATGCGGCGCTCCGAGGCATCGTCTCGTTTCACCATACGCTGTACCAACGTCTCATATCGGATTTCGCGCACGCCCAAACCGATCATGTGCCCCTCATCGAGCACGACCAAGCCCACGTCGTTCAACGTGTCCGGTTCATTTCGTAACACGTAGTCAAGCTTCTCAGGTGTCGCCACAATTATCTGATCCGTCTGCGCGATGTCGATGTCAACCTTTGAAACACCGCTTGCACCATAGAGCGAGGAGACGCTGAATCCTAAAGGCACAAAACTCGCTGCGAGAATACGTTCAACTTGGGCAGAAAGCGCCCTCAACGGCGTGATATAAAAAACGCGCATACCCAAAGACAGCGTACGCAAAATACAAAGCTCGGCGAGCTTTGTTTTTCCTGCGCTTGTTGGGAGCGCAAGAACCATGCTGAATGTGTGATCAACACTACGCTGGGCCGCTTCAAGTTGAGACGGCCAAAGATCCAATTCCGGTCGCGGCTTTGCAATCTTGGTCCGGATATAATCGAATCGAAGTCGTTCCCATTCTGACGCACCAGGCGCAGCCCCATCGAGTTTTGGAAGACTATTCCATATCAGCGTCGCCCATAGATCGTCGATAATAGAAATAGTGAGCATGTGCATCCACCAGAGCGGCACATGCCGAGTTTGCGCAGCGGCATCCCGACCTTGGACCAATTTGCGTTTCGAAGCTATAAGCGCGTCGTCGTCGAACAGCCGTACGGCCAGGTCCAAATGAGAAATAGCCCTCATGTAGTTGTCTGTCAGCAACCACGCGATGCCTTCATCGTGGGTTTCCTGAGGATCTTCAGCACTGTCACTATCTTGCGGGGGAAATTCACCCGCGTTTTGGAGGCGTTGCACTAGTTCTTGAGATTGTGAGCTTGCTTGGGATCCCCATGACACGATCTCAGACGTTATGTTATTGAACTCTCGGCGTAGTAGGTATGCCAAGACTCGCTCCGTCGCGGACATTGAAAAATGTTCGAAACTTTGTGGTAACACGACATAAGATCTCGCAGCCAACCGTGCCAATTGATAGGCCGCCGCCGAAACGACCATCAAGAATCCGTAATGTGGGTCGGTTATTTCACCACGGCGAACAATTGCTTCGAGCTCTTCGGCGGCTACCCGATAGGCATTCAAAACCAGAGGTTGAGAGCGATCGTCGCCCGTAACGGCCAAGGCCAGTTCAAGAATTTGAAATGCATGACTTTCCAGATCATACGACAACGACTCTGAGAAACCAGGGGCATTGGGAGGTAATACGCCCTGGCGCCAAATCAGCGAGCGCGCTAGGCCCCTTGCCAGCAACCGCTCACGGCCTCCGGGTTCGACGAGAGCCGAAAGGCGCTCGAATATTTCTTGATTATTCAGCGCCATGAAGTGTCTCAAACACGGTTTTGATCAGGGTTGGGTAGTCAGGAACGTGCAGTCCGACGAAATCACACGTGACAACCTTATCGATCGCTGTAGCTGCGTTACGAAGGAGTTTTTCCGGATGGTTGCCGCTGGTCGTGAAGACAAGGTGTCGAACACGGCCCAGCGGTATCGTGTTTCCTAATACTTGCTGGACCACTTCGGCTTCCGCGTCTCGTCCGTGCTCACGTAATCGTGCGACGACAAAAGCAATGCTATGCGGTGTTGGGCGGCCTTTGTTTCTGGCCAATCCCATGATTGCCTCGTCCAAGACGGTTTTGGAGAGTCTGTTCCTTGCCTTCGACTCGACCTTCAGTACCTCGGTACGGCCACGCGCATTCAAGCGGAATGCCAAAGCGTCGTCGCCGCGCATGGCCAGATTGTTGATGTCCTTGTATCGCAAGCGTCGGATGTAAATCGGATGATCGCTATATTTAATAACGTATTCAGTGACCATCACTTCCCCAAGATCGCCAGCTCGAGCGGCTTTACTCCGGGCAAGGAAGCTAACCAGCAGTGGAAATCGATCCTTTTCGTCCAACCGCTGAAGAGACTCATGCATAAGGTTATTAACGACCGCACCACAAATCACGGGGAGCATTTCCGGTCTCTTTTCCGCGATCTCACTATGCACAGTGACTCTGAGTTCCACGTCAGACACCTGCTGTGGAGCCCACACTGAAAAGATGTCATCAACGGAAGCCATGAAGATTTTCCCCTAGTCCATACCAGATGTTTTTTTAGCCTCACGGATACCGTCACTGCTGATGTAATCGATTTTCATTGTTCATTTTCCTATTTCGCAAAGGCACACTGAGCACGCCATATTTCATAAAGGGTCTTACATGTAGTAGCCGTATCGGATCTGCGGAACATCTCCGTCACCGAGATATTTCATGACCTCGCCGACCTTGCGGGCACAACCGAGCGTGACGGGATACTTCCCGTCGAACTGTGTGTTGTTCCAGTTCATTTTTGTAAGCGCCAGAAGTTCGCGTGCGATAAATGTTGGCGACTCCTCCGACCTGACGATGCGCAGTTCCAACGGTTGGGGGATGTAGAGACCCGGATACGTCTGGTAATACCAGACCGACCCCCGCGTGTACAGCAGATGGCGGCGCTCATCGAAAGGCACCATCGTGCCACGGTAGGGGGGGTAGTTTCCCTCGCGGAACAGCCGGAGATTGGAGTCGAGCACGGTCACGAGATCAATGGAGTCGATGTGCAGTTCCCGCGCCGCCTGAAGGAGTCCGTCCATCTCTTGGGGCGTGAAGTTGGACGACTTATGAACCACAACCCGCCCTGGATAGTTGCGAAGCGCGATACGATATTCGTTCAAGGCGGAGGACAACAAGTCATAGGCTTGCTGAGATGTAAGACGCGGAACGCGGTCTTCTTTGCCCACGTCGACGGGAGTTCCGCGCAGGATCAGGCCGTTGCCGAGCTCGTCGAAGATCTGAGCCAGGCTGGTATTGAGGCTCTGGTAGTCCTTGCTGCGATAGAAGGCAATGCCCACGGCGCATGACGAAGGGCGGGAGTCGTCTTGTGGCAATTTCCAGGGAATGGTCGGGCCGGACTTGTAATAGAGGGCCGTGCAGAAATTCCACGCTTTGGTGGCATCGTCCTGTTGTCCCCGTTTGTTGCTCTCCAGCGAGGCGGCTCGAATCAGTTGCAATGGCTTGCCCAGATGCATCGCCTTGGCTTTGAGGGCTCGGCGGAAGTTCAACTCGCCCGGGACCACAACGGTCGTGTCCAAGGTTTCGTCAATCTTGTAGGTTTCCTCCGTCGCAATTTTCTTGTAAAGGGCATCGGGAATGACGCATACCACGACGTCCACGTGACGGTTCTGCGCCAGAAACTTGATGTTCTCGAAGTAAAGCTCAATGGCGGCGTTGACGCGATCCCGCCAGTTCTCGATACGAAGTAGGTCGTCGATATCGGATTTCTTGATCGTCCGCGACAGATCGTTGCCGAAAACGAGGCGAGCTCCAAAACCAGAATCCATGTTGAACCCACAAAATCCGGTAAAGAGATTGGGTTGGCGCGCGTCAGCACGGGCTTCAATCGCCGAACCGCAACGTTCGAACCAACTGTTTAGCGCTTCCAAACACGCGCCAGAACCGATGCCGCCGACCATGATGTCGGTTCGTCGGACAGTTTGGGACTTGTCGAACACCCCGTAGGTGGCGATGCCTCGTCGTGGGCAAATATGGTCCCCGTTCGCGAAGCGAAGGCGGGGCTCGTGGAGGTGTTCAAGCTTCATGGCGTGTCGAACAGCCTCGCTTCTTGGAAACAGTCAGGATCGTCGACCGCCTCGTCTTTGATCGGCAACCATTGCTCATCGTCCAGAGCGGGATGGTTGCTGAAACGCACGACGTCCCCGAACGATATCTGAGGGGCATTGGCTATCGATGTTGAAAACAAGTCGTCGGTGTCCAGGTTGCCGAGCCAGGACACGAGAAACCGAAAGTGATCGGCGACGGTTCGGTTGATTTCACGCCGTTTGAGCCAGCTGAGGCTTTGGTCGGCGAAGCGGGATTTGCGGTATCCGTCTCCATAGCTGAAATACCAGTCGGGGGTCAGTGCCGCGAACCACCGGTCGTCCGCTCGGACAAAATCCACCGAGAAGGCAAAATGTTTGCAAACAAATGTTTTATCGGGATCGCTCTTATTGAGTTTTCTTTCAAACACGCGGCGTTTGGCTTGTTTTTGCCCGGTCCAAGTTTCTTCGCGAAGCAGGTCGCCCTCCTGGCGAGGCACGAAAATGAACAGGCCATCGTCGTGCTTCCATTCAACGCCATGCTTGTAGAGTTTGTGCTGAAAGCAGAGTCGTAGCAGCGACTTGAATACCCGCTCGTGGTCGCCATCGATGTCGCTGAACTCGACTGCCTTGATCGGGGTCACGGTTCCTAAATCGACGATCGTGGCGAACGGATTGTTGCTGTCCTCCAACGGATGGAAAGTGATGACCCTACGCGCATTGACCTCGAAGTCCGTCGGAGCCCACAGCCCGGCGGCTTTTAGATGCTCCCGAATCGTCTTTCGTCCACCGTGGGCACGCCCAGATCGGCCCTCTGGTTTCACCTGGGGCAACAGCTCGCCAACGTAAAGTTGCGATGGAAAAAATATTTCCACCAAGTTCAGGGATGCCACCTCCACTGCGGAGGGCGGGTCAAAATCCGTGTCTGCCAAGCCAGCCGGAGCACCACCCCGTTTGTAGCTCTTCAAAACCTCGACAGCAGCTCGAACTTTGGCCGGTGAAAGATCGACCGCTTTGGCCAATAGATCACGGTAATCCAAGATGTCCCGGTCAGGTTGAAAGTCCAGTCGACCTTGGACGATCGTGTCGATGGCCGATTGTGAGTAGGAGTCCTGTTTGCGGATGAGGACGTAGACCACCAGCCTATCGTAGGAGGACGTCAAATCGTGTCGCAAGAAGGTTGAAAGGGTGCTCTTGATCTTGTCTAACGTCGCTGTAGCCGTGACCTGAACCGCGAAGCGCCTGGTGTCATCGGCCAAATCGATGGCCGGGAAGTTCTTTCGCTCCGTGGCATTCAGGTTGCGGAGGTCGTGTAAATCCAATATCTCTCGAAACAAACCGAGCACCACACCTTCGGCCAAGCGATGGAGGTCGTACATCTGCATCGCCGAGGCCCCATCTACGTTCAAGACTAGCTCCGACAGCGCGGTACGCAATTCGTTGATGAGGTCTTGATGCTTCACGCCACCGCCTGCTGCTGAGCGGCCAGCTTGGCCAGCACATCCTTCAAGCTGATCGTGACATCGAAATCAGTCCCAAGAGTCTCGAAGTGCTTCCGGCCGCAATCGATCTTGGCGTTCTCTTCCTTGCGCCGCTTCTCCTCGTCTATGGTGTTCTTCGTTTCGCGCACCAGGTAGAGCTTCTTATCTCCTTCCAGCACAAAGGCCCAGTCTGGGTTGTAGGGGCCGATAGGGGTGTCCACCTTGAACCAGGACGGAAGTTTCACGAACAACTTCACCTTCTCGTTGTTGTCGAGGTCTTGGGCGAACTGCTTCTCCACCTCGGACTGATACTCGACGTAGTCGTACGGCGTCTTGTCGCGGTTTTTCACCTCGTAGAGGTTGTTGAGATAGCGAACTAAGCCTTCTTCGGCGTCCTCTTCGAGCCGACGCATTTCCCAGAACTGGCCGGCGATCTTCTCGTAGTGGATGCCTTTCAGCATCAGGTCGTGCAGGGCCTTGTTGATCTCGGCCGTGGCAATAGTGATGAAGGCCTGCGGATTGATTTTGAACTCGTCGAGGCGATCTGAACGGACCAGTATCTCGACCAACGTGTGGCGGGTCAGCTCAGTCTCATTTTGCAGGTAAGCCAAGATGTCCGGCAAGGTCTTGGGACGGTCGGAGTACTTGGTCTTCTGATCCAGGATCGTGTCGGTACCGATGCCGGCGCGGGTATGGTCCAGCTCGACCTTTTCGATCTCGATCTTCAGCGCGGTGATCTTGCCGTGTTTCGTCAAATCATCTGCCAAGCGTGCTGCGGCCGATGCGACCAGTTCCTCGGTCGAAAATTTCACCCGATAGCGGGTTCGTTGGCTGATCGTTTCCCACAGCTTCTGGAACGTTGGGTCCAGAGCAACGCTCTTGCGGAAGCCCACTTCTTTGCGCTCTTTGGCGTTGACGACACGGTTTTTGAACACGAAGCGCTGAAGCTCGTCGACGATCTTGGCTCGAATGGGCTCCAAGGCCGGGGGCACGTCGAGCTTGAAAGCCGGATTTTTCGGGTCAAAGGTGTCGAGGATACGGCCTTGCTCGTCCAAGTAGCCGGTATTTTTTAGGTGGGCCCACAACGCTTTGGACTGATCTTGGCCCAACGGAGCCTCTTTGCCGTCCTCGGTAGGTGTCACCAGCTTGGCAAAGGCCTCGATAGGCACTACACCGAAGCGGATGCCGTAGTCCTCTTCGTATTCATTTTGCAGGGTGCGGGCGAAGTCCTCGTAGGATTCGTTGGCGATCACCGTCAGACGGTTCACCGTCTCGTCGTGCACGCGATCACCATTCTGGTTAACGGGGAGGCGCAAACCACGACCAATTTCCTGACGCTTGCGGTCAGTCGACTTGCTTTCATTCAGCGTGCAGATTTGGAACACGTTCGGGTTGTCCCACCCCTCGCGCAGGGCCGAGTGAGAGAAGATGAAGCGCAACGGTTCATCCAGAGACAGCAGACGCTCCTTCGCCGTCATGATCAGGTGGTAGGTCTCATCATCGTCCTTAGTGGAGCCGGACGTGTCCTTGTAGCCACCTTTCTTGTCCTGAGAGAAGTAACCGTTGTGAAGCTTCCCGACCGGATCGTTGATCAAGCCTTTGTAGATCGTTTTCTGGGCCAGTTCTTTGAAGGCTTCCTCGAACCAAAGACCAATTTTTCCCAAGCTGGTGGTGCCGTCGTCGTTGTATATCCGGTAGTTGGCCACTCGATCGATGAAGAACAGCGAGAGTACCTTGATGCCCTTGCCACGGACCGCCCTTTCTTTGACCAAGTGCTGCTCCACGGTCTCGAAGACCTGGGCTTTCATGACGTCCTCGTCCAAGCCGCCATCGGCTTGCCCCAGTTCGATCACGTTGCCGTTGGTGAACTCGATGTATTCCGAGCCCGGGTTGAAGCTAATATTCTGGACGATGTAGCCGTCCTGATATTCTTGGCGCCCTTTGGAGGTAAGGGACAAGTCGTCACCCTTTTTGATCCACACGGCCTTCTGCTTGGCGTTGGCGCCGTCGGCGACGTTGATCTGGACGCGTGCTCGAAGGGCCTTCTTGTTGTCGACCTCCAGAAGCTTTATGAAGGCCGCGTTGAGGTTGGCTTGGGCACGCACGCTGGCCACCTCGATCCGCTTCACCAGACGCAGGTCGTAGGCCTGGATCGGGTCCAGTTTGTAAAGCAGGTTGTAGGGGTTCTTGTGCGTTGCCGAATACCGCAGTGTGCAAAGCGGATTAAGACGATCAATAGCCTTCCGCGAGGCGTCCGCTTCCATGTTCTGCGGCTCGTCGACGATCACGATCGGGCGGGTAGCCTGGATGAATTCGATCGGCTTGCGGCCCGAGAGTTTGTCCGACTCGCGATTGATCACGTTGAGTTTCTTCAACTGATCCGGCGTTAGCTTGGCGATCTCCTCGTCGTCCTTCACGTCCTTCTGGAACGACTGGACGTTGATCACCATAATTTGGATGCTGTTGGCGGTGGCGAACTGGCGCACTTGGCCCAATGCCTTCGAATCGTAAACGATCCGGTCAAAAGGCTTGCTGTAAATCGAGGTGAAGTGGTCCTTCATCAGGTCGATGCTGGCCAGCACGCCTTCCCGGATCGGCACGCTGGGCACCACGATGATGAACTTGGTGAAGCTATACACCTTGTTCAACTCGAAGATCGTGCGCAGATAGACGTAGGTCTTGCCGGTGCCGGTTTCCATCTCGATTGAGAAATGACGGCCTTGTAGCGACGGCACCTTGGGCACGTTGTTGGCCTCTTGCACCTGGTGGACGTTGGTGAGCAGGTGATCGTCATTTAGCACGAGCTGGTTGCCCAGCCCCAGTTCTGTTTGCAGCACGCCCATGATCTCGGTCGAGGACAGTGAGACGGAAAAGCCGGACTCGGCTAATGGCTGACCGGCGAAGATTTCCACCACCGAATCGATGGCGGTCTTCTGATAGGACAGTGTGGCGTCGAATTTGAGTTTCATCACCGTCCCCTTACACCACGCGGAAGACGATGTCGGTCTCATCGTTCTGGTTACGCGACTTCACCGTCTGGACGGCGTTGACCTTCAACTGGTCGTTGCCCTTGAAGCCTTCGTCCAGGCACAAGATCATCTGAGGCGATTTCTCGACCATGGCCTCGATCACCTCAAGCGTCAATTCACGGTCGAGGCAGATCAGTAAAGCGCCATCGCTGACAGAAAACACCTCCTTGTCTGCCAATGTCAGCTTTTCCACAGGCGCAGTCAGCGAAAAACCGGCCTTTAGCAGCAGTTCAGCGAGAATGTCCTCAGCCTTACGGTCTTCTATAACGTGGTCACCGAAGAGTTGCAGGGTCTTGCCAAGGTCAGCAACATTGTTTGCGTCGCCATCCCATACTTTGAAATTGCTCGCTCCTAACTTGAATGATTTGAAGCCTTGCGGCTTATACGCGGAAAGTTTCAGCTGACCTTCCTCAGAAATATCTATTTTTGCCAAGACGCGTTTCACTCGTTCACGGGCAATATCGGTGATCGATCGATATGTTTGATGGTCAACAGCTTCCGGAAGCTGAACCAGAATGAACTTTCTGTTTCCCTGATCTTCGCGATTTAGCTCGATAACGGCTTGCGCTGTCGTGCCTGAACCACCAAAAAAATCAAGGACAATGCCGTCGCTTCCAAGACCAAGGCGAAGGCATCGCTTGATGAGCTCAGGGGATTTTGGGAAATCAAAGTTGACCTCCGGCAACAGTTCCTTAAAGGCACGTTTACCCGAGTCGGTCGACAGCTCACCCCCTTGCCAGAAGGATTTTGGCTTCGACGTACGCTCGATCACCCCCTCATCGTCATCAGCTTCTTCATCTCCAGCCGTATCACTACCGATAGATGGGTTTAGATAGACGCGATGGTCCACATCCCATCGATTACTTCTTTCTGAATATTTCGGATGCAGGGACTTCAGGTTCGCTTGAACCCTTTCTTTTCCCCATCTCCAACGGCCATCACTCCCATCGCCTCTTTTCGGAAAAATTTCGACGTCATCTGAATTTCTACGCTCAAGCGAGCAGACCTCAGCCTCTTTGTTCCAGTAGATGGCAAAATGCATATTGGGGCGATCTTCCTTGCGGTCTGGCCCTCCGCGCTTCCTTAGATCCCTCAGTGCATATTTGTTGCCATTTTCATCTTCGAATTTGAATGCCGCCTTCTGTTCGTCTGTTAGAGGTAATCCATAGGAGACGAACGCAGGTTTGGAATAGACCACCAATCGCTCATGACATGTCGCAACATGCTTCATGTCGTTGCGACCTTTGAGATTGGTCACTACTGAAATATCAGCGACGAAGTTTTCCTCGCCGAAAATTTCGTTCATCAGTAAGCGTAGATTGTGTGATTCGTGATCGTCAATACTGATAAAAATAACCCCATCCTCGCGGAGAAGATTTCGTGCGAGGTAAAGCCGTGGATTCATCATGTTCAACCACTTGGAGTGGTAACGGCCATCTGTCTCAGTATTGGAAGAGAGTTTCAGACCCTCAGCATTGACCTGACCGGAATAGCGCAAGTAATCTTGCAATCCTTCCTGGAAATTATCGGGGTAGATGAACTCGTTGCCGGTATTGTAAGGCGGGTCGATGTAGATCATCTTGACCTTGCCGTAGTAACTCTTTTGCAGGAGCTTGAGCACTTCGAGGTTGTCGCCCTCGATGATCAGATTCTCCGTCGTGTCGAAGTTGATCGATTCCTCACGCATCGGGAGCAGTGTGCCGACCGAGGGCTGCTGGATGGTTCGCATGCAGTCGGCCTTGCCCGGCCAGTTCAGGCCAAAGCGTTCCTTGCCCGGATCGACCCATTCGCCCAACGACCGCTGCAACGTGGGCCAGTCGATCCTCCCTTCTTTGAAGGCTTCGGGGAATGTCTGACGAAGGGCCTCGATTCGTTCCTCTTTGACGTCCATCGACGTCAGGGGCAGCTTTTCAATGTCGTTGCTCATAGGGCTTATCCTGCAAATGTTTGTTCATTGAATGTGGTGTGGCTGGGAGATGCTCCGCCGTCTATGGATGTCATACCCAGTTTGTATCGATTGGGGTCGCGCACCATCTGGTGAATGGCGGGGCGAGTCTCGGATCTCTCAACGATGGCACGTATCTCTGCGATGGTTTCGGCTGGCATCAAGCAGCCCACGATGATCGACGATAGAGCGCCAGACGGAAGTGCCAAATAATTATCGTTGGTGATCAGCGTTTCGTGATCGGTGGCTGCGCTCTGCTCTTGGGCGATCAAGCGGTATTCGTCCTCGTAACGCCAAACCGACGACTTGGTGAGCAGTGCTCTGAGGTTGCCGGTTTCGCTGTCATCAGCCAGTTCAAAAACGGGATACGTCTCTGCGTAGTCCACGCGCAGGGCGCCCGAAAATACATCGTTGCGGACGTTGAAGCCGAGACAAATACCTTGGTGCTTGTTCGCGTAATGGGCCCACATGAGGGAACAATCGGGTTTGGTAGTCAGGCAAAATACCCGATACCGGTCGTTGATGGGCTGTTCCATCCCGGCAGAGGATTCGGCAATCAAGCGCCCCAGGAAGGCGCGATCCTCTCGGAGTGTGTTCGCTCGCCGCGCATGCTCATCTTCCGGTAGTAGAGGGTTGGTCTTGCGCCCGAGAGCGTCGAACCAGCGCACTTGGCGCTCACGGTAATCGGGATCGTTCAGGGCTTCCGTGTTGAACGATGGGCGGCAATCCCAAGGGTCGTTGAAATCCATCGGCTTTGAGCAATGGATCACGCCCTCAACCAGCGTCCGCTCCAACCATTCAAGCTTGGGCGGTTGATAATGGTAGAGCGTCCCCGCCCCGGATTGCAATGTCATCGGCCAAGGGGTCGCCATCATACGATCCTCCACCGTAGGACAAACAGCCGTTCTTCATAGACCTCTTGCGTCAACCGCGCCTCGACCCGGTCGATCAAGTCGTCTTTCAGGCGTTCGATCTCCCGCGCGCCATCGTCGTACTCGCGCCAAGCTTCGTCCCGCTTTGTTTCGAGATGTTTGGCTTTGCGCTGCAACGCGATTTTGTCCGGTAGGTTGGACGCCTGGCGGATGCTTTTCTTGAGTTCTTTCAGCTCGTCATCGAGGTCGCGCAGGTTCATCTTCAAATTGGTGCGCTTGTCGTCAGCCCACTTGTCGAGCTTCTCCATCTCCTCATCGAACCAGACGGCTTGGCGCTCGCTGATCCCATGCAGAATCTCACTCTTCTGGGCTTCAATCGTCTTGCTGACCTTGGTGGGTAGCTCGACCGGGTGGCCGGACTCCTGATTGGCCGGCAGGGTCATCAAACGCCGGGCTTGCTCGTCGGTGAGCAGCGATCCGTCGTCGGTCAGGCCGGCGAAAATCAGGTGGTCTTCAGCGTCGGCGCCGGAGACGACGATCTTGTGCAACACCAACACGCCGGACTTGCCGATCAAGGGCTTCAAGACCTCGGCTTGGCTTCCCCAGCGGGTGTAATCAAACACCACCAACGCCTCGGGTAATACGCGCTCAGACGCGGCCGTGACCACGTGCTGTGCCAAGGGATGGCCCAAGCGGTAACGGTGTGCATCGCCGAAGTTCCGTCCCAGGTGGTAGGGGCCGTCGGGAATGTCGGGGCATCCTGCCGGGCGATGCTGCAAGACAAAATTCAACTCGCTTTGATCAAAACGGGCGTGATCTCTCAGCTCGTGCTGGGTGAGTTTCCAGAGCGTCTGTTCTTGCTGGTTGATGTAGTGCTTGCTCTCTTCCAGGTTGATACGCAACCGGTCGTGGACGTCAGCGTCGAAATTTTCGAGCAGCTTCTGACGGGTGTCCTTCATCGTCACGTCGATCTCCGCGTCCATATCGGCGCGGAGCTGGGCGAACTCCGACTCGATCGCTTCCGGCGTGCGGCAGTTCTGATAGATGTCCACGATGCGCTTCTCAAAGTCGACGCCCGACTCGATAGCACCCAGCACTTCGTCGCTGGCCCCGAATACCCCGGAGAAGAGAGAGAACTTCTCGGCGAGCAATTCGTACACTCGCTGATCCGCCGCGTTATTCTTGTTGAGGAAGTTGACCACGACCACGTCGTGCTGCTGACCGTAGCGATGGCAGCGGCCGATGCGCTGCTCGATCCGTTGCGGGTTCCACGGCAGGTCGTAGTTCACCACCATGGAGCAGAATTGTAGGTTGATCCCTTCGGCCGCGGCCTCGGTGGCGATCATAATCTTGGCGGTGTTGCGGAAATGATCGACCAAGGCCTGGCGCATGTCGGCGGTGCGCGAGCCGGAGATTCGATCCGAGCCCTTGTGAGTCTCCACCCAGGCCTTATAGATCGCACTCGATTGTGGGTCCGCGTTGGAACCGTTGAAGAGTACTAGCTGACCCTCGTAGCCGTGCTTCGAGAGCAGGCGTACCAAATATTCCTGGGTTCGCCGGGATTCGGTGAAGAGTATGACCTTCTCGGCCGATCCCAGCTCGCGGGCCTTGGCAAAGCCAGCTTCCAGGGCGCTCAAAAGGGCCGTCCCCTTGGCGTTCTCGGTGATCGACACGGCCAGTTCACGGAACACCTTCAAGTCGCCGATCTCGGCCTGGATCGCGTCGATGCTGTCCTGGGTGAGCGGCTTTTCCTGTTCTTTCTCGTGGTCCTCGCCGTCCCATTCCTCGGCTAGTTCGTCGAAAGTTTCCATATCCTCGGCGAAGGCCTCGTCCAATTGGACGGCCAAACGCTTGTTCCGCTGCTGGTCTTTCTTCAACTGGCCTTCGAGTTTGCGCACCAGCGAGTCCAGCGCGCCGGCGATGGCGAAGGTCGAGGACGCCAAGAGTTTGCGCATCACCAAGATCATCAGCTTGCGCTGACTGCTGGGCAGCGCTTGCAGATTGGGCCGGCGCAAATAGTCCGACACCATGTCGTAGAGTGCTTGTTCGTCCTCGGTGGGCACGAACTCCTGGGTCAGCGGGATCCGGTTGGTGTAGCGGATGTATTCCAGCACCTGCCGGCGCAGAGTGCGGTGGCACAGCGGTGCAAGGCGGGCTTTCAGATCGTCGAAGACGCCATCGGTCACACGGGCGTAGCGAGCCCGGAAACTCTTGGCGTCGCCGAACGCGTAATCGTCGATGATGCTGACCAGTCCATAGAGCTCCATCAGGGAGTTCTGCAACGGCGTCGCAGTCAGCAGCAGCTTGGGCGCGTTGGACAGCGCTGCTTTCAAGGCTTTGCCGATCTTGTTGCTGGTCTTGTAGACATTGCGCAGCCGGTGGGCTTCGTCGATTACCACCAGATCCCACGGCACCGTCATCAGGTCGTCGGCCTTGTTGGCCGCAAACTGGTAGGAACAAATCACCAAGCTCGGGGAACTTGCCGGCATCTCGAACGGGTTGCGCAGCCCGGCTTTGCGCGCTTCGTTGTAGCTCTTGGCTTCCAGGATGGCCGTCGGCAGGAAGAACTTGTCGTGCAACTCCTGCACCCACTGCTTGCGGAGACTCGAAGGCGCGATGATGAGGATCCGGCGTTTGCCTTCGGCCCATTTCTGCGACAGCACCAGCCCGGCCTCGATCGTCTTTCCGAGCCCAACCTCATCCGCGAGGATGGCACCCTTGGAAAACGGCGACTTGAAGGCAAAAAGAGCCGCCTCGACCTGGTGAGGGTTGAGATCGACCTGTGCGTCCATCAGCGCGGTCGCCAATTTCTGCGAGTTGTTCGAGGCGTAACGCCGCGTCAGCTCGTGGGCAAAATACTTGGCTTGGTGATCGGTCCAACTCATGCGCTCACCGCCTCTTTTGTATAACCAGGCGCCATCACCGCGCTCTCCACACCATACAGAGTCGGAGTATTTCTTAGCCACAGGTGATACTCGTTTGGCGATAGCCGGTGATCCGCCGAGCAATCGACTGACCAGCGTCGCAACGCGTAGCCCGCAAGGGCCGCTCTCACTTCAAGGCGCAGAGCACCATTTTTCATTCCGTAGTCCGCCTCGATCGCCTCCGGATGCTTGATACCCGGATGCGGAGCGAACTCCAAGCTCACTATGCGCGCCCACTGAGCGTCTGCCGCCAAGCTCTCACTCTCTTCAATCGGAACCTCCAACACCTTGGCTTTTGCAATGCGCGTGAGAACAAAGTCCGAAAAGCGTTTTTTCTCCCGATCAAAGGCACGCAGGTGCCAGCGCAGACCATTGTCGGCCAGCGCCAACGGCGCCAAGGTCTTGGTTGATGCACCGGAGGTCAGCGACAGGTAGGAGACACGAATCGCTTGACCGGCTGCGATGGCACGCGTGATGATCGCAAGCGTCTCCAGGTCAGGGTTGACCAAAGGGCTGGCTCCCTCGCAGGGCACGGACTTTCGTAGTCTCAAATTGAGGCCATCTCCAAAGCCCATCAACAGCCAGGCGAGCACCCGTTGCGAAGAGAGTTCGAACAGCGGCGAGAACTTTGGGCCCGGCCGATAGCAGCGCTGGCCAGAGTCATATTCGACGTTGTGCGGGGCAAGAGTCCTGTATGCCGTCATATCCCGCGTTGCCGCTGCTGGCCTTACGCCAAAGCGAGCCTCGATGTCAGACCGCTTGAGATCTCCATGGAAATAGGCTTTCACTTCCAGATAAGCAAGCCGCTCCCGCTGCGCTTGCGACATGCGCCCAAGGAATTGAGAGACTGCTTTTGGTGGCACGTACAACTCCTAAATTGATGCGCATAATTAATGAACAAACTTTATCATATTAAGCACGTTAGCTAAATCAAAATGATTAGCATAACTCAATCATATCCAACAAATGGCCAGCGCCAAAACCGAGGATTGGTCGCTTGTCAGTTGGGCGCGACCATCTCAGGAGAGTGGAAATGAGCATAACCGCCCCGTCGTCTTTGATCAGCGCCTTGAAAACTCGGGAGACCGGCGCGGGCGGCATAGATAAAGGCATCGGCATGTATGGCCATGAGGTTCAGTTCTTTTTCTTCGTGGGTTTTTTGGGTTTAGTCGCAGAAGCGCTGGATGCCGGCGCCTCGACGCTATTTTTATCGCAATAATCCAGCACCAGAAACTCGATAAAGTTCGAGACGGTACGGTGCTCCCTGTCTGCTCCTAGTCTAAGCAGTTGTCTTAGCCGCGGGGACATCCGGAGGTTCACTTGCTCTGTTTTCTGATCGGGCATATGGGTATGATGATTGCACTAATATACTTTGTATAGCATTATGTTTTATCCGGGTTCCTTGGTTCAACTAGATTCTTGGGGATTGTCGGCGTCGGGCAAATGATGGGATAAGAACTATGAAACTCCGAGGGTACGGTCATGCTTTCGTGAAGAGCTGAAATTTCGTCCACCTCCTTTTGGAATTACGGAGTAGCTGATGCAAGTAGATATCGTTGGTCGGGTGAATAATCTGCAGTTGCCTGTCACGCAGCCGTACATTCCCCTCTTTGAGTGCTTAGTGAACTCAATAGAATCGATTGAGGATGCGGGTAATACCGATGGTCGAATTGATGTCCATATCGACCGTGATCTGAGACAAGGAATAGTGCCTGGCTCCGAGGAGACCGTCCATGCGCCAATCAGAGATATCACTATTCTGGACAATGGAGTTGGATTCGACGACGTCAATTCCCGTGCCTTTTTTATGTCAGACTCGACTAGGAAAGCCAGTCGTGGGAACAAGGGCATCGGCCGTTTCACCTGGTTAAAGGTGTTCGAGAAGGCTCATATCGAAAGCACCTATCCAGAGGGTGAAACATGGCTTACGCGCAATTTTGACTTTGTGAAGACCACCGAGGGCGTCGAGAAGGATGAGGTCAACGACGCAAAATCGCAGGGACGGCGTACATCCGTTAAGTTGATAGGCCTACGGTCCGAGTATCAAAAGCACTTCCCCAAATCACTAGAAACCATCGGTCACAAGATCATTGACCACCTGCTTATCCACTTCGTCAGTGGGTCATGCCCTCAGATTTGGCTTCACGATAATGTAGGGCCCGCGCTGAATCTCAATCAAGTATTTTCCGATGAAGCAAAGGAGCGGGCTGTGGAGGTGGAATTCGCGATCCGAGAACAAACATTCAAAGCAATCATTCTTCGATATCAGTCAAGCTCCGTGAAAACTCACACGGTTTCCTACTGTGCAAATCAGAGAGAAGTGCTGGAATGGAAGGCCGGCTCAGCGGTCCCAGATATGAAAGCCAAGCTCACCGATGAGTCCGGACAGCAGTTCGTTTTCCGGACCTATATCTCAGGAAAATATCTAGATTCCCGTGTCAATTCTGAGCGCACAAATTTTCTGTTTATCCAGGAAGAAGACTTGGATTTTCCCGATGAGATGACTCGCGTGGAATTGGACAACTCAGTTGTCGCAACGCTAAAGAGTATCGCGGATCCGTACATGACGGCGCTCAAAGAAGAGAAGCGCCAGGGCATCGAGAGTTTCGTAGCCCATAAGGCGCCGCAGTTCCGGTTCATCTTGAACGACCGCTACCAAGACCACTTGGAGAAGATATCGCCTAACCTGTCGGAAGACCAACTCGACATTGAGCTCTATAAGGCACAGCGCGACATCGAGATTGAGCACCGACAACAAGCAACCAAAATCAACTCACCTCCACCAGAGTCGGCGACCGGAGTGGAGGAGTACAAGGTGCTCTACGAACAGTATCTGGAGCAAGAAAATGAGCTCGGTAAAGCTGCGTTGGCGAAGTACGTCATTCACCGACGTACGATCCTAGAACTACTGGATAAAGCCTTGAAGATTCAGGACGACGGCGCGTACGCCCGTGAGGATCTGGTTCACAGCCTCATTTATCCGATGAGGGCAACTTCAGAAGATGTTGAATTCTCAAAACAGAACCTATGGGTGGTTGACGAGCGGTTAGCCTACCACTGGTATCTGGCGTCAGACCGCACACTGAGTAGCCTTAAGGTCGTCAATGCGAAAGGCGGCGATGAACCAGACATCGTCGTGTTTAACACACCCCGTGCCTTCACCGAATCTACAAGCCCTTATCAGTCAGTTGTGCTGGTGGAATTCAAGCGTCCGGAACGGAACGAGTACCCCACCAAGGAGGAAGACCCGGTGGAGCAGATTCTGCGTTATGTGCGCAAAATCAAGGCAGGCGAAGCGAAGGACAAGGACGGCAAGACTTTTACTGTCAGCACGATTCCCTTCTATGCCTACATCCTGTGCAGCCTGACGCCTCGCATGCGGTCGATTGCGGAGAACAGAGACTTCACGAGAATGCCCGATAACGAGGGCTACTTTCTGTACCATCAGAATGCAGGCTGCTACATCGAAATCATGTCCTACGATAAAGTGCTCAATGATGCGAAGAAGCGCAATCGCGCATTCTTTGAACGGCTTCAGCTTCCGATAGCTTGATCTGGACTATGATTCGGTACAACCAACACATAGTCGCCTTAAATGGATTTCGGTGAACTTGGACCTTAGGACGGCGAGCCGGAGGACGATGCGTTGTGCTCTAAACGACCCCATCGGAGCTGAACGGTCACGCAGGCCACCGTCCCCAGGTACTGAGATTGATTGGACCGAAAGCGTTGCGGCGCATCGCTAGCGATGCGCCGACACTCACCCACATCCTCGGATATTCTGCACATAACACGGTACTACCTTTCTGTTTAAGTGTGCGCACCCTGTTCTTTAATCCAGCGCCGCACGTCTTCAACACGCCAAACAGTCACTCGTGGTGAAAGCTTCACCGGTGCAGGAAATGTCCCGGCCACCACGCGTCGCCACAAGGTAGACTTGGATATGGGAACGAAGATCAATACCTGCGGTTGCCGCAGAAAGCCAGTTTCAGGAAGAGTTACATTGGTTGAAAGCGTTGTTGACATGATCTGCCCTTTCACCGGCACGCGCCGGATGGAAGAAGGTGACCCGCTCTGTCGCGACCATGCTAGGCCAGTTTCGCAGGGTCGGTAGGGATTTCAAAGCTCGACAACACACCACGGCAGTCCCGGCCGATCGGTGTGGATTGGAAATCGCGTTCGCGCTCGCGTGCATGAAAAGGCACACGAAGGACACGATCAATAACAGAAACACTCAGGGAATTTGGCCGCGGTCTCCGACCTGTACCCGCTTAGGAACAGCTTGGATCGGACGCGAATGGAAGGGCAGGTATCGACTGCGCCGCCGCCGCACCTAATGCGACGGGTTCAGCGCTCTTCGAGCACTGCGGTCGCAACGTTGTGCGACCTAATGAGACCGTAAATCAGATGCAAAACAAATTCAAGAGCCGCAACAGACTGTGCTCGGTGCAATAGCGAAAACGCTTCTGGCTTGGAAGAATTTCGGTTGGCATATCGCGCGCCGGGCCTGAACTGCTGCAAACGTTTTCGTCCAAAAGCTGCCTACTCCAGCGTTCACGGCGAAGTCGCTTGGGGGACCTAACTCTCAGTTCCTTCGACAGCTTCGCGCTGAGCCAGCGGTGCTGACGTTTTCCGACGCGGTTTCTTTTCTTCGGC
>Ga0315268_10002404_pt1 | contig 21112 bp, 20 predicted proteins | sample C1_top_MG_FD_204535 | JGI IMG/M metagenome (GOLD analysis project Ga0315268, IMG submission 204535) | Sediment microbial communities from Yellowstone Lake, YNP, Wyoming, USA - C1_top | ecosystem: Environmental > Aquatic > Freshwater > Lake > Sediment | place: USA: Wyoming | collected 2017-08-01 | reverse complement strand
CGTCGAGGAGTTCGCGCTCCATCTGGAAGTTTTCGCTGACGGCGATCGGGGTCGTTTCAGTGACGGGGAAGATGCGCTCGGCGAGGTTCTGCAGCAGCAGGGTGTTGAGTTGAGTGATGCCTTTGGCGTTCCGATAGTAGCGCTGCATCAGGAGCTCGGAGGCGCGCTTGGTGGCGGTAGCCGTGATGCCGAAGGCCTGCGCCAGCGCTTCCTGATAGTCGAACATCAGCTTTTCCTCGCGCCGGCGGGCGAGGTAGTGCAGGCGGATGCGGACGTGGCGCAGGAAGGTTTCGACCCGCTCCAGTTGTCGCGCCTCCGCCGGGATGAGCAGCCCGTTCTCGGCCAGTTCGCGCCAGTTCCCGCCCAGTCCGGCGGCGCGGCTGATCCACAGGATCACCTGGAGATCGCGCAGGCCGCCGGGGCTTTCCTTGCAGCTGGGTTCGAGGCTGTAGGGCGTGTCGTTGTGACGGGCGTAGCGTTCGTCCTGTTCGAGCCGCTTGGCCTTGAAGAAGGCCTGCGGATTCCGGTGCGCGCGCATGGTCTCGGCGAATTCGGCGAAGGTCTCCGGGCAGCCGACCAGCAACCGCGCTTCGAGCAGGCTGGTCTGGACGGTGATGTCGCGGTCGGCCTCCAAGACGCATTGGGCGACGCTACGCACGCTGTGCCCGACGTCGAGGCCGATGTCCCAGAGCACGCCGACCAGTTGTTCGATCTGCGGCTGATGATCCGTGTGGAGTTCATCCGGCAGCAGCAGCAGGATGTCCACGTCCGAGGCCGGATACAGCTCGCCGCGGCCGTAGCCGCCGACCGCGACCAGCGCCAGGTGTTCAGGCAGGGAGAAGTGCCGCCAGATCTCGCCGAGTACCGAGTCCACCAGCGCCGCCCGGCCGAGCACCATGGCGGTAGCGTCGCCATCGGCCCGATAGGCGGCTTCGAGCTGCGCCTGGCCCTCCCGTAGCGCGGTTTGCAGCCGCAGCACCAGGGTCGGCACGGAGTTTGGCGCAGGGGGCGACACAGGGGCAGACGCAGCGGCGGCTGGCGACGACACGGCCGGCCTACGCGATGCCGGCGGGCTTGGGCGGTGCGCCGGCGGACAGCGTCAGCACCTCGAAGCCGCTCTCGGTCACCAGGATCGTGTGCTCCCACTGGGCGGACAGGCTGCGATCCTTGGTGACGATGGTCCAGCCGTCTGGCAGTTCCGAAATCGCGGCCTTGCCGGCGTTGATCATCGGCTCGATGGTGAAGGTCATGCCGGCGACCAGTTCGACGCCGGTGCCGGGCTTGCCGTAGTGCAGCACCTGCGGTTCCTCGTGGAAATTGAGGCCGATGCCGTGGCCGCAGAACTCCCGCACCACCGAGAAGCCGTTGCCCTCGGCGTGTTTCTGGATCGCCGCGCCGATGTCGCCGAGGGTTGCTCCCGGGCGCACCCTGACGATGCCCGCCCAGAGGCACTCGTGGGTGACCGCGCACAGCCGCTTGGCGAGGATCGAGCCCTCGCCGCCGACCACGAACATCCGGCTGGTGTCGCCGTGATAGCCGTCCTTGATGGTGGTGATGTCGAGATTGACGATGTCGCCCTGCTTCAGCGGCCGATCGTTGGGTACGCCGTGGCACACCTGGTGGTTGATCGAGGCGCAGATCGACTTGGGGTAGGGCGCGTAGCCGGGCGGCGCGTAGTTGAGCGGGGCGGGGATGCAGCCCTGGACGTCGACCATGTAATCGTGGCACAGGCGGTCGAGCTCTGCGGTGGTCACGCCGGGCACGACGAAGGGCTCGATGTAGTCGAGTACTTCCCCGGCGAGGCGTCCGGCGATGCGCATCTTGTCGATTTCCAGCGGGGTCTTGATAGTGATGCTCATAGGGTCGGGGAAGAGTTGCGTCGGGTGGAATTCTACCTGCAGCGTAGGGTAAATGATGCCTGACTTGAAGAGACCTGGGCAAAACCGTTATAATCCGCCGCTTGTCTTGTCCGGGCCGGTGCAATGGTTGATCTTGCCGTTGATCTGGCTGATTTTGGCGCGACAAAATTCACACGCCTGGCGGCGAACAGGGTGCCCCGTAGCGATATCGTAGCAATACGCGGGGCTCATCGGCCGGGCGGCGGATCAACCCTATTCGGAGATTTACCATGACTACAACGACCATGCGTCAAATGCTGGAAGCTGGTGTGCACTTTGGCCACCAGACGCGTTTCTGGAACCCGAAGATGGCTCCCTACATCTTCGGCCACCGCAACAAGATCCACATCATCAACCTCGAGAAGACCCTGACCAAGTATCAGGAGGCGATGGGCTTCGTGAAGAAGCTCTCGGCCAAGAAGGGCAGCATCCTGTTCGTCAGCACCAAGCGCCAGGCGCGCGAAATCCTCGCCGAGGAAGCGCAACGCGCCGGCATGCCCTTTGTCGACGAGCGCTGGCTGGGCGGCATGCTGACCAATTTCAAGACGGTCAAGCTGTCGATCAAGCGCCTGAAGGACCTGGAACAGATGTCCCTGGACGGCACCTTCGAGCGCATGAGCAAGAAGGAGGCGCTGATGTCCCAGCGCGAAATGGACAAACTCAGGAAGAGCATCGGCGGCATCAAGGACATGGCCGGCCTGCCCGACGCCCTGTTCGTGATCGACGTCGGTTACCACAAGATCGCCATCACCGAAGCCGGCAAGCTGGGTATCCCGGTGATCGGCGTGGTCGACACCAATCACTCGCCTGAAGGCGTGAGCTACGTCATCCCGGGCAACGACGACTCCAGCCGCGCCATCCGGCTCTATGCCCGCGGCGTCGCCGACGCCGTCCTGGAGGGCCGCAGCGAGTCCTTCAACGAGGTGCTGGCGGCGGTGGCCGGCGAAGACGAGTTCGTCGAAGTCGAGGACGCGGCCGAGTAAGAAAGCACACAGACACGGGGGCATAACGATGCCTCCGTGGGGTCAATGCATTTGAGTGGAGCAAGACAATGGCGGAAATTACCGCAAGCATGGTGAAGGAACTGCGCGAGAAGACCGACGCGCCGATGATGGAATGCAAGAGGGCACTGACCGAGGCCGAAGGCGATCTCATCCGTGCCGAGGAAATCCTGCGCGTCAAGCTCGGCAGCAAGGCCAGCAAGGCGGCCGGCCGCGTCGCCGCTGAAGGGATCGTCGACACCTATTTTTCTGCCGACGGCAAGCTGGGCAGCATGATCGAGGTCAATTGCGAGACCGACTTCGTCGCCAAGAACGACGATTTCCTCGCCTTCACCCGGAACCTGGCCGAACTGGTGGCCAAGAACGATCCGGCCGACGTCGCCGCGCTCTCGGGTATGAGCCTGGGCGACAAGACGGTCGAAGCCGCGCGCACCGCGCTGGTCGGCAAGATCGGCGAGAATCTCTCGATCCGCCGCTTCGTCCGGGTCGCGGCCAAGGGCCGGTTGGCCAGCTACGTTCACGGCGGCGCCAAGATCGGCGTGATCGTCGACCTGGTCGGCGGCGACGAACAACTGGCCCGCGATCTGGCGATGCACATCGCCGCGGCCAAACCGAAGTCGCTCGACGCCTCGGGCGTTTCAGCCGAGCTTCTGGACACCGAGCGGCGCATCGCCATCGAAAAGGCGCGGGAAGCCGGCAAGCCTGAAACGATGCTGGAGAAGATCGCCGAGGGTACCGTGCAGAAATACCTGAAGGAAGTGACCCTGCTCGGCCAGCCCTTCGTCAAGGACGACAAGCAGACCGTGGAGCAGTTGCTGAAGAGCCGGGGCGCGAGCGTGGCGGGCTTCACCCTCTACATCGTCGGCGAGGGCATTGAGAAGAAGCAAAACGATTTCGCCGCCGAGGTCGCCGCTCAGGCCGCCCAGGCCACTTCGGCCGCCAATACAGCCGCCGCCAAATAAGCATGGGCATGGCCACCGCCTATAAGCGCATCCTGGTCAAGCTCTCGGGCGAAGCCTTGATGGGCGACGATGCCTACGGCATCAACCGCGCCACGCTGGCGCGGATCGTCGCCGAGATCACCGCCGTGGTCGAACTCGGCGTCGAAATCGGGGTGGTGATCGGCGGCGGCAACATCTTCCGCGGCGTCGCCGGCACCGCGACCGGCATGGATCGGGCGACGGCGGACTACATGGGCATGCTGGCCACGGTGATGAATGCCATGGCGCTCGCCGATGCGATGCGCCAGGCGGGCGTCAATGCCCGCGTGCAGTCGGCGCTCAACATCGAGCAGGTGGTCGAGCCCTATATCCGGGGCAAGGCGATCCGTTACCTCGAAGAGGGCAAGGTCGTCATCTTCGGCGCCGGCACCGGCAATCCCTTCTTCACCACCGACACCGCCGCCGCGCTCCGCGGCTCGGAGATCGGCGCGGAGATCGTGCTCAAGGCGACCAAGGTCGACGGCGTCTACAGCGCCGATCCGATGATCGATGCCAGCGCCACGCGCTACGCCCGGATCAGCTTCGACGAAGCCATCAACCGCAATCTGCGGGTCATGGACGCCACGGCGCTGGCGCTTTGCCGCGACCAGCGGCTGCCCATCAACGTCTTTTCGATATTCAAGGCCGGTGCGCTAAAGCGCGTGGTGCTGGGCGAGGACGAGGGCACCATGGTGCACTGCTGAGGAGAGAATCAGGATGACCGCCGAACTCAAGAAGACCACCGAACAGAAGATGCAGAAGTCGCTCGATGCCTTGAAGGCCGACCTCGGCAAGATCCGCACTGGCCGCGCTCACACCGGCATCCTCGACCACGTTCAGGTCGATTACTACGGCTCGATGGTGCCGATCACCCAGGTCGCCAACCTCACCCTGATCGATGCCCGCACCATCGGCGTGCAGGCTTGGGAAAAACCGATGGTCGGCAAGATCGAGCGCGCCATCCGCGACGCCGATCTGGGTCTCAATCCCGCCAACCAGGGCGACATGATCCGGGTGCCGATGCCGGCCCTGACCGAGGAGCGCCGGCGCGAACTGATCAAGGTGGTCAAGCACGAAGGCGAGAACGCCAAGATCGCGGTGCGCAATCTGCGCCGTGACGCCAACGCCCACCTCAAGGAGGGCTTGAAGAAGAAGGAGATCCCCGAGGATGCCGAGCGCCGCGCCCAGGACGATATCCAGAAACTGACCGATCGTTTCGTGACCGAAATCGACAAGGTGCTCGCGGACAAGGAAAAGGATCTGATGGCCGTTTGAACGCGGTCTCATTGCCAATGGAGGGAGATGGTTTGAGCCGCCCACCCAGTTCCACCCAGGCTATCCCCGCCACCGGCGCCGGCCCGCAGCACGTCGCCATCATCATGGACGGCAACGGTCGTTGGGCCAAGAAGCGCTTCCTGCCGCGCATCGCCGGCCACAAGCGCGGCGTCGAAAGTGTGCGCGAAATCGTCAAGGCCTGCATCGAACGCGGCATTCCCTATCTCACCCTGTTTGCCTTCAGTTCCGAGAACTGGCGCCGCCCGGCAGAGGAGGTCTCGTTCCTGATGGGCCTGTTTATGCGCGCCCTGGAAAACGAAGTGACCAAGCTCCACCGGAACGGCGTGCGTTTCCGGGTCGTCGGCGATCTTTCCCGCTTCGATCCGCAACTGGTCGAGTTGATCCGGCGCGGCGAGGCGAAAACGGCCGGAGAGACTCGCCTGACGCTGACTATCGCCGCGAACTATGGCGGCCGCTGGGATATCCTGAGGGCGATCGAACGGATGCTCGCCGCCCAGCCCGACAAGCGCGGCGAATTCACCGAGGCCGATCTCGCACCGCATCTGGCGATGGCCTTTGCCCCCGAGCCGGACCTGTTCATTCGCACCGGCGGCGAAGAGCGCGTCAGCAACTTCCTGCTCTGGCAGCTTGCCTACACCGAGCTGTATTTCACCGACATGCTCTGGCCGGATTTCGATGCCGCCGCGCTCGATGTCGCGATCGCCTCCTACCGCAGCCGCGAGCGCCGTTTCGGGCGCACCAGCGAACAACTCGGCGAACAACTGCACGGCGAACGCCGGCAGCAGCCGGCTGGCCCAGCCGATTTTCCCGCTGCCGAACGGGAGGCCAGGCCGACTGATGCTTAAGACGCGGGTCATCACCGCGCTCTGCCTCGCCGCCGGACTCCTCGCCGCGCTGTTCCTGCTGCCTCCGGCGGCAAGCGCTGCGGTCTTCGCCGCCGCCATCGGACTGGGCGCCTGGGAGTGGGCCGGACTGCTGCACACCGATAGGCATGGGCGTTGGCTCTACGCCGGGCTCACCCTGGTCCCCTGTCTCGCGCTCTACCTCGGCGGCATGCCGGCGACGCTGATCAACGTCCTCTTGGCCCTGGCGCTCGGTTTCTGGCTGCTGCTGGTGCCGCTGTGGTTTTCGCGTCGCTGGGCGTTGAGGGCCGATATCATAGGATTCCTGCTCGGCTGGTTGCTGCTCGTGCCCAGTTGGGCGGCGATGGTGATGCTGCTCCGGAGAAGCCCGCTGTTGTTGCTTGCGGCGATGAGTCTGATCTGGGTTGCCGACATCGCCGCCTATTTCGCCGGCCACGCCTGGGGCAAGCGTAAGCTCGCGCCGACCATCAGTCCGGGCAAGACCTGGGAAGGCGCCGCCGGCGCGCTTCTGGCGATGATCGCGTACGGTTTGGTTCTGGGGTATGCAACCGGCTATCTGAAGGAGCCCGGCCAGTTTGTCCTGGCGGCTGCCGCCCTGGCGCTGGCCACCGGCATCAGCATCGTCGGCGACCTGTTCGAGTCCCTGGCCAAGCGTCAGGCGGGCGTCAAGGACAGCAGTGCGCTGCTGCCAGGCCACGGCGGTATCCTCGACCGCATCGACAGTCTTACCTCGACCCTGCCGCTGATCGCTCTGGCCGCCGCCTATCTGACCTGACATGCCAGCCCTCAAAAAACGGCGATTGACCGTGCTCGGCGCCAGCGGCTCGATCGGGGTCAGCACGCTCGACGTGGTGGCGCGCCATCCCGAGCGCTTCGAAGTGATCGCATTAAGCGCCCATACGCGCGTCAATGTGCTGGCCCGGCAGTGCCTGCGCCATCGTCCGCGCTATGCCGTGGTGGCGAGTCAGGAAGACGCCCGCACCCTGGCGACGGAACTGGCCGCAGCGGGCTTGAGCACCGAGGTGCTGGCGGGCCCGGCGGCGTTGGCGCAGGTGGCAACGCTGCCCGAAGTCGATACGGTCATGGCGGCGATCGTCGGCGCCGCCGGCCTGGCGCCGACCCTGGCGGCAGTGCGCGCCGGCAAGCGCATTCTGCTCGCCAACAAGGAGGTGCTGGTGATGGCCGGCGCCCTGTTCATGGCCGAACTGCGTCGTTCGGGCGCGACCCTGCTGCCCATCGACAGCGAGCATAACGCGGTGTTCCAGTCCCTGCCCGCCGACTATGACGGCACCTTCGGCCACAAGGGGGTGCGCCGCATTCTGCTCACGGCGTCGGGCGGGCCTTTCCTCAATACGCCGGTCGAGGCGCTCGCCGGGGTCACGCCGGACCAGGCTTGCGCCCATCCGAACTGGGTGATGGGACGCAAGATTTCCGTCGACTCGGCGACCATGATGAACAAGGGCCTTGAGGTGATCGAGGCGCACTGGCTGTTCAATGCGCCGGCCGAGCGGATCGAGGTAGTGATCCATCCGCAAAGCGTGATCCATTCGCTGGTCGAATACGCCGACGGTTCGGTGCTGGCGCAACTGGGCAACCCGGACATGCGCACGCCGATCGCTCATGCGCTGGCCTATCCGGAGCGGATCGAGGCCGGCGTGGCGCCGCTCGACCTGTTCGCCATCGCGCAGTTGAACTTCGCGCGTCCCGATCTCTCCCGCTTTCCCTGTCTGGCGCTGGCTTACCAGGCGCTCACCGCCGGCGGCAGTGCCGCTACGGTACTCAACGCCGCCAATGAGGTGGCGGTGGTGGCCTTCCTCGCCGGCCGGCTGCCCTACCTCGCCATCGCCGATACCATTGCCGCGGTGCTCGATGCGCTGCCCGTAACACCGCTGCCGGATCTGGAAGCGGTCCAGGGCGCCGACCAGGCGGCCCGCGCCGCCGCTACCGCCACCCTGGCGCGGGGGGCCCGATGAACCTGGGCAACTTCATGTTCTACCTGGCCGCCTTCGCGCTGGCCTTGGGTACCTTGATCGTCGTGCATGAGCTCGGCCACTTCGTCGTGGCGCGGGCCATCGGGGTCAAGGTGCTGCGCTTTTCACTCGGCTTCGGGCGGCCCCTGTGGCTTGTGCGCATCGGCCGGGACCGCACCGAATGGGCGATCGCCGCTTTTCCGCTGGGCGGCTACGTCAAGATGCTCGACGAGCGCGAAGGGCCGGTCGCCAGCCACGAATTGCCGCGCGCCTTCAACCGCCAGCCGGTCGGCAAACGATTTCTGGTGGTTGCCGCCGGCCCCCTGGCCAATCTGCTGCTGGCGATCCTGATCTACTGGCTGCTGTTCATGCACGGCGCTGAGGTGCTTCGTCCCGTCCTGGCAGCACCGCCGGCCGCCACCGCTGCGGCGGCGGCCGGGGTGGAGAACGGCGAGACCGTGCGCGCCGTCGATGGCAGGCGCGTGCGCAGTTGGGACGAGCTGCGCTGGGAGTTGGTCCAGGCGGCGCTCTCGCATCCGGTGGTGACGCTGGAAGTGGAAAACCGGCATCACGAGATTGCCGCCCTGCACTTGGCTACCGGCGGCTTCAATGCCGCCGATCTCGATACGGATCTGCTGCAGCGCTTAGGCCTCCATCTTTATCGCCCGGCCCTTGCGCCGATCGTCGGCGAGGTGGCGCCGGCTTCGGCGGCGGAGCAGGCCGGGATCCGCGCCGGCGACCGCATCACCGCCGTGGCCGGACAGCCGGTGGTCGACTGGCGCGAGGTGGCCTTGAAGATCCGCGCGTCGCCGGGCCAGTTGCTGTCGTTCGAAGTGCAGCGCAGCGGAGTCCGCATCGCGCTGCAGGCACGGCCGGCGGCGATGGAGGAGGGCGGCCGGCGCATTGGCCGGCTCGGCATCACGGCGCAAGATGATCCCTCATTGCGCGCCGAAATGTTGACCACCGTGCGCTATGGCGTCCTGCCCGCACTGGGTCGCGCGACGCGGCAGACCTGGAACACCGCTGTGTTCAGCCTGCGGATGATCGGGCGGATGATCGGCGGCCAGGCATCATGGAAAAATCTCTCCGGACCGGTGACCATTGCCGACTATGCCGGGCAATCCGCCAAGCTCGGCTGGAGCCATTATCTGACGTTTCTGGCGTTGATCAGCATCAGCCTCGGCGTGCTCAACCTGCTGCCCATTCCGGTACTGGATGGCGGCCATTTATTGTATTATATGGTGGAGATAATCAAGGGCGGCCCGCTTCCCGAGCGGGTAATGGAAATCGGTCAGCAAATTGGCCTTGGCCTGCTTTTTATGCTGATGGCATTCGCCTTCTACAACGATATTAACCGCCTTGTTTCCGGATAGCCGAATGAATAAAAACCTGATCGCTGGACTGGTTGCAGCACTGTTCGCGACCTCGGCCTCTGCCTTCACCCCCTTCGTCGTCAAGGACATCCGCGTCGAGGGTCTCCAGCGTACGGAGGCGGGAACCGTTTTCAGCTACCTCCCGGTCAAGGTCGGGGAGACCATGGACGACGACAAAGCCGCGCAAGCGATCAAGACTTTGTTCGCGACCGGCTTCTTCAAGGACGTGCGCCTGGAGATCGACAACGGCGTGCTGTTGGTGGTCGTCGAGGAACGGCCGGCGATCGCATCGGTCACCTTCACTGGCCTGAAGGCTTTCGAGAAGGATCAGATCAAGAAGGGCCTGGCCGACGTCGGCCTGGCCGAGTCGCGGATATTCGACCGTTCGCTGGTGGACAAGGCCGAGCAGGAATTGAAGCGCCAATATCTGACCCGCGGCTATTACGGAGTCCAGGTCACGACCACGATCACGCCGCTGGAGAGGAACCGCGTCGGCATCAATTTCGCGGTCGACGAAGGTGAAATCGCCAAGATCAAGCAGATCAACATCGTCGGCGCCCACGCCTTCAAGGAAAAGGATCTTCTCGACTTGTTCGTGCTGCGCACGCCAGGCTGGATGACCTGGTACACCAAGAACGACCAGTATTCAAAACAGAAGCTCGCCGGCGACCTGGAGACGCTGCGTTCCTACTACCTCAACCGGGGCTACGTCGAGTTCAACATCGACTCCACCCAGGTGACGATCTCTCCCGACAAGCAGGACATCTACATCACGGTGAATATCTCCGAGGGTGCGCAATACAAGGTTTCCTCGATCAAGCTGGCCGGGCAACTGCTGCTGCCGGAAGCGGAACTGAAGAAACTGGTCAGCATCAAGCCCGGCGACATCTTCTCGCGCGAGAAGCTGACCGAGACCACCAAGAAGATCAGCGAGCGCTTTGGTAACGAGGGCTACGCCTTCGCCAACGTGAACGCCGCGCCCGAGATCGACAAGAACAAGCGCGAGGTGGCCTTCACCATCTTCATCGACCCCGGTCGGCGCGTCTATGTGCGGCAGATCAACATCTCGGGCAACACGCGCACCCGCGACGAGGTGATCCGCCGCGAAATGCGCCAGATGGAGGCGAGCTGGTATGACGGCGAGAAAATCAACCGTTCGCGCACCCGCGTCGATCGCCTCGGCTATTTCGACGACGTGACGGTGGAGACCCCGGCCGTTCCCGCGACCACCGACCAGGTCGATATCAATCTCAACGTCAAGGAGAAGCCGACCGGCAGCGTGATGGTCGGCGCAGGCTTCTCAAGTTCCGAAAAACTGGTCCTGTCCGGCTCATTGCAGCAGCAGAACCTTTTCGGCAGCGGCAAGGACGTGGGTGTTCAGCTCAGCACCAGCAAGATCAATTCGGTCTATTCCTTCTCCTACACCGACCCGTATTACACTATCGACGGCATCAGCCGCGGCTTCGATCTGTACAAGCGCAAATCCGACACCAGTTCCCTGGTGGTGGGCGCCTACAACAGCAAGTCCCTGGGCGGCGGCGTGCGCTACGGCGTCCCGATCTCCGAGAATGACACGGTCAGTTTCGGCCTCTCCGGCGACGTCACCGAAATCACCGTCGATAGCAACAGCCCGGTGCAGTTCCAGAAGTATGTGAACGACTTCGGCTCGTCGAACACCACGCTGCTCGGCACGGTGGGCTGGGCCAATGACACCATCGACAGCCGCTTCTACCCAACCAAGGGCTCGGTCAATCGCATCATCGCCGAAGTCGGTTTGCCGGGCGGAACGCTGCGCTACTACCGCACCACGCTCCAGCACCAGCAATTCGTCCCGATGTTCAGCGGCAAATCCACGCTCTCGCTCAATGCCGAATTCGGCATCGCCAATGGCTACGGCGGCCTCGCTCTGCCCTTCTTCAAGAATTTCTATGCCGGCGGCATCGGTTCGGTGCGCGGCTACGACACCAGTTCTCTCGGTCCGATGGATGCGGCGACCAGTGCCCGTCTGGGCGGCACCCGTCGCCTGGTGGGCAACGCGGAATGGCTGTTGCCGATGCCCGGGATGGGCCTGGACAAGTCGGTGCGTCTGGGCGTGTTCGTCGATGGCGGCCAGGTCTGGGGCGCCGGACAGAAGATCAGTCTGGGCGATTTGCGCTACAGCACCGGCGTATCATTGGTCTGGTCTTCGCCGATGGGGCCGCTGAAGTTCAGCTTTGCCAACCCGCTCAACAAAAAGCCGGGGGACAATATCCAGCGCCTGCAGTTCCAGATGGGCACCGTGTTTTGATATTCTTATTGCAGCAAGGAGAACCAATTTGAACAAGATTTTCGCACCGTTGTTGCTGGCCGCCGCCTGCTTGCTCGTCGCCGCTCCCGCCAGCGCGGAATTGAAGATTGGCTTCGTGAACAGCCAGCGCATCCTGAACGATGCGCCGCAGGCCGCCAAGGCGAAGAAGAAGATCGAGAAGGAGTTCGAGAAGCGCGACCAGGACTTGCAGAAGGTCGCCAAGCAATTGCAGACGATGCAGGCGAACATGCAGAAGAACTCGGTCACCATGTCGGATTCCGAGCGGCTCGACAAGGAACGCCAGTTCAACGAACTCAACCGCGACTTCCAGCGTAAGCAACGGGAGTTCCGCGAAGACCTGAACCTGCGCCAGAATGAAGAAATGGCGTCGATTTTCGACAAGGTCAACAAGGTCATCAAGAACATCGCCGAGACCGAGAAGTTCGACCTCATCCTCCAGGAGGCGGTCTATGCCAGTCCGCGCATCGACCTGACCGACCGGGTGATCAAGGCGCTCAGCGACGGCTCCAAGTAAGCGTGTGGCTGCCGTCCGCCTCGACCAGATCGTTGCCCGCTTCGGCGGCGAACTGATCGGTGATGGCGACCGGATGATCGTCCAGGTCGCCTCCCTGGAGCGTGCCGGCCCGGACGAAATCAGTTTTCTCTCTCATCCGAAGTACCGCGCCAAGCTGGAGGACACCCGCGCCGGCGCCGTCATCCTCTCCCGACAGGCGGCAGCCGCCTGCCCGGGCGCCTGTATCGTCAGCGATGCGCCCTATGCCTATTTTGCGCGCGTCTCGCGCTGGCTGAATCCCGACCGCCGCCTCCCCGCCGGTATTCATCCTGCCGCGACGGTCGCCTGCCTGCTGCCGGCGAGCGTCAGCGTCGGTGCCGGCGCCGTTGTCGGCGAGGGCTGCGTGATCGGCGAGCGCGTGAGCATCGGTCCGGGCTGCGTCATCGGCGACGGTGCTTCGATCGGCCCCGACTCCGTCCTGCATGCCAACGTCAGCGTCTATCCGGGCTGCGTCGTCGGCTGCCGCGCGATTGTGCACTCCGGTGCGGTGATCGGCGCCGACGGCTTCGGTTTTGCGCCCGATGCCGATGGTTCCTGGCTGAAGATCCCGCAGATCGGTGGCGTCGCCATCGGCGACGACGTCGAGATCGGCGCCAATACCACCATCGACCGGGGCGCACTGGACGACACCGTGATCGAAGAGGGAGTCAAGCTCGACAACCAGATCCAGGTCGGCCACAACGTCCGTATCGGCGCCCACAGCGCGCTGGCCGGCTGCGTCGGCATCGCCGGCAGCGCCAGGATCGGCCGGCGGTGCACGGTCGGCGGCGGCTCGGTGATCCTCGGCCACATCACCATCGCCGACGGCGTCAATATTTCGGCGGGCACGCTGGTGGCGAAGTCGATCACCCGGGCGGGCAATTACACCGGCACCGTGCCGTTTCTGGAGCACGCCGACTGGTTGAAAAATTTCGCAAGACTTCGTCACCTCGACGCGATGGCGGATAAAATACGCGCCCTCGAAGCGCAAGTGGCGCGGTTGGCCGAACAGGAGAAATGACATGACCCTTCCCCCCAACCCGCTGCCCGCCGATCCGGGTGACCCCGCCGGCTGCGCCATGACCGCGATGGATATCCATGAAATTCTGGAGTACCTGCCGCATCGCTATCCCTTCCTGCTGGTCGACCGGGTACTCGAGTGTGTACCGGGCAGCCGCATCCTGGCGCTGAAGAACGTCAGCATCAACGAGCCCTTTTTCCCCGGCCACTTCCCACATCACCCGGTGATGCCCGGCGTCCTGATCATCGAGGCGCTGGCGCAGGCCGCCGCCATCCTCTCGTTCAAGACCGCGGGCAACAAGTCCGATCGAAGCTCCGTGTACTATTTCGTCGGCATCGATAACGCCCGCTTCAAGAAGCCGGTGCTGGCCGGCGACCAACTGCTGCTCGATGTCGAGATCAGCCGCAACATGCGCGGCATCTGGAAGTTCGCTGCTCAGGCGCGGGTCGGCGACCAGGTGGTCACCGAGGCGGAACTGATGTGTACCATGCGCGCGATTCCATGACCCAGCTCGCTCCGCCTTCCATCCATCCGACCGCCATCGTCCATCCGGATGCCAAGCTCGGGCACGGCGTCGAAATCGGCGCGTTCACGGTGATCGGCGCCGATGTCGAAATCGGCGAGGGCAGCCGGATCGGCCCCCACGTCGTGATCGAGGGACACACCCGGCTCGGCCGGGACAATCACGTTTTCCAGTTCTGTTCGATCGGCGCCATCCCGCAGGACAAGAAATACGCCAATGAGCCGACCCGACTGGAGATCGGCGACCGCAATACCATCCGCGAGTTCTGCACCCTCAATGCCGGCACCGCCCAGGATGTCGGCGTGACCCGACTGGGCAGCGACAACTGGATCATGGCCTATGTCCATCTGGCGCACGACTGCCAGGTTGGCAACCACACCATCTTCGCCAACAACTCGCAGTTGGCGGGCCATGTGACGATCGGCGACTGGGCGATACTGGGCGGCTTCACCGGGGTGCATCAGTTCGTCCGGATCGGCGCCCACAGCCTCACCGGGATTGGCAGCATGCTGCTGCAGGACCTGCCCCCCTTCGTCACGGCCTCGGGCAATCCGGCGAGCCCGCACGGCATCAACAGCGAGGGCCTGAAACGCCGGGGGTTCAGCCCGGCCGCGATCATGGATATCCGGCGCGCCTACAAGACCTTGTACAAGTCCGGCCTGAAACTCGCCGAGGCGCAGGCGGCCATCGTCGCAGTTGCCGAGGCCACGCCAGAGCTCCAGCCGCTGTGTCACTTCCTGGCGGCTCCCGGACGCGGCATCCTCCGCTGAGCAGGACATGGCCGGGCAGATAAAGATTGCCGTGGTGGCGGGGGAGGCCTCGGGCGATCTGCTCGGCGCCCACCTGATCGGAGCGCTCAAAGCCCATCTTCCCGATGCCCGATTTCTCGGCATCGGCGGTCCCAAGATGCAGGCGGCGGGGCAAGATGCCTGGTGGCCGGCGGAGAAGCTCGCGGTGCACGGCTATGCCGAGGCGCTGCGCCATTACCGCGAGATCGCCGGCATCCGCCGTCAGTTGCTCAAGCGTTTGCTGGCCGATCCGCCCGACGCCTTCATCGGCGTCGATGCGCCCGACTTCAATCTTTGGCTGGAGGCGCGACTCAAGGCCGCGGGAATTCCCGCGATCCACTTCGTCAGTCCCTCGGTCTGGGCCTGGCGGCCCAAGCGCCTGCGCCGGATCGCCCGCTCGGTGAGCCAGATGCTCTGCCTGTTTCCGTTCGAGGCGGCGCTCTACCGGAAGCACGGCGTTCCAGTCTGCTACGTCGGCCATCCGCTGGCCGACCTGATCCCCCTCGATCCCGACCAGCGCGCGGCGCGTGATCGACTCAACCTGGAGCCCGAGGGCCTGGTCTTTGCCTTGTTGCCGGGCAGCCGTCAGTCGGAGCTGCAATACCTGGCCGGAACCTTCATCGAGACGGCCCGGCGCCTGCACAGTCGCTATCCCCAGGCGCGCTTCCTGGTGCCTCTGGTGACGCGCGAGACGCGCATCCAGTTCGAGAATGCCCTATGGTCCGCCGGCGCACAGGAACTGCCGCTGACCCTGCTGTTCGGTCACGCCCACGACGCCATGGCCGCCGCCGACGCCATCCTGGTGGCGAGCGGTACGGCAACGCTGGAGGCGGCGCTATACAAGAAGCCGATGGTGATCGCCTACCGGATGTCGCCGTGGTCCTGGCGCCTGATGCGACGGATGCGGCTTCAGCCCTGGGTCGGACTGCCGAACATTCTTGCCGGTCGCTTCGCCGTGCCGGAGTTCCTCCAGGACGAGGCGACCCCGGACAACCTCGCCCAGGCGCTGGGTAACCTGGTCGCGGATCCGGTCGTCGGCCCACGCCTGTACCGGCTCTTTTCCGAGCTGCATCGGCAGTTGCGTCAGAACACCGCCGACAAGGCGGCAGCGGCGATCCTGCCGCTGTTGCGGTCGCAGGTATGACACTCCTCGCCGGGGTGGATGAAGCCGGGCGCGGCCCGCTGGCCGGGCCGGTCTATGCCGCGGCGGTGATCCTCGATCCGGCGCGACCAATCGAGGGGCTGGCCGATTCCAAGACGCTCTCGGCCAAGACCCGCGAGCGCTTGGCCGCACTGATCAAGGAGCGCGCCCTGGCCTGGGCGGTGGCCGCCAGCAGCGTCACTGAGATCGATACCCTGAACATCCTGCAAGCCAGCCTGCTGGCGATGGCCCGCGCGGTTGCCGCACTGCGGCCGCAGCCCGACGGGATCGAGGTCGATGGTCTGCATTGCCCAACCGTTCCCATGCCGGCGTGCGCCATCGTCCGGGGCGATGCACATGTGGCGGCGATTGCCGCCGCCTCCATTCTCGCCAAGACCGCGCGCGACGCCGAGTTGCTGCGTCTGCACGCGCTCTTCCCGCAATACGGTCTCGACCGCCACAAGGGTTATCCGACCGCGGCGCATCTGGCCGCCCTCGACCGACACGGTGTCGCGATCATCCACAGACGCAGCTTTGCCCCGGTGCGCCGCTTATTACAGGGAAATCAAAAATGAAACTGGTACCGCTGTTGTTGTTCCTGCATCTCGCCGCCGTTGTCGTCTGGGTGGGCGGCATGTTCTTCGCCTATCTCTGCCTGCGGCCGGTGGCCGCCGAACAACTGGAGCCGCCGCAACGTCTGGCGCTGTGGGCGGGTGTGTTCGAGCGCTTCTTCCCCTGGGTATGGTCGTCGCTGGTCTTGATCCTCGGCAGCGGACTGACCCTGTTCGGGGTCATCGGCGGGAGCGACTGGCATGGTGCGCCGCTCCACTGGAATCTGATGATGGCGACCGGGATCATCATGATGCTGATCTTCGCCCATCTCTATTTCGCGCCCTTCCAGTCGCTGCGCCAAGGGGTGGCCACCGCCGACTGGCCCAGGGCCGGTGAAGCGCTCGCGCAGATCCGGAAACTGGTCGGTTTCAACCTGTTCCTGGGATTGATCACCATCGCCATCGCCACACTCGGGATCTATCTCTAGCATTGGGGCTGAATTCAAGATCGGCGTCATGAAACACATCAGCTCGCGCGACAACCCGGGCTTCAAGGCCTTGCGCGTCCTCGCCGAGGGCGCGCGCGAGCAGCGCCGGACCGGGCTCTGCCTGCTCGACGGCAGCCATCTGGTCGCCGCCTATCGCGACAAGGTCGGTCTGCCCGAACGCCTGGTGGTGAGCGAGCACGGCGCCACCCAGCCGGAAATTGCCGCCCTGCAGGCCCGGCTTGCCGGAACCGAGACTTGGCTCATCAGTGACCGCCTGTTCGCCGAGCTCTCGGGCGTGGCGACGCCGAGCGGCATCCTGGCCTTGATCCGCATTCCTGCCGCGCCCGCGATAGCTTCCGGTCGCGGCTCCTGCGTCCTGCTCGACGCCTTGCAGGATGCCGGCAATGTCGGCTCGATCCTGCGCAGCGCTGCCGCCGCCGGTATCCGCGACGTCTTCCTGGGCAAGGGTTGCGCCGGCGTGTGGACGCCGCGGGTGCTGCGCGCGGCGCAAGGCGCCCATTTCGATCTCGCGCTGCGCGAACAGGCCGATCTGGCGCAAGTCATCAATGATTTTTCCGGCATCGTCGTTGCCGCCACCGCGCACGACGCAGCGCCGCTGTACCGGCTCGATCTCAGCGGCGATGTCGCCTGGCTGTTCGGCAACGAGGGGGCAGGAGTGTCGCCGGAATTGCTGCGTCGAGCGAAGCTTCGCGCCGCTATCCCGATGGCACCGGGCAGCGAGTCCCTGAACGTGGCGGCGGCTGCGGCCGTCTGCCTGTTTGAGGAAGTGCGGCAAAAGACGATTCTAGCGCCTTTCCCCCAGCCCCCTTCCCACGGAAGGGGGTGACTGCGGTTCGTCCCTGTGGGAGCCAAAGACGGGACCACCCGAAGAGGTGGCGGGACTCCATGTGTCACACTTCGCCGCGCTTGGGGCGGCCCGGCGCACGGCGCCGACGCTAGCACCTAGCTACGCGGCACAAGTACCCGTAATTGTCACCGGATAAAAACTCCCCGGTGACAAAACGGGCACTAGAAGGTATGGCCGTCGAGCTTGACCGTCTGCATCAGGGTCGCGGCGATTTCCTCGATCGACTTGGTGGTCGAGTCGAGCCAGCGTATGCCCTCCCGCTTCATCAACTTCTGCGCGGCGTCGACCTCGTAGCGGCAGTTCTCCAAGGAAGCGTAGCGGCTCTCGGGTCTCCGCTCGTGGCGGATCTGGGCGAGGCGATCGGGGCCTATGGTCAGGCCGAATAGCTTGTGGCGATGCTTGGCCAGGTTTCCCGGCAAGCGGTTCCGCTCGAAGTCCTCGGGAATCAGCGGATAGTTGGCCGCCTTGATGCCGAACTGCAGCGCAAGGTACAGGCTGGTCGGCGTCTTGCCGCTTCTCGAGACGCCGACCAGGATCACGTCGGCCTTGTCCAGATCGGTGTCGGAGATGCCGTCATCGTGGGTCAGGGTGAAATTGATCGCTTCGATCCGGGCGGCATAATCCTGGGTGTTGGCGCGGCCGTGGGAGCGGCCGATGGTGTGCGTCGAGCGCGCACCCAGTTCCGCCTCGAGCGGCGCGATGAAGGCTTCGAAAAAATCCAGGATCAGGGCGTCGCCTTCGCGCAGGGCGGCCGAGACCAGGGGATTGATCTGGGTCGAGAGGACGATCGGGCGCCGGCCGTCCTCGCGTCCGGCGGCGCGTATCCTGGCGACGCAGTCCTGCGCCTTGTCCACGGAATCGACGAAGGGCATGCGCACCAGGCGAAAGCTCAGGTCCTCGAACTGGGAGAGCAGGCTGTGGCCGAGCGTCTCGGCGGTGATGCCGGTGCCGTCGGAGATGAAAAATACCGTGCGTGAAGCGCTCATAGTTGGGGAGCAGGGGTGGCAAAGGCGATAAAATAGCGGCTTCGCCCGTTACTATCAATTGTTGATTCCCTCGAAAGGCCAGAAATGAAGCGCTACGCAATCGCATTCGACCACCTGCGCATGAGCGACGTCGAGCAGGTGGGCGGCAAGAACGCCTCGCTCGGAGAAATGATCAGCCAGCTCACCGTAAGCGGCGTGCGCGTGCCGGGCGGCTTTGCCACGACGGCGGACGCTTACCGCGATTTTCTCGGTCACCAGGGCCTGGCTGGGCGCATCGAGGCGGCACTCGCCAGCCTCGACGTCGATGATGTTGCGACGCTGGCCAATACCGGGGCGAAGATCCGCCAGTGGATACTCGATACGCCGTTGCCGCCGGCCCTGGAGGCCGAGATCAAGAGCCACTATCAGGCGCTGGCCGACGGCGGGGCCGATGGCGCTTCCTTCGCCGTGCGCTCCTCGGCGACCGCCGAGGATCTGCCCGATGCCTCCTTCGCCGGACAGCAGGAGAGCTTCCTCAACATTCACGGCTACGCCAACATCCTCCATGCCATCAAGGAGGTTTTCGCCTCACTCTACAACGACCGGGCCATCGCCTACCGGGTGCACAAGGGCTTCGCCCACGCCGAGGTGGCGCTGTCCGCCGGCGTGCAGCGCATGGTGCGCTCCGACACCGGCACGTCCGGGGTGATGTTCACCCTGGACACCGAATCCGGTTTCGACGGCGTGGTGTTCATCACCGCCAGTTATGGCCTGGGCGAGACCATCGTTCAGGGCGCCGTGAATCCCGACGAGTTCTACGTGCACAAGCAGACCCTGGCGCAGGGCTTTCCCTCGGTGATCCGCCGCAACCTGGGCTCCAAGCTGATCAAGATGGTGTTCACCGAGAGCCGCGAAGCCGGGGCCAGCACCGCCACCGTGGCGGTTCCCGAGGCGCTGCGCAACCGCTACGCCTTGTCCGACGCCGACGTGCTGGAACTGGCCCGTTACGCGCTGATCATCGAGCAGCACTACGGTCGGCCGATGGACATCGAATGGGGCAAGGACGGCGAAGACGGCAAGCTCTACATCCTCCAGGCGCGGCCGGAAACCGTGAAATCCCAGGCCGGTGGCGGCAGCACCATCGAGAAATACCGCATCAGGCAGCACGGCAAGGTGCTCGCCTCGGGCCGCGCCATCGGCCAGAAGATCGGCACCGGTCCGGTGCGCCTGGTCAAGGACGCCTCCGAAATGGGCAAGGTCAAGGCCGGCGACATCCTGGTCACCGACATGACCGATCCGAACTGGGAGCCGGTGATGAAGCGTGCCTCGGCGATCATCACCAATCGCGGCGGCCGCACCTGCCACGCCGCGATCATCGCCCGCGAACTGGGCATCCCGGCCATCGTCGGCTGCGGCAACGCCACCGCCGTGCTCGACGAGAACGAACCGGTGACGGTCTCCTGCGCCGAGGGCGACACCGGCTACGTGTATCGCGGCCTGCTCGATTTCGACGTGACGCGCCAGGACATCAGCAAGATGCCGCCCTTGCCGGTGAAGATCACCATGAACATCGGCAATCCCGAACTGGCCTTCGAGTTCGCCCAGATCCCCAACAGCGGCGTTGGCCTGGCGCGGCTGGAGTTCGTCATCAACAACATGATTGGCATCCATCCGAAGGCGATCCTGGAGATCGACCAGGTCTCGGCCAGCGTCAGGGACGAGATCCTGCGCCGCTCGCGCGGCTATGCGAGCCCAGAGGCCTTCTTCGTCGAGAAGCTGGTCGAGGGCGTGGCCACCATCGCCGCCGCTTTCTATCCGAAGCCGGTGATCGTGCGCCTGTCGGACTTCAAGTCGAATGAATATCGAAAGCTCCTGGGCGGCGACATCTTCGAGCCGGACGAAGAGAATCCGATGCTGGGTTTCCGCGGCGCCTCGCGCTATGTCGCGCAAAGCTTCCGCGACTGCTTCGCGCTGGAATGCCGGGCGATGAAGCGGGTGCGGAACGAACTGGGCCTCACCAACGTCGAGATCATGGTGCCCTTCGTGCGCAATCTCGAGGAGGCCAGTGGCGTCGTCGAGCTGCTCGCGGCACACGGCTTGAAGCGCGGCGAGAATGAATTGCGCCTGATCATGATGTGCGAGATTCCCTCCAACGCGCTCTTGGCGGAGGAGTTCCTGCAGTATTTCGACGGCTTTTCCATCGGCTCCAACGACCTGACCCAGCTCACCCTGGGCCTGGACCGCGACTCCGGGCTGGTGGCGCACGCCTTCGAGGAGCGCGACCCGGCGGTGAAGAAGCTGCTGGCGATGGCCATCTCCGCCTGCAACCGACTGGACAAGTACGTCGGCATCTGCGGCCAGGGACCGTCCGACCATGCCGATTTCGCCGAGTGGCTGATGGACCAGGGAATACAGTCGATGTCGCTCAATCCCGACACCGTCGTGGATACCTGGATGCAGCTCGCGCGCCATAAGGGAAACGCGGGAGTTACAGGTGCAACCTGAATGGTGGCAGTGGGCGATCGTCGGCATCGCGCTGATTCTCT
>Ga0315268_10002403_pt1 | contig 21120 bp, 16 predicted proteins | sample C1_top_MG_FD_204535 | JGI IMG/M metagenome (GOLD analysis project Ga0315268, IMG submission 204535) | Sediment microbial communities from Yellowstone Lake, YNP, Wyoming, USA - C1_top | ecosystem: Environmental > Aquatic > Freshwater > Lake > Sediment | place: USA: Wyoming | collected 2017-08-01 | reverse complement strand
GATCCATGTCTTCGTCACCTGGCATTTCTTCATCACCAAGTTCCTCACCCGTGTCTTCATCACCTGGGATCTGTTCAACTGGGCTTGAGAAGTCATTGTGAAGACCCTTGTAGAAGATCTTGACCTTGCCTGTCTTTGTGACAAGCAAGCGCAATGCATCTGGGTTCTCACGGAAGGTCAGGACAATCTCCATAGCACCCGGCATAATTTTGCTGTCCTCTTCCATGGACACGCTTTCAATAGTCTTGTCTTCAAGTTCTGCAGCAACAGTTCCGGGCTCTGCACCACCATCCTCGTCACCGGCTAGATCTGCCTCAAGTTCATCATCGGCAGGCTCTTCACCTGTAGGAAGTTCATCAACGCCAGTATCTTCGTCAGGAAGATCACCCATCTCGTCACCCGCCTCAGGAGCAGGACTGTCAGTTGGAAGTTGCTCTTCTGGAGCGCCACCTGGTGTTGGCAGTTCGTCTTCGGTTTGCTCGTCGTCTAGAACTGTGCCACGGCTTGGAGGAGCCTCGTTTAGTTGCTCGGCTATGAACCTATGCAGTTCCTCTTGAACAATACGCTCGAGGACATTACGCTTCAGTTTCAATGACATGGAGGATCTCCTGATTTGTGGGACGGCGCTTCAAGTCTAAATAACCAAGAGAACCTCTTTTGGCTACTCCAGACGCTTTTCCTGGGCACAAGCCCACCTGTCGGCAAAGTGAAGCAGAAGTGCCAGGTCAGGCTCCTTCATTCCATACTTCTCATTGGCCTTCTCATACGGGCCGTCAGAAATACGAATAGCGATGTATTCATCATTGGTTAGGGTGATCCCAAACTTCTGGAGAAGATACATTGTTCTGTCGCAGATGGGCATATACGGTAGATCTTTGTTGATTTCATACAACATACCCTTATTCCTGTGCCAATCTGATGGTTGGTCAATGTACATAGGAATGCCCACGTCTCCAACCTTCCCGAGGTCGTGCATAAGACCAACAAATGCAAGTTGTCTAGGGTCCGAAGCAGGAGCAAGAGCCTTTGCAATGGTCTGCAGGTTGGCAGCAACTCTGATGCTATGATCACACAAGCCACCAACATAACATCCGTGGAAGTCTGTCCGACTACTGGCAGGAGCAAGGAAGAAGTCGATGTTTCCGTATAAAAGCATCTGTTCAACTTTTTCGGCGTGCTGTGGGTTGAAAGATTTCACCAACTTGAGCACCAACTTCTCGTTCTCTACAATCTTCTCTTCACTAATCTTGTTGGCCATAGTTTGGCCCTTTCTTCATTTTAACAACGTGACCGTCCAGTTGCATCAACTTGCGGACGTCTTCCATACTTCCAAACTCATCAGGATGCACATCTATAACTAGTTCATCATGGACCTCGAAAATAACTTTACTCTTCATCGAGCGCAACATCTTCTGTACCTTCACAAATGCCTGCTCAAACACCCAGGTGCTATAAGTCTGAGCATAAAGCCCGACAACTTTACCCTCGTTATCATCTGACGAAACATGGACCTTGCGACCGCTTGGAGTAATGACAAAGTTATCGTCCTGAGCATTCATCCATAGTCTTGCTCTGAACTCTTTGATTGGAGCAATCTTCTTGTCTAGCAAATTTAGAGCGGCCTTAACATTTTCTTTGCTCCAACCTGTCTTTTGGACAAGCGTGTCTTCCTGACCACCGTAAATGTAGATGTATGACAGGAACTTGACACTCTTTCTGAGGTTTGGCGTCACCTGCTGGAAAATGAAACTTGCAGTTCGCTCGTGAAAGTCTTCTGCTCCCTCATACAACTTGGCCATGTCTCCACCAACGCTATTTACAATGCATCTGTAGTCGATAGCATTGAAATCGAATGTGTAGATGAGACCACCTTCGTATCTTGAGGTGATAGCCTCACGAGCAAAGCCATGCGGGATGCCGAGGGTATTGAAACCACCCTCGTGTCGCACTCTGCCAGTTTTGGAACCCATCGGATTGATTAGAGAGGTGACAAATCCTCCCTTACACAGCCCACGCAAAGAGCGAAGAGCACTTCCAGTTGCTGGCTCACTATCTCCATTGATCTTATCCTCTACAAATGGAAGATCTATATGAATGCCATTCAGTTCCACTTCACGCAATGCTCTTATGAAGGGCCAGCGAGCCTCGTAATCGGCGATGAACTCCCCAGGGTCCATACCCTGGCGTTTATGAGCCCATAACTTGTCAATGGTAGCGCAGCGAGCCTTCATCCAGTCTGTCAGCAGTTGTGATGGAATAGCCTGGAGAACTGGCAGATCTATCTTAGTAGTCTTGAGAGCCCGTTGATGTGCGACGACTTTCTGGTCTAGATCAATGTAGGAGTAGTAGATGGACCCTGGGTAAGTCTTTACAAGTTGCTGTGTCAAATACGGCAGCGTCTGCTCTCCGCCAAATAGTGATTTGATGTCCCACAGAACTTTGTCATCGTAGAGTTGCCAGTCAATAACACGGCGAACGTCCCAAACGCCAACTTCTGCACCGGTTCCAAAAAGTCCATGGACAAACTCAGCCCAGTTTTCACTGCGCGGAACAAAGAAATAATGGTCACCAGCAACAAGCGACATTCCCCACGTGCCGTCACGCCCCTTCACCGGGTCGATGGTCACAAACCCGGCTGCCTTACACTGGTCGTAGATGTGGAGGTGGGATACAGTCATCTTAGGATAACTATACCACAGAAGTGGGCTTAGAACTGCTTATTGTTGTATTATGTTACGCTGGGCGACCAAACATACGAACTTGTAGTTGCTGGCATCGCGCCATAACCAAATGCTTCGGCAGCAATCTGAGTTGTTTCTACAGGTTTCGTCTTTGTGGAGGCACCTGCTGGGTTGGATCCTTCTGCTTGCACAGTGATAGATGTTGTAAAGCCTGTCTTGTCTATCTTGTCCGTTTTTGACATCACGTAGAAGAAGCCATCCCAAGCACGAATGCCAAAGTGTATCCACATCAGGCCCATAATGTTGAATGCAAAGTTGCCTATCATTGTGAGGTCACCCTTTATTGCACTACGAAACAATAAAGAACTATCCATCTCACCATCTGCTGTGACTATTGTATTTTGATGTTCACCAGTTATTTGACCACGGTTTAGTTCCATGTTGCGACGGATAAAGATTGACTTCATCATTTCATCTGCAACTATATTGAACTTAGCGCCAGCAAGGAAAGAGTTTGCGTCGTACATACTAATGAATGGCACGCCCATACTTTCCACTTTACTTTGAACTTCAAGGCCTGTTCTGTATTTGCTTTTATTTGCGTCGCTATCAACAGTGAATTCATTGAGATCAGGATCAAGACTAGTCAAGTATCTCTTTCTATCAACAATCCAAATCTGGACATACCCTGCTGCGTCAGGGTTGTAAATGGGAACAAGGTGCATTTCTGGTACAGACCCAGGAATTTGACTTTTCTTGTTCTTTTGATACAGGTTGATGTTCTGCATAATGGCGAACAGTTTGCCGATTATGTTATAGACAGTAATCTGTCCCTTTGTTGTCACAACATCATTTAGTATTTTTGTGACGTCTGACAACTTGAACATAAAGTTGCCAATAGGCATTCCCATCGCCTTCCAGGGAGCGTGATCAATAGCCAAGTCTTGTGAAAGATACGATGAAACTGTTATTGGAGCATTCTTGTTGAAAAACCCTGTGTAGAAATGGATGTGTCTGTATCCAAGATTTGTCATTGCTTTTGACAACGGATCAGAAAAGAGTATCTTCATCACATCTTTCATTGCAATGAACTTCTCTTTTATGACAACACCCTTATCTGTCTTGACGTCTTTCTCTATTGCTGCAAGTGGATCATTCAGTTTGTTTGTCAAAACTGCTATCATACTCTTTAGATGTGTTTGAACAGCCTTTGCCTTTTCCTTATCATCCATTTTCTGATACTCTGCGACATCAGGTTTTGGCATTCCACGCTGATCAAATAATGCAGCCTCACGAACATTCAACTCTCCATCTTCAAATCCCTTGATGGTAATGTCTATCTGGCTATCTGGAGAAATACTAAAGTCATACGTAACGACTGTAAAACGCACGCTTGCCTTTGCTGGCGCTGTGTATTTTGACGGAACTGTGTCTGGAACTCCGCTTGCTTTTGCGCGCTCACGCATTGCCTTCTCTTCAGGATGAAGTTCTCCATCCTTGTGATAGACAGGGATACCCGTGCTAAGCATTGAGTTAGTGCCACCCTGCCATCCATAGGTTAGCATATGCACATTGCCAGGTGTCATTAGAGATGCCAGAGCATTAGAGTTATCACTCAAGTTATTGAACACTTGATCTGGCCTATGCACCTTTATTTGAATATCAACCTCTCTGTACAAAATGAAACCACGAGGATTTACATTCTTGATAGTCACGCTTTCTAACGACATTGCAGGGCGCTCACCAAACCTGCTGCCCATTGATGTACCAAACTTCGGGACGTCCCAGAATTGAGTAGTTATCTCAGGACCAGCAGCCTCGTTTGTTCCACGAATAACACGCCAGATTTTCACATAGGGAACAGCCTTAGCCTTATCAGCAGCACTGATCTGCTTCAACTGTGCTACACCGTCCATTGTTATTCTGCGTATCGTATCATCGCTGGCTGTCAAACCATCTGTGCCAAGCACGTGCCACTCTAGCGGTGCTGCAGAAGCATCTGCACCAAACGTAGTTGTATCTACTGATGGACGATACCGTGATGGTTGTGCGACTGTTTCCATTTTACACCATGTCCAATCTTTCAAGAACAGGTATTACGTCGATTGGAATACGCACAATCGTGCCGGGTTGAATACCAAGTTGATAGCCAATGTTATTTACCAAAGCAAGAAGCCAAGCATACTGGTCATCACCGTAATACTTGTTTGAGAGTTTGTCAAGACGATCACCAAGTTCCCACGGATGATCGTAAGTCTTTAGTCCCGTCAAAAAGTCAATCTCTTTTACACCATGATACGATTGTGGCAGGTCCCAGGTTGCATAATGGCGTGGTTCAGGTTGATCTGAACGCTGTAAAACTCGTGTTGGAAAGTATCTTGACTTGGCCATGTTATGTTCCGGTCTTAGGGTTTGCATCTACTGCTGGATTGTTTAGGTATTCCTTGCCAAATGTTGCTCTAAACCTAGAGATGCCATTCTTTACATTGACAGCGCCACCCGGGCCATTTGTCGTTGCATCAATACCACCAAAGATAAGACCACCTTCTTTTTCGCTTCCACCCTTGATGCTTCCGATGGCGTATTCGTGAAGTGCATGGAAACCTAGTGAGACATCAATGTTCTTTGGAACACGGCGACCTTCCAAGAGTTCCCACGGACTTTCATCATAGTTGAAGTTCAAACTTGTAATCACTCCAGGAACACCGCGGTTTCCATCTGCACCAAGAGCATTGATGACATCACCAACACGCATCTTTATAACAGGGCCAGAGAAGTATCTCAATGTTGCACCACTTTCAAACTCGGGATAGACCATTGATGTTAGCCATCCAAGTTTTTGATAAATAGTCTCTAGATCTTCTGGTGAGAAACTTACAATCTTGAATGATAGACTGATTGTTCTATTTGTATTTTGATAGGTGGCAACAGGATCTACACGACCAAAGTAGTTAGCCATGGTCCATTGCGGCGCAAAATCTTCTGACAAACTCTTGATGAATGGACGGAAATACACAGTTCTAAACTTACCACCTTGAAGTGGGCGTAAGTCAGTAAAGACAAGTGGAACATACGCTTGGTCATCAGACGGTGTATCAAAAGCGTATGCAGCGTCACCAGCGCCAGCAGTACCACGAACAGCAAAGTAGCCACGAGTTTCTTCTGTGTTTTGACTTGTTCTAAATCCTGCAGGTGTATTTGTAAATGATTGAACCAAACCATCAGACATTGGCTCAGCAAGATCAAGTCCTTGGTTTGGTATTGCACCTGCACCCTTTAGTGTAAGTTGAGTTGGGCCTGTCCATAAGTTGGACAACGCAGTCTTCTTTGCATCACTTGTTCCTGACGCAGGATTATTGAGATAAAGAAGATCTGAAATCTTCGGAGCACTTTCTAATGATGTTGCTGAACTGTCGTATCTATTTTCTGTTGATGGATCTTGATCTGCTGTTCTTGTTGTAAGATGCCCAAGAGCACCAGGATTTTTTGTGACTGCTTGTTGCGTCTGCTGTGCAACAGTGTCATCTGGGTAGTAATCAGATGCTTTGGACTTATCGTTATACTTGTTATGATCACCAATGCTCTTGTAAAGCAAGTCTGCTGCTTCATCCTGCTTTGATTGAGCAGCACTTCTAGCATCGGCATTATACGGTGTTTCGTAATCAACAGGTTCAACATTGAACTCAGGAACAGAAATGATGCCGGGACCACTCATTGAACCAGGATTTGAAGGATCTGGTGAGAATGTCTCACCCATCGTTCCTGCAGTGTTCGGCCCGGTGTTTGTAAGCAGTGATGTCGGCGTGGTTTTTACAGTGGGAGAAGCACGACGAGTAAGAGCAGACAGTCCTGCGTTTATTGCAGCCTGAGCCTTCGATCTGCCATAAGTAAGAGCAGTTGTAGCAATCTTGACACCAGCCTGACGAAGATGTAGGTCAGCATTGATGTTTATCATCTTGTCGCCGTGAGTACTGATCGACAAGTCAAGTGGCAGGGGAATAGGAGCCATTCCACCGATGCCAGGAATAGTCACGACAACCTGGTTATTGATCGTCTGGTTCTTCAACATTCCCTTAAGGTCTTCTGCAAGTCCCTGAAGTTCCTTTTCAAGATAACCTGGTGTTTTATTCTGTGCTTCCGTGGCCGCCATCACATTATCGCTGTGCTTTGGGAAATCATCGACCATAGCCTTTCAAGTATCATCACCAGGCAGTGCTTTTCCTGCTTTTTGGTCATCTGCTTTGAGATCTGCTGGATCTGAGAGTGTTGGGGGCAAAGTTATGGGTGCAGAAGCAGCATCGCTGAACTTTGCAGGACCAGGAGTGCTAGATGAACTCGTATCAAGACTGTCAGAGTACTTAGTAGGCCCAGGAGTGCTAGATGAACTCGTATCAAGACTGTCAGAGTACTTAGTAGGCCCAGGAGTGCTTCCTGAGACATCTAAAACTGGTGCTGGCTGAGAAAGTATAGGAGCAGGCTCAAATGGGATGACTGCGGGCGTAGAAAGAACAGGCGCAGGCTCAAATGGCATCACAGCAGGTGTGGAAAGTGGTGGTGCTGCCTCAAATGGTAGGGAAGATGGTAGAGAGGGAGCAGGAGGGAGCGGATTTGCACCATTTTGTACCGCCATAGGCACACTCAATGTGGGCGCGGGTTCAAACGGAATGGTCGCAGGGACCGAGAGCAGCGGAGATGGTTGAATAGCCTGAGGATCAACCACATCGCTATGGTCTTTGGGCTTCATAAAGTCGCCGATGGTTGCCATTTTTATTGCTGTCTCCTGAGGTTGGCCTTATACATCGTATCCTGCAACTTCTCGCTATCAAGTGTCACATGGACGTGGATCTCAGCCATCTCGTTGCTTCCACCACCCATCGTCTTTGCAGTCTGTGTTGCTGGTGTGATGTTTCCTGAAGATGATGGTGTAAATAGTTCTGGACCTTTTTCACCAACAAGGTATGGACTGCTGGATGCTACTGGACCACCACCTGCGCGTGTTGGCGTAGTAACCATAGCATTAGATACATTCTTTGACGTGCGATCATTTCCGTCAAGAGCACTAGCAGCACCAGCAAATGAGTTATCAACGCCACTTACAAGTGCTCCAACATTTTCACTTGCACGCTTTTTCAGATTGTCTTCTGCATTTTTTGGATCAAAGATTGCATCACCAACAAAATCCATTGCAGTTCCTGTAGATGCACCAAGGAACTTGACAAGCGAACCTGCAAGTTTAAGTACAGGACCGATAAGTTGCATGACCTTACCAAGTATCCACATTATGAGTTTTAGAATAGGCGCAACAAACTGGATAATGCCAGAAATAACATCACTAACTGCGTCAAATGTGCTCATTATTCCAGATAGGAATGTCGCAACAGCACCGCTTGTAATAAAATCAGAAATGACATCCCACATTTGGCCAAACGTTCTGCCAATGTTTATCATGTAGCCGCCAAGACCTGCCTGTCCAAGTTTTTCAGAAAACCTATTTATTTTCTTTGTCCAACTCTCAACGTAACTATTAAACATCTCAGCACCACCAAGAAGGCCGCCACCCTTTGCAAACCCATCGTAGAATGGAGCCATTCCCTTAGTAAGCATGTTGTTGATGTTGGCGGTTATAGTCTGCTCAGCAATAAGCATTGATTTAGAGCGCATTAACGACTTCTCGTAGTCCTTTTCAGAAGCCAACTTGTCAGCAGACAACTTAGCCATCTTGTCAAGACTGTCGCGCTCAGCATCTGTCATGTTTTTACGATTAAGCATTGCGTCGATGGTCTCAGCGTCCATCTTTGTGACATCCATCAAATACTTCTTTTCTGCACGCGAAAGACCATCAAGAGACTTACCCTGGTTGAGCAGCGCGTCAGTTATCTTGTCAAACTGCTTCGAAGGATCCTGCTCCATAAACATGTCCATTGCGTTTATGTGCGTTCCAAATGCAGTGTTCAACTTCGCCATGCTCTCGACAGTCTGGTCAAAACTCATTGTCATGTCGATAAACCCAGCAAGTTTATCGAGACCTGTTCCTATCTTTGCAAGTTCTCTTGCTGTTTGCACAAGTTGTTTGCGGGCTGTTGGACCTGAGAGTTCAAACAGAGCCTTACCTGCACCCTGGAACTGTTTAGCAAGAGCGGTGGTACTAACACCTGCGAGTTTTGCTTGCTTTGCAAGGTCAAACATGTAAGTCTTGACATCTTGCAGAGTTTGTCCCTGCTGCATCATTGACTTAGTTAGTTCGCCAACCTGTTGAGCATTCATGTGAACGCCCATTCCCCACTTAATCATTTCTGCTGCTTGCTCTTGAGTATTACGGTTAGTCCAAACCATAGCCTCAGCGAAATCACCAAGACCAGAAGTTATCTCTTCAAGACTCATTCCAAGACCACCAAGACCTTTTACATCCATGAGTTGCTTGAGACCTTCATCACGCATGTCAACTATAGCATCTGTGGTGGTGCCAAAACGCTTTGCCAATGTCGATAAACTTGCCTGTATTTGATTTTGCCACTTAAAAACTCGCTCATGGACTTGTATCAACTTAGTGAAAACAAACATGTAGGCTTCCAATCCCTTTTTGACAAAGTGATAAGCGCCACCCAGTTTGTTTTGCAAAGCAACCTGAGCCATTAGTTTGGGACCATACCTAACGGTGTTTTTGAAACTCACCTCAGTTTGCTTATTTTGATGCTCTATGGCTTTAGTATGCGCAACATACTTTTTATTGGCTTCTTCCAGTTCCTTCTTTTGTTTCTTGTTTAACTTTTTTATTTTTTCAAGTTTTTCAAGTTGTTCGATCTCTTTTTGCAACAGTTTTTTAGCATTCTCATGAAACTTGATGTTCTTTTCAAGCGCTTCATTTTCAAGAAGAGTAACCATGCTAAACTTGGTCGTAATGTCGACCATGGCTTTTTTATTTTCAATCAGATCTTTATACTCTTCAGCCGCTTGCTCAGCAATCTGGAGGCCTGCGTCTTTTGTTTTAGGCGGATTTTTGCGCTTTTTATTGTTTGCCATACTCAATAACTACCCTTGACGATGAAGTTTCTCCCGTTGGTATCTGTGGTATAGTAAAGGTATGGGACTACTCAATAAAAAACTGAGTGATTGGACGGCTAATGACGTCGTTGATGTCTATCTCGCTAAGGAGATGGTCGAGGGCACTGCTCTAGTCGCTGCCAAGATCTTTCTTCCATCTGAAGAGATAGAGACGCTGAGATCAAGCATACACTGCGGTGCTGTTCCTGAGGGTGGTTGGGAACAGTACAAGCATCTTGAAAAGTATCTTAGATACGAAACTGTGCAAGACCCGTGGCTTGCGGGTCGTCTCAAGAAAGATGAATGGCCCGATTGGCTTCTGCAGAAAAGGCCAGAATCTACATCATCTACTTTTGTTGGGTGGGCAGTAGCATACTTTATCCTAGCAATCATTGCAATAGGTCTATTTGCAAAGTATGCACTTTAGCGCTTGCCAGTCTTAGGTGCAGCCTTCCTAGCCTTCTCGTTTGCTTCCTTGATACGTTTGTTCTCTTCTTGCTTACGGGTAATAAGCCACTTCCTATACTCAATGGGTACCGACCACGCCTCAGTCCATGAGATGTGGCAGTACTCTGTGAGCAAGAAGAGTTCTTCTAAAATGTATTTTTTATCTTCAGGTCGAAGGCCAAAAGAAGTCTGTGCCTAGTGGCACTTCTACCTCCCCCTTGAACGAGCATAACTCACACGAAAAATCTGTTGTTAGTTCGATCCCGGGTGTGATCTTGTCAATGTAGCGGCGCAGTTCTCTGCTATCACGAGCAGGAAGATTGCGAATGGTGCTAGCAAGTTTCTGCGGGTCCTTCTCTCCAGATAACTCGATAACCTGCATCTTGAGCCGACCTGTGACAAGTTCTTCACCAGAGTTTGTCTTGCGACCGCGTTCAATAGTCTGAAGAAGTTCGTACTCCTCTTCACCAGTTAGAAGTTTAAATGTTGCAACCTTCTTGCTAACAGGCATCGTGAATGTGAATGCGTTCTTACCGGCTTCAATAGCCAGATCCTCTGGGAATGTCTTGATCGGCAAAGACGTGAGATCAACTTCTTTCTTGACTTCTGCGCCACACTCAGGACACTCTATCTTGATAGGATAACCTGGCCCGTAGCCAGTGATCCTGATGCCGATAAGAGCAGAGTTTCTATCACCAACGAGCATCTTGTCCGGGTCAATAGTCTTGTCAATAATACAACTGCGTAGAAGGCTGCTGATAACTCTGCCTGAACGAACAAGAGCACGAGATGTCAGGATGTCTTCATCCTTTGCTGTCATCGACTTGATGTCTATTCCTGACTTTCCAGCGAGTGGGCTTCCTGGTGGATAGACCCTTCCCTGCGATGGTAGTGGAACGATGTCGGTTGGGACCTGCATTTCCTGCGGTGTTACACTTTGAACTTTGCTCAGTGAGATTGGTTCGTTAGACATTGATGCCTCCGTGACTAAGTAGAGATCACGGAGGCATTTATGCACTGACAGTTTTGTGGTTGATTTATTTACTTTGGTTTCTCGACGATCTTTCTGGCCTTAGTGAATTTTGGGAGGACGTATTTACCTAGCAAGAAAACGCCTACGAATAGGCAAGCAGTAACGGTGAAAAAGATGACGTATTGAAGAACGGAGATGTTCTCTGTGACGGCTTTTACCAATGGAGCGACGACTGTTCCTTCTTCCATGTGATAGATAGCCGTTCAAGAGCCCTTTTGATAAGGCGAATACTGCCTTTTCAATACTGAAGCACAGCGTTGTCGAAGCGTAGAGTGAATGAAATTTCAGTGTTATCAGAGGTTGCGTAGTCTAGGTCGCCGAAATTCACGTCCTGAGGCCATGCACCAATAATGTCCCAGTACTCAACAACTGTGCCCTGCGGGTCAAGAAGTTTGAGGACAATGTCTTGCTTGTAGAATGAAGCATAGCCCATTCTGCCAGTTAGTGGCTCATAGTTCAAGCGCACCCAGTCCATTACCTTCTGAGCTGCCGACGGAGCAATGGGGTCGTGGGTCGTGATGGCGATAGGACCCCACGTTTGCTTGCCTGAGACGTATCTCTTGGTATTGATGTAATCCATTACGACTTCATCAAAAGTGAGCTGCGGGCGTGCTGCAGTCTTGAGAGTATAAGCGTCGATGCCCCTGATCTGCAGGATCCACCGGAACTTCCTCTTAGGCTCATACGTGTTTGATAGCAGTGAGCCAACTTCTAGTGTCTCGGCCATTTTCTGTCTCTCCGTTTAGGCGGGCATTCGGGCCCTTCTGGAGTAAGTAAGAAACCTAGAACCTTTTCAGTCCCGTTAGCACTTTTTCAATAAAACCTCTAGATGATATCATTTACTAACTCTAGATGTTTATGCACCATAATTTTGTATTTCGCACGTTGCAGTGACGTGTACCACAACAGATGCCAGAGAAGAATCAGTCACTGTGCATTTATATACACCAACATATTGAACAATGATAGGATCCGTTGGTGTTAAGCCAGACGTGCCCCAGTGCGCTGTGTTATTAAGATTGTACATTGTAAGTGCAAATCCAGATTCAAACGCCCACGCATAAGTGTATCCGCCAGACCCACCAGAAGCGACTATTGTCACTACGTTTGTGTCAGGTGATACAAGAACATCTGCAAAATCAGCGTCAGCCCATCCGTATGGTTGATCTGATGGTGACGCCAATGCAGATAGCGCAGCAGGTGCCACACCACCAGCAACTGGCGCAAATAAAACTCGCCCAGGAGATGTAGCAGGCAGATTGTTTATTAGTATCGTTCCCATTGTGATTCTTTATACTACAATGCGCATCACGACTTAGATGTCCTTCTCAATGTACGCAGAGATAAACCCAATCTTATTGACCGTGGTAGCATCACCAACAGAGTGGTACATTCTCCAAGACATAGGTTGAGTATTTGCTGGCAGGTTGGCTAGGTTTCCTGTTGTAGCGTAGTCAGCGTATGGTCCAGAACCAACAGAGCCAGAACCTCCAACACTAATAACTTCAAGAGACATACCAACCTGCGTAGCAGAAGGCTTGGCAAAGATGCGAACTTCAAGCACATCACCCATATTGACTGTGATGCTGCTATTGACCTTGACCTGCGTCGCTGCATCGGAGTGTATAAACTGATAGGTAGTGTCGGCCGCGTCCTTACCAACGCCGAACATATTCTTTAGAAGACTTGGATCTGCTGCCGATGGTGATGTCGTAGCATATGCAGTTCCTGTTTGGAACCCGACGAAGAACCTTTGCAGGTTGATCGCGCCAGTGCAAAAATTCACACACCTTCCAACGAAGTAGAACCCGCCTTCATTTACACGTGATCCCAACCACACAGTCGCAACACCGCCACCAGTGCCCACCACAGAACCAGAACCAGCGACAGCAATATAATCAACTCTATGCAGAGTAGAAGAGAAGTTCGTCGTCGAAATAGGTGCTGTTGTTAGACCTCCTGTTGTTGCCAATGTGACGCCCATTACTGTAGGAGCAGTTGCAACGCCGCCAATAGCAGTTGCCCAAGCAACCTTATTCATACCAATCATTGGCTGATACGCACCATCAAGACCAGATGGTCCTTCATAACTCAGAAGATTTCTGCCGGCCTTGAGCCTTGAGTAAATCGTCAAGTTTCCTGCAGCAGGTGTAAGTGTAGATGTTCCTGATGCAAGAGATTTTATTACAAGATTTCCAGATAGATCAACATCTAGTAGGTTAGAACCGGTAAGAGTTGTTGATGCATTGAACTGAACAGACCTATCAGGTCCACCTGCCGCTGCAGCGCCAGCATTTATTGTAATGGTAGCAGTGCTTGCAACAGCAACAGACGCAGTCACACCTGTTCCAACAAAGTTTAGAAGCGTGACGTTTTGTGTGTTGAGGCCTTCATCTTGGACAAGAACTCCACCGCCTCCACCACCGTTGTATGTAATGGTCGCTGTGTTCGTCGCGATGGCAACGCTAGCAAGTGCTGTTCCTGCAAAGTTTATGTATCCAGCGTATCCAACCTGAGAACCAGCATTCTGGATGTTAGCACCACCAGAAAGATAGACTGTGCCTATCCCTGTCGCGGTGTCAGTTGATGCTGACTGAGCAGGACCTGAGAAACTTAGTGCGACAGCGCCAGTCAAAACGCCTGTAATAGCACCGGGACCTAGAACTGAAGTATCTGGAAAATAAGGCATGGTTATCTCTTACTGTGTTATCTCTGTGACGTGCAAGACTGTTGCTTGCGAGCCAGAGTTGATGGCTGTTATGATGCCATTGTAGTTTGCTGGCACTTCATAGTATCCGTTTTGAGCAATACGAACTGTGTATGAGGCCAGTGTTGCTGCTGCACCCAACTTGACGTGCGAAGCAAATGTTGATGAACCAGCATTTTGAATGGTTGCGCCAAGACGGTTTGTGTTGGCAGCAAGTACAGTAGTTACAGAATTTCCTGGGATGGCAACCTGAGCGACGTTTGTTGTTGCTGCGGCCTTTGTTTGAACTATTGTTCCTGAAACTCCACCGCGCTGCCTAACCCATTGCGTTCCATCCCACACTGCATTTAGAGCCATTGCAAGAAGAGCAACTGTCGGGTTTGCGAAGGTGTCTGACGGAGTTGAAGCACCTGTTGCTTGAACAATACCACCAATGAAGACAGGGTTTGCTAGTGATGATGTGACATTGACAGGTGATGTTATTGTCGATGTGACGTAAGCAGGACTTGCGACAGTTGCTGTGACTACAACAGTGTTTGTGATGCTTGTAAGGACACCTGATGTGATAGCAACTGTTCCTGAAACGCCATGGAGACCATCTGTATGAACGTTGTTTGTGATGCTTGTCAGGACACCGGATGTAACTGCAACTGTTCCTGAGACACCCATCAAGCCAACAACATTGACTGGATTTCCCGATGTGCTTGAAACATACACTGGTGAAGCAAATGTCGATGTCACGGTGACAGGGTTCGTGATTGTTCCTAACGTTGTCAAGACACCAGAAGTTATCGCAACAGTTCCTGATACACCAACAAGACCAGATACAGGACCTGAGCCTGCAGGATTTGTCATCGAGACAGCAAGGAAGCCCTCAGCAGTTGATTGAAGTGCTGTAGCAAGATTTCCAACAGAAGTCACACCCATTGCCACAGTGCCAGTTGGAGGATTTGCTACGCCAGTTGCCCAAGCAGCAGCATTTGTAGCAGCGATAGCACCAATGATAGCGACAGATACCGGTGCAGCAGATGAGGCGGTAACATTGACTGGTGACGCTATGGTCGATGTAACATACGCTGGATTTGCGACCGTGGCGGTGATAACAACAGGATTGGTAATGCTTGTTAGAACACCAGATGTAATGGCTACTGTACCGGAAACTCCAACCAAGCCAACAGAAGTAACTGGGTTTGTTATTGTCGTGACAGAAGTAAGAACACCAGATGTTATAGCAACTGTTCCGGATACACCAACGAGGCCAACAGATGTCACAGGGTTTGTTATTGTCGTGACAGATGTTAGGACACCTGATGAGATAGCAACTGATCCTGTAACACCATGAAGACCAATACTACTTACAGGGTTTGCAGCGGTGCTGGTGACATACGACGGATTTGCAAGTGTAGAGGTCACCACGACAGTATTCGTGATGGATGTAAGGACACCAGAAGTTATTGCAACCGCACCAGTTACACCAACAAGACCAGTTGTCGTTGTAGCAAGTGAAGAAGTCAAACCTATAGTAACTGTTCCTGTGATAGGAACTGTTCCTGTGAATGCCACAGTCACTGGAGAGCCCTGGGATGCTGTCACAGTTTGCGTGCCAGTTACCACCCAAGCACCAGTTTGTGCCACTGTGACTGTGCCTGTGATGGCTCCCATCGTTACTGGTATTGACGAGGTGAGACCCAGTGTCACAGTTCCCGTCACGACGAACGCACCAGTTTGATTTACATTTACTGTGCCGGTAGATGTTATAGTTCCTGTGACCGTCGAAGTTCCAGTAATCCAGACAGGGTTAGCAAGTGTGCTCGTGACAACCTGCGTTCCAGCAGTCGTAGCAATAGCACCAGTTATCCAGACAGGATTTGTGATGCTGCTTGTGACATTGAAACCGCCCTCATTCCAGACTGTCAAGTTACCTGTGATGACCTGATTTCCTGCTGGCGTGACATTTATTGATTGTAGATTTCCTGTATTGTGACCACCAACCAATGTCGCTGAGACTGGAGCGATTTGTCCGTCTCCGCCTACAGAGTTTTCGATAGCGACGAATGTTCCTGTAGTAGAAACAACCGATGTGATAACACCAGTGACCCAAACAGGACGATCAGATGATGCAGAAACATAAAGAGCACCTGATTGATCTACCTTGACAAATCGCATTGCGCCGCCATCATTACCGGCGATTTGAACACCATACGAAGGTGTTGTAGAGCCATTCTCACGCATCGAGATCTGGCCTATTGTCTGGTGGTTGTTGCCGTTTATTGATACTCCTGCCTGACCACTTGACCACAACGTCGCTGAAACTCTGATGTGCGTAGCACCAGCAACATCGTATGGAACGAATACACCATTGGCAGTTGTTGTTGATGACACAAGTTCATTTATAGTGCTAGGTCCATACGCTTCAACGGGCCAGTAGTTCAAGCCACCATCAAATGATGCATAGAAGCCAAGTGTTCCATTCCATGTTCCAGTTATCGTAACAGCAATGCCTGCGCTTGCTCCGATAGCCATTGTTACAGTATTGCCTGCTGCGCCAACTGCCGATGGACCTATTGATGCTGTCACAACATTCGCTGAGACTGAGCCTGTAATAATCCAAGAACCAGTTTGTGTTACACTTGATGTTAGAACAGGATTACTTTGACTTACAGTCAGTGTTCCTGTCGTGGCAATAGTTGTTGAACCAGTAATAACCCAAGTGCCAGTTTGAGCAACATTCAATGTTCCAGAAGTATTATGAACCTCAACAGAACCAGTAACTCCCATTAGACCCACCGTCACAATAGATGATGTAAGTCCAAGTGTGACTGTACCAGTGATTGGAATAGTTCCTGTAAATGCGACTGTGACTGGAGAACCTTGTGAAGCGGTGACATTAACTGGGCTTGTTATTGTGCTAGTTACATACGACGGACTAGCAACAGTTGATGTCACGACAACGGTGTTAGTAATAGATGTAAGAACACCAGATGTTATAGCAACAGTTCCACTCACTCCCACAAGACCATCTGCGTGTGCTGTGATAACACCTGATGTCACCGCAATAGCACCCGTTACACCAACCAGACCATCAGCGTGAGCAGTAACAGTTCCAGATGTTATAGCAACTGTCCCTGAAACACCAACAAGACCTTGAACAGTGATCGTACCAGAAGAAATAGCAACCGCTCCTGATACACCAACAAGACCAGTGACTGGTAATGCACCAGTAAGAGCAACTGATGCTGTTAGCGCACCCGTGACAGTTGTTGTGCCTGTTGTCCAGACTGGTGATGCCTGTGTTGATGTGACAACGACAGCATTGGTGATGCTTGTTATAACGCCAGAAGAGATGGCCACAGCACCCGACACACCAACAAGTCCTTGCGCAGTTACAGTACCTGTGACGCCCATCAAACCATCAACATGGACGTTGTTAGTTATCGATGTGATGACGCCAGAAGAAATAGCGACAGTTCCTGTTATAAGAATAGCACCAGAAGCATTGACAGAGACAGGATAAAGGTTTCCATCAGATCCTGAACCACCAACAAGAGTTGCAGACTGTGGAGCAAGAACTCCTGTCTGACCTACAGACTGCTCTGTGGTTGTAATCGGTGGAATGGAAACGACAGTAGAGACAGTTCCCGTTACCCAGACAGGACTTGCTTGAGTTGAAGTTACCTGTATTGTTCCTGTTATAGTGGATGACTGAGTATTCTGGACATAGACAGGAATAGCACCTGATGGTCCTGAACCGCCAGCAACATAGACGTTTTGACCAAGTCCGCCGTCAGAACGAGTTGCGTATGCTACGCCCCATTGAGTCCCTGAACGAACAGGGTACTCATAGACGATCTGGCGGCCAGGAGCCGGGTTGGCTGCTGTGACGAATGTATCGGCGGAGTAGTTTGATGAAGTAGCCATTTTATAAATAAGTTATTTCGAAGAATGCGCAATCAACATAACCTGTGTATGCTGCATTCGTTGGTGATACCGCCTGGCCTGGGCTCACCGACAATGCAACCCAAGCACCAGTAAGTTGAGCACGACTTACTGAAACTCCTAATGATGATGTAAATACACCGCCACCAACATCACCATTGCTTGACAATATTCCAATTGATCCTGACGTTGAGTTGAAGAAACTTGCTTGGAATGTCGGGAAAACATCCCAAGCACCATAATCATTAGCAATGCCAGCCCAATAAATAGTGGATGTAAGAATGGTTGCACCAGACGGGATGCTTGACATATTGTATCCCATTAGCGTCAGTTGTCTTGTCAATGTAGTAGTTGAAGAACCTGTTGCGGTTGAACCATCAAGACCATAAGATCTTGTAGGATTTGACCAACCAAGAACAGTACTTCCTGTTGCAGAAGGATAGAACCTCGTTGTGGTTTTTAGAACCTTTGCCGTGCTCCAGAAGTCACTAAACTTTATTTGACCTGAGGCTGGGATGTTGCCTGTTGTGTCCGTGTTCAAGACATACGTGCCACCCTTATAGTATTCATTGATAGCAATAGGGTTAGCACCGCCAAATTCTGTCTGAATGGCTCCTAGACTTATTGAACCTGAAGCAGCAGGCATTGCCATTTACTTGTTCTCCAAGAATGCAATGCGTGACTGTAGATCTGCTATTTGTCTTCCTTGCTCCTTGACTGCTTCGATGAGCACAGCAATCATTCCTTGGTTGCTTGTTTTGATAGCAAGATAGCCTGGCAGGTTCTCACCAACAGCGTTAGGCAGCACCTTCTGGACTTCTTGCGCGATAACACCTGTGTCTTGCTTAGATGTTGGTTCAAACCCGACTTCGTAACACTTATCTTCGTCCCACGTCCAATCAACGCCACGCAATCTTGAAAGTTTCTCAAGTGGGTCAGTTATTACTGTAACTTCCTTCTTAAGACGAGCATCTGATGAATACGCTGTGATGTTGCCAACACAAGTGATAGCAGTTTGAACAGCAAGAGTAGCAGCGCACGAAATGTTATTTGAAGCACTGAGCGTGCTGTTACAAGTAACAGCACCAACAAATTGTGATGTTAATTGGACGTACGCAGTTCCGGCAGTAGCAAAGTTACTTGATGCACTCAGTGTGTTTTGAATAGTTACTGGGTTACCAAAAATAGCTATTGTGGTGCCATTATCATAAATGTAGCGATTGTTTGTTGGAGAGTTAAGAAAAACAATACCAAAAGCTGTACCTAAAGTGCTCTGAGCGATTACTGAACCAGCAGATGTAATGTCGCCTGATGAGGAAATGCTGCTCTTTCCGGTTATTGTACCTTGAGCATTTATACTTGCTGCAGTTGAGATGTTGCTTGAAGCGCTTAGAGTATTGTTTATTGTTACTGCACCAATGTGGTTTGTTGTACCTTGAACATATAACGTTCCACCTGTTGCTAAACCTGTAGCACCGCTAACTAGCGCTTGGCAGACAACATTTGTTTGGCAATAAACAGCGCCAGTCGAACTAAGGTAAGAAGACGCTTGTATAAATGGTGCTGCAACTGTACTTCCTGCATACATATTTGCTGTCGCACTTATATTTGCTTGTGCGCTTATTGATGCTGCTGTTGAAATATTGCTCGAAGCAGAAATAGAAGTTACAGTTAGAGGTCCAGTAAGTGTGCCTCCAGCAAGAGGAAGATACGGACCACCAGTGGTGACAGAAACTCCATTAACCGATAGAGATGTATATGTGCCAGCAGTACCAGAAATAGATCCTATAGCGACCAAGTTGCCAAGATAATCGACGTAAGCTAATTCATTTGAACCGCCAGTTCTGATCGAGAGAAGTTTGCCAGATGACAAGACGCCGTACGAGGTAATGATAACAGAGTTAGTTCCGTTAAAACCACCAGCAAGAGTAATTGCATCGGTGACATTAACTGATGCTACCGTGCTACTAACATACAGAGTACGATTTCCAGGAATGTACTGAAGACCAATGTCTCCTGCCAGCAATCCACCAGCACCGTAATACTGAATGTAATAAGCAGCACCATTGGCCGGCGAAAGAGCAGCGCCATTGACTGATACAGACGTAAATGTACCAGCAGTGCCTGTTATTGTTGTTCCAGTCAAAGGACCAGTAAGCGTACCTCCAGCGAGAGGTAAGAAAGATCCCGCTGCTCCTGCTGGCTTGTAATACGGCATTATGTTATCTCCGTAGCAAACCAGAGACCCGTTGTTCCTGATACACCGCAAACACCCCAAATAGCACCAGCATAGTTGTAAGGTGTTTCGTAGTATCCACTTACGTCCATCGTTAATGTCCAAGAGTTTATTGATGCTGTAGGACGAAGAGCAAGGTACATCACGTTATTTGACTGGTTGTAGATTGTTCCGCCTTTTCTGCTTGCATTTGCAGCCAGAAGAGCAACACCCGTCATTGATACAGGAATTGTCGTGACATTTCCAGTTACAGAAGCACTGATTGATACAGTTACTGGGTTGGTTATGCTTGTTAGGACGCCAGATGTTATTGCTACTGTTCCTGAAACACCGTGCAATCCGTCTGTATGAACGTTGTTTGTTATTGTAGTGACAGATGTTAAAACACCAGAAGTGATTGCGACTGTTCCTGACACTCCCATCAAACCGTCAGCGTGTGCTGTGATAACACCAGATGTAACTGCGATAGCACCAGTAACTCCAACAAGACCATTTACAGGAAGCGCGCCAGTAAGACCAAGAGTAGTTGTTCCTGAAACAAATAGTGGAAGAGCAGCGGTTGATGTGACAAACATTGCTCCGTCTGTTTGCATCTTCAAATAGCGATACTTTGCTGGCACTCCAATATCTACGCCTAGAACTGCTGTTCCGTGGTCAGAGCCAGCAGCATTGTTATCACCAGCCTTGAACAAGTCAAGGTCTGCACCGGTAGCATCGAAGATACGAACAGCAATAGGGTTCGTGATAGTCGATGTAACAGTTACAGGATTGGTGATAGTTCCAACGGTAGTGATGGTACCAGAAGTTATAGCAACTGTTCCGGAAACTCCCATTAGGCCATCAGAGTGTGCTGTGACTGTACCGGAAGTTATAGCAACTGTACCTGAAACACCATGAAGACCATACGACTGGATGACACCTGAAGTGACAGCAACTGTGCCGGAGACACCAACAAGTCCATCGACATGGACGTTGTTAGTTATGGTCGTAACTGATGTAAGAACTCCTGATGAAATAGCAACTGATCCTGTTACTCCAT
>Ga0315268_10002402_pt1 | contig 21131 bp, 17 predicted proteins | sample C1_top_MG_FD_204535 | JGI IMG/M metagenome (GOLD analysis project Ga0315268, IMG submission 204535) | Sediment microbial communities from Yellowstone Lake, YNP, Wyoming, USA - C1_top | ecosystem: Environmental > Aquatic > Freshwater > Lake > Sediment | place: USA: Wyoming | collected 2017-08-01 | reverse complement strand
TCAAGGCCAACGCTCGAGGGTTTCGCAACTTCAACAACTATCGGGCAAGAATTCTGTTTCATTGTGGCAAGTTGGAAATGAGTTTAGGCTGATAGAAAATCACAGTGAATATGACGATGAACCTAAATATCTATAACTTTATCTTTGTCACTACGCATAACAAAATGTCCATGCGAGCCGCCGCCAGAGGTGTCCATATCAAACCCGAAATGATCCATGACCGAAACTAGTTCTTCCCATCTAAAATCCTTGACGGGCGGCACTTGCAAGAACCGATCACTTAACTTCTTTTTCTTGGACACTCATTATCCTTAAAGTTTTTGATTGTCGCAACTAATTATTAGTTGCAAACGAAACATATCCTATACTTTCGTATGCAAAAGTATAATCACCCTTAAAGTAAGGCAGGTTACTTTTCACACAAACAAGCTGGTAGGCAATCAAAGTGAGTGGAATAAGTTATACGCCGCTCTTCACAGCTTCACCCGCCCCAGCCGCAGCGCATTCGTGATTACCGATACCGAACTGAAACTCATCGCTGCAGCGGCGATAATGGGCGAGAGCAATAAACCAAAGAACGGATACATCAATCCCGCCGCGACCGGCACACCCAGCATATTGTAGACGAAGGCGAAGAACAGGTTCTGGCGGATGTTGCGCATGGTAGCCTGACTCAAGTGACGCGCGCGGACGATACCGTTCAGATCGCCCTTGATCAGCGTCACCCCGGCGCTTTGCATCGCCACATCGGTGCCGGTTCCCATCGCGATGCCCACCTGTGCCTGCGCCAATGCCGGCGCGTCGTTGATGCCGTCGCCCGCCATCGCGACGATGCGTCCTTCGGCTTGCAGTTGTTTGATGATCTCGACTTTTTGCTCCGGCAGCACTTCGGCCTCCACGCGTTTGATGCCCAATTTTTTCGCGACCACATCGGCGGTGGCGCGGCTGTCGCCGGTGATCATGACTAGCTCCAATCCTGCAGCCTGCAAGGCGCGCACCGCTTCCAGTGTGGATTCCTTGATCGGATCGGCCACGCCGATCAGCCCTGCGGGCTGGCCATCCACGGCGACGAACATCACGGTCTGCCCCTCCGCGCGTAGCGCATCGGCACGCTGCAACAGCTCTCCCATTTCGATACCCATATCGACAAACAATTTCTGATTGCCGATCGCGACTTTGCGTCCGGCCACCAGACCGGTGATGCCTTTGCCGCTGACCGATTGAAATTCTTTTACTTCGGACAATGCCAGGCTGCGTGCTTCTGCTCCCTTGACGATGGCATCCGCCAGCGGATGTTCGCTGGCGCGTTCCAGGCTGGCGCCCAGTTGCAGAATGTCGTTGTCCTGAAATCCTGATAGCGCGACAACCGAAGTCAGCTTCGGTTTGCCCTCGGTCAGCGTGCCGGTCTTGTCGGTCACCAGCGTGTCCACCTTTTCCATGATCTCCAGCGCTTCGGCGTTCTTGATCAGCACGCCTGCGGTCGCACCGCGCCCGGTACCCACCATGATCGAGATCGGCGTCGCCAACCCCAGCGCACAGGGACAGGCGATGATCAGCACCGACACCGCCGCGACGATGGCGTGGGCGAATCTGGGTTCGGGTCCCCACGTCATCCATACACCAAATGCCAGCAGCGCGACGAACACGACGATGGGCACAAAATAGCCGGACACTGTATCGGCGAGCCGCTGTATCGGCGCGCGGCTGCGCTGCGCTTCGCTGACCATCTGGATGATCTGCGCGAGCAGGGTATCCGCGCCGACCTTTTCCGCGCGCATCAGCAAACCGCCGGTGCCGTTGATTGTGGCGCCGATCAACTTTTCCCCTTGCAGCTTTTCTACCGGTATCGGTTCGCCGGTCACCATGGATTCATCGACAGCACTGCTACCTTCCACAACCTCGCCATCCACCGGAATCTTTTCGCCGGGACGCACGCGCAGTATGTCGCCGGCCTGCACCAGGTCCAGCGGAATATCTTCTTCGTGAATATTTTTTCCGTTGGCATCGCTGCGCACGATGCGCGCGGTCTTGGGTGCCAGCCCCAGCAACAGCTTGATCGCGGTGTTGGTGCGGCTGCGCGCTTTCAGTTCCAGCACCTGCCCCATCAGCACCAGCACGGTGATTGCAGCAGCGGCTTCAAAATAGATCGGCAGCGTGCCGTCTACGCGGCGCAGCGACGCCGGAAAAATTTCAGGCATGAATATGCCGATCACGCTGTACGACCAGGCCACGCCGACGCCCAGCGAAATCAGCGTGAACATGTTCAGGTGCCAATTCACTACGGATGCCCAGCCGCGCTCAAAGAACGGCCTGCCGCACCACAACACGACCGGGGTAGCCAGCATGAATTCGATCATTTGCAGCTTCTGGAACGAGATCATTTGCGGCACAAACCCAGTCCACATATCCGATGCCATCGCCATCACGAACACCGGTACGGCTAACGCCACGCCGATCCAGAAGCGCCGCGTCATGTCGTCCAGCTCGGGATTTTCTTCCCTGGCAGCCACCATCCTGGCTTCCAGCGCCATACCGCATGTCGGGCACGTTCCGGGTTCGCTGCGCACCACTTCGGGATGCATAGTACAGAAATATTCGGCGACATCCGGCTGGGGCAGCGCATCCTCCGGCTCAAGCGCCATGCCGCAGATCGGGCAGCTTCCCGGCCTGGACTCGCGCACTTCCGGATCCATCGGGCAGATGTACACCGCGCCCGGTATCGCGACCTGGGGCTCCGCAGGAACAGAATGAAGATATTTTTCGGGATCGGCGGAAAATTTCGCCTGGCACTTCGGATTGCAGAACAGATAAACCTTGCCGGCGTGCTCGTGTCGTAGCGGAGAATCCGGCTTCACCGTCATGCCGCATACGGGGTCTTTGATGACTCCCTCTTCCGCTATCGTTGCTGCACTCATGATATCCGCCTTTATGAAATAGTTTCAATTCAAAATCTATAGTACATTTTTTGCAGGACAAACGCAGCCCAACCAGAAACCGGTCAGCACCGTAACGAAATAATTTAATGAACTACCCCGCGCCAAGAGCGCGGGGTATCAAAAAACCGGGACAGTTTGTAGGGTGGATAAGCACAGCGCATCCACCTTTCGCCTGGTGGATGCGCTGTGCTTATCCACCCTACTCTGCTGTTGATTGAAGAGCAGGATTTCTCCCTTCGGTCGAAATGACAGAGGGGGTCGAAAGGACAGAGGGGTCGAAAGGACAGCTTCTTACCAAGCCCCTCGTCAATACTTGGCAAACACAAAATTCTTGTCATGTTTTGAGATCATTTGGTTTGTAAGAGACTAAAATCCAACTGCAGCCCGCAGCCAGCCGGAATTCTTACTTGTTGCGCAACCCGTGTTCCTTGACCAGTAAGTAGATCGCGGGGATCACCAGCAGTGTCAATGCCGCCGATGAAATCATGCCGCCGACCATCGGTGCGGCGATGCGGCGCATCACTTCAGAGCCGGTGCCGCTGCCCCACAGGATGGGCAGCAGTCCGGCCATGATCGCGGTGACGGTCATCATTTTCGGGCGCACGCGCTGCACCGCGCCTTCCATCACAGCCGCATACAGGTCGGCGGAAGTGGCGTTCTGCCCTTGGGCGATGCGTTTGTCCTGAATTTGCTGCCATGCCTGCTCCAGATACACCAGCATCACCACGCCGGTTTCTGCGGCGACGCCTGCCAGCGCGATGAAGCCGACCGCGACCGCCACGCTCAGGTTGTAATCGAGCAACCACAGCAGCCATACGCCTCCGACCAGCGCAAACGGCACAGACAGCATCACGATCAGCGTTTCGCTGATGCGCCTGAAATTCAGGTACAGCAGCAAAAATATCAGCAGCAAGGTGACCGGGATAACGATCTTCATTTTTGCGGCGGCACGTTCCATGTATTCGAACTGCCCGCTCCAGGTCGCGTAGTAACCGGGTGGAAATTTCACCTGTGCGGCTACCGCCTTGCGCGCGTCGGCCACATACGAGCCGATATCGCGATCGCGGATATCCACATAAATATAGGCGGACAACAGCGCGTTCTCGGTGCGTATCGAAGGCGCGCCCTTGCTGATGTATATTTTGGCCAGTTGCCCCAGCGGGATCATTGCTCCATCCGGCGTCGGCACCAGCACTTCGCTTGCGATCTGTTCCGGCGTGCTGCGCAGCTCGCGCGGATAACGCACCGAAACTCCAAAACGCTCCAGCCCTTCCACGGTGGTGGTGACCGTCTCGCCGCCCAACGCGGTAGCGATCACGTCCTGCACTTCGCCGACTGTCAGCCCGTAGCGCGCCAGTGCGATGCGATCCGGCTCGATGTTGAGGTAATAGCCGCCGGTGACGCGCTCGGCATAGGCGCTGCTGGTGCCCGGGACCTTTTTGACCACGGCTTCGATCTCCTCGGCGAGACGCTCCATCTCGTCCAGATTCTTGCCGAACACCTTGATGCCGATCGGCGTGCGGATGCCGGTGGACAGCATGTCGATGCGCGCCTTGATCGGCATGGTCCACGAATTCGCCACGCCGGGGAATTGCAGTGCCTTGTCCATCGCTGCGATCAGTTTGTCGGTGTCCATGCCGGCAGGCCAGTCTTCCTGCGGCTTCAGGTTGATCACTGTTTCGAACATCTCAAGCGGGGCGGGATCGGTGGCGGTCTGCGCCCTCCCGGCCTTGCCATATACCGAAGTGACTTCGGGAAAGCTCTTGATGATCTTGTCCTGCGTTTGCAACAGCTCCGCCGCCTTGGTGACCGACATGCCCGGCAGCGAAGACGGCATGAACAGCAGCGTGCCTTCGTTCAACGTCGGCATGAATTCGCTGCCCAGACGCGATGCCGGGTAGAGGCTCAATACCAGCAACGCCAGCGCCATCACGATGGTGGTTTTCTTCCGCTGCATCACCGCAACAAGGGTCGGCCGATATACCCGGATCAAAAAACGGTTCAGGGGATTCTTGTGTTCCGGTATCAGCTTGCCGCGTATGAACAGGCCCATCAGCACCGGAACCAGCGTCACGGACAATAACGCCGCACCGGCCATGGAGAAGGTCTTGGTGAAAGCAAGCGGCGAGAACAGCCGGCCCTCCTGCGCCTCTAGCGTGAACACCGGCAGGAACGAAACGGTGATGATCAGCAGCGAGAAAAACAGCGCCGGCCCGACTTCCTTGCACGCCGCCAACATTGCATCAAAACGCGACTCGCCCTCCTTGAGCCTTTCCAGATGCTTGTGTGCGTTCTCGATCATCACGATGGCCGCGTCCACCATCGCACCGATCGCGATCGCGATCCCGCCCAGGCTCATGATGTTGGAATTGATGCCCAGTGCGCGCATGGCGATGAAGGCGATCAGCACGCCGACGGGCAACATCACAATCGCCACCAGCGCACTGCGCACATGCATCAGGAACACGATACACACCAGCGCAACGATGGCGCTTTCCTCCAGCAGCGTGCCTTTGAGGTTGTCGATGGCGCGCTTGATCAGGTCGGAACGGTCGTACACCGCCTGAATCGTTACGCCTTGCGGCAGACCGGAAGCAATCTCGGCGATCTTTTCCTTGACGTTGCGGATCACGTTCAGCGCGTTCTCGCCAAAGCGTGCCATGACAATACCGGATACCACCTCGCCTTCGCCGTTCAATTCGGTGAGCCCGCGCCGTTCATCCGGGCCGATTGCGACACTGGCGATATCCCGTATCAGCACCGGTGTACCCCGTTCCGATTTGACCACCAGATTCTCGATGTCGCTCTTGCCGTGCAGATAGCCTTTGCCGCGCACCATGTACTCGGTCTCGGCCATCTCGATCACCCGCCCGCCGACATCGCTGTTGGAATCGCGTATCACCTGCGATACTTTGCTCAGCGGGATGTTGTAGGCGCGCAGCTTCACCGGATCGACCGTCACCTGATACTGCTGCACGAATCCGCCGATGGATGCGACTTCCGCGACACCCTGCGCCTTGGTGAGCTGGTAGCGCAGATACCAGTCCTGCAACGTGCGCAGTTCGGCCAGATCATGTTTTGCGCTGAGCACGGCGTACTGGTATACCCAGCCCACGCCGGTCGCATCCGGCCCCAGTTGCGGCGTTACTCCTTTGGGCATGCGCCCCGCGATGCTGTTGAGATATTCCAGCACCCGGGAACGCGCCCAGTAGATATCGGTGCCGTCCTCGAAGATCACATACACAAACGACGCGCCGAAGAACGAGAAGCCGCGCACCACCTTGGATCTTGGCACGGACAGCATCGCCGTGGTCAGCGGGTACGTCACCTGGTCTTCGACCACCTGCGGCGCCTGACCGGGGTATTCGGTATAAATGATCACCTGCACGTCGGACAGATCGGGCAATGCGTCCAGCGGGGTTTTTATAACCGCATGAATTCCCGCCAGCACGATGAACAATGTGGCGAGCAGCACCAGAAACCGGTTGCGCGCAGACCAGTCTATGATGGCATTCAACATGTCAGTGCCCCTCGTGCCGGCTAACGGAAGGCGCCGCTGGCGATATACTGCCACCATCGCCCATCCCACTCAACGCCGCCTTGAGATTACTCTCGGAATCGATCAGGAAATTGGCGGAAGTCACCACCTGCTCGCCTTCCGCAACACCCTCCAGCACTTGGACATAATTTTCGCTGCGGCTGCCCAGCTTGACTGTGCGCGGCTCGAAGTGTCCTGCTGCCAATTGCACCAGCACGATTTGTCTTTTCCCGCTGTCTATCACGGCTGAAACCGGAACGGTAAGCACTTTGCCGCCATGTGAAGCAGCAAGCTCCACGCTGGCAAACATGGCGGGCTTCAGCAAACCATCCGGATTCGCGAGTTCCACCCGCACCTGCACGGTGCGGGTTGCCATGTTTAAAATCGGATTGATAAAGTCGACCTTGCCCTTGAAATGTTTATCCGGATAAGCGGCGATATTTACCCGGGCGACACTGCCCGCTTTGACCAGACCTATGTCCTGCTCGGCCACCTCGGCCTGGATCCACACCGATGAAAGATCGGCGATCTGATACAGCACCTCGCCCGGCATGAAGCGCATGCCCTGCACCGCTTTCTTTTCCAGCACGATGCCGGCGACCGGCGCATAGAACGTCAGGCTGCGATTTTCCCCGGCATTCGCGGATTCCCCGATTTGCCCATCAGCAATACCCCAGTTTTTCAGGCGCGCCAGGCTGGCTGCGGCAAGTTGGCTCATGCTGGCCTTGGCACTGTATCCCGGCGCATCGTCTCCCGCGTCTTTCAACGACAATGCGCCCTGCGTGGCAAGCGCGTATTCGCGCAGTGCGGAAATCAGCTCCGGGCTGTATACCTCGAATAACGGCTGTCCTTTACCGACCGGTTGTCCGCTGGTGTTGACGTAAAGGCGCTCGACCCAGCCCTCGAATTTCGGCGCGATGGTGTAAGTGCGCCGCTCATTGATCTCGATCTTTCCCACAGCGCGTATGGTTCTGTCCAGCAGGCGCAGCGTTGCCGCTTCGCTTTTCACGCCCAGCTTCTGCACTTTTTCGATGCTGATGCTGATTTGCTTATCGTCACTGGCATTCACCTCGCCCTCGAATACCGGGACATAGTCCATACCCATCGCATCCTTCTTCGGCACTGGTGACGTGTCCGGCAATCCCATCGGATTGCGGTAATACAGGATTTTCTGGGCGGCTACTTTTGGCTTTACTGTTTCAGTCCTCAATCCCGAGTCCTCAGTCCTCTTGCTTCCAATCCAATATCCGGCCGCTCCGACGCACAGCAATACCGCTGCGCCGACAATTATTCCGCTGATGTTTTTCATAATTCTTCTCCCAACAAACGTTCGATTTCTGCCAGGCGCAACTGCGCTTCAAACTGTGCTTTCAGTTGCTGCTGTCTGGCTTTCAGAATTTGCCGCTGTGCATCCAGCAGGATTGCGAAATCCACTTTGCCGGTTTGATAGCCGGCCAAGGCAGACTGGTAGGTCAGCTCGGCCTGTGGCAGCAACTGGGTCTCAGTCAATTCTTCGGTGCGCCGCGCAGTTTCCAGGCCGGAGATGCTTTCCGACAGATCGGCCAGCATCTGGTTAAGCAGCGCTTCCTTGCGCGCGCCGGAAGCCGCCAGCATGGACTCGGCCTCGCGTTCCTGGGAACGGCGCGTTCCCTGTTGCAGCGGGATATTGAACTCGACCATCAGCTCCCAGGTATTGACCGCATTGCCGACCTGGGTCGGAGCGACCCCCAGCGTGAATCCGGGATAGCGGTTGGCATAGGCAAGTTCGCGGGATTTTTCGGCTGACACGATGCGTGCGTCGGCGATCAGCAACTGCGGATTGCGCGCGCGCAACTTTTGCTCCAGCGCGGCGTAATCGAGCTGCGCTGCCGCAGGCAGGCGGCGCAACGCAGCAGGTTGCGCCAGCGCCGCCATTGCGGGGCGCGACAACAGGCTATTCAGCCTGGCTTGCGAGTGATGCTGTTCGTTTTCCAGATCGAGCAACTCGCTGCGCAAACCGGTCTGCTCGACCTGCGCGCGTATGACTTCCTGCTGCGCGCCCAGCCCGTTGGCATAGCGTGTCCGCGCAATTTGTTCCAGACTGGTCACCAGATCCAGCGTTTCGCGGGCAAGCCGCTCGCTGCCGGACAAGTAGTAGTACTGCGCATAAACAGATTTTATTTTGCTCGAAAGATCCGCCCACGTTGCAGCGGCCTGGCCATCGCTTTGCGCGACTTGCGCCTCGGCAACCTCGCGCTGCAAATCGCGCTTGCCGAACCAGGGCACGTTTTGCATCAGTGTGTACTTTGTGCCGCCCACTTGCGAAGGCAACAGGCTGGCGCCTTTGCTCGTGCCCTGATTGGTGATGTCCATCAGCTCGGTGCGCAACACCGGATCGGGCAACGCCGATGCAGGCTGCACCCGCTGCCTTGCGGCATCCGCCTCGTAGCGCGATGCCGCGAATTCGGGATTGTGTTCGCGTGCGTAGTCAAGCAACCCTGTGAGATTGCCACCCAGCGATGGCTCGCCGGCAGCGCCGGCCGGAGTAAGCCAGAGCGCAAATAACATCAAGTAAACCGATAGAGATAGTTTCATGTTCCGCATCCTGATAAAACTACTAGCCATTCCACTGATGGAACTTCTAGCCATTCGACTAAGCGAGCAAATTACACTCGCTAAGTCGCTGGTTATAAGCGCGATAAAACATGCGCTAAGCGGCTGGTTATGTTGCAGTTGAAATGCAATCGGACAGCCGCAAGCGACCGCCGAACGATGCGGGACGAGGCAGGATTATGAAATCAAACAGGGGCTATGAAATCAAACCAGGGGAAATAACAGACGGACTCGTCCCGTGTCAGGCGCGAGCGAGAGGCGGAGGATCAAGCGGAGCCAGGGTAAAAGATTGGAACTGCATGGAAGAAAGTGTGAACGTCTGTGCCGATGGATGGGCTTCCGCCACTTTGACCGCAACGGTAGCCATGTATCCGCAGCAGGCAAGCTGGCAAACGCCGCAATTTTTGTGGGCAGAGTTTTGTTGATCGTGATGCTCGGCGGGTTGATCCTGATGCTCGGCAAGCTGCATGTGCTGCATGTGCTGATGCGCGGTGGAAACACGGTGTGAGTGATGTTCGCCAGTCTGCGCTGTATTACAATCCCCGCTCATCGTCTGCATTCCAATCGAAGCAGCCAGTGCGTTGCCGCTGAACAGCGGCAACCAGATGGCTAACAGGACGGCTGCAAATTTTCTGGAAAGACGTGACATGTGCGCAGTTTGGCAAAATTCAGCCTTGCTGTCAAACAAAAGTAACCGCAAAAGTAACCGCATGGTGGATAAGGTGCGAAGCGCGTATCAACCTTGCGGAACTAATGCAGCGGCGTATTCGCCGCCATTGCCCCCTGTTTTTTTGGCACCGGACGCGCTGACACGCGGTCCAGCAACTTGCGCATATTGCCCAGAGAAGCCAGATGCAAGTAGCCCAGTCCCAACGCGCCGCTGCGGAACAATTCGGGCAGCCTGGCATCGGCGATCTGGCCGAATTTGGCTTCGTCGATCAGGTAGAAGTCATTGAGCTGGAAGGTCTCGCCGGTGCTGGTGTCGAAGCGCGCGCCCTGCCGGATGAATAGCCCGAGCTCATCGAGCTGCCGGGTGATCAGTTCGGTGCGCGCAAATTCGCGCTGGAAGTTTTGCAGGAACTGCATCACCTCATTCATGCGCGGCTCCAGTTTGCCTTCGGCATTGATCAGCAACTCGCCGTGCCCCGCGTTCAGCGCGGGACAACTTTCGTCTATGCACACCACCAACTGGCCGTTTGCACCGCCATCCGCCATCACGAAAGGATAGCGCCGCACGAATGCCGGAATGTAGCGCGCGTCCCACTTGCCCTGCCCGTCGACGAACAGATTCTCTCCATCGCGCACACCGAGCAATGCCACCGGCCGCATCTGCTTGTCCTGCCCGCGTATGAACACGATCGGATATTCGCGCGCCGCTTCGGCAAATTCCACTCCGGCCAGCAGCACGGCCGTGGTGTCGCGCGCGAAGTAAAAGTTGGCCTCATCGGCGGCGAATCTCAGATTGCGGTGCACATCGGAATTGAGTGCCACGACTTTTTGATAGAAGGCGAATGTGCTCATGGTGCTCCCCTCAGGTTGAATACACGGTTAAATTATCCGTACAGCTTGCGTCCGCGTATGCGCGCGCGATGAGCCCTGCGTTGTTCGCCCTCGGTGAGCGGCTTGGGCTTGGTCCCCTCGAACGGATTCTTGCTGGAGTTGTACTGGATCCTGAGCGGCGTGCCTTTCAGCTTGAAGATCTCGCAGAAAGTGCGTTCCAGATAGCGGGTGTAGCTGGCCGGCACGTCGTCCAGGCCGCTGCCATGGATCACGATCAGCGGCGGATTGCTGCCGCCCTGGTGGGCGTAGCGCATCTTCGGGATGAAGCGCCCGCCTTTCGGCGGCTGCTGTTTTTCCAGCGCGCCGATCAGCGCGCGGGTGAGTTTCGGCGTGGACAGTTTCGCCATCGCCGCGGCATAGGCCTCGTCCACCGATTTCAACACGCCCGGTATGCCGTTGCCGTGCAGCGCGGAAATGAAATGCAGTTTGGCGAAACTCAGGAAATGCAGCTTGCGTTCGATGTCGCGCTTGACCTGGTCGCGGTGATGCTCGTCCAGCCCGTCCCATTTGTTGACTGCCAGCACCAGGGCGCGCCCCGCTTGCAGCACGAAGTCGGCGACGTGCGCATCCTGCTCGGTGATCTGGTCGCGGGCATCCACCACCAGCACCACCACGTTGGCATCCTCGATCGCCTGCATGGTCTTGATCACCGAGAATTTCTCCACCGCTTCTTCCACCTTGCCGCGCCGCCGCACGCCGGCAGTGTCGATGATGGTGTATTGCTTGCCGCCGCGCTCGAAATCGATGTAGATGCTGTCGCGCGTGGTGCCCGGCTGGTCGAACGCGATCACGCGCTGCTCGCCGAGTATCGCATTCACCAGCGTGGACTTGCCGACATTGGGGCGGCCGACGATGGCCAGCTTGGGCGGGTGTTCGTGGCTGGTGTCTTCTTCGACTTCGGGCGGGAAATTCTCCAGCGCGATCTCTACCACTTCGGTGACATTGTCGCCATGCGCGGAGGAAATCGGCAGCGGTTCGCCCAGGCCCAGCTCGAAAAATTCGGCGGTCACTTTGGCGCGCGCCATGCCTTCGGCCTTGTTGACCAGCAACAGGACAGGCTTGCCGGTCTTGCGCAATTGTTCGGCGATGATGGCATCCTGCGGCGTGCAGCCGGCGCGGCCATCGACCAGGAACATCACCACATCGGCTTCGTCCACGGCCTGTCGGCTCTGCTTGGCCATCTCGAACAGGATGCCTTCCTTGGCGACCGGCTCCAGCCCGCCGGTATCCACCACCAGATAGGGTCGTTCCCCCACCCTGCCGCGCCCGTAGTGACGGTCGCGGGTCAGCCCCGGCTGGTCTGCGACCAGTGCGTCGCGAGTGCGCGTGAGACGGTTGAACAGGGTGGACTTGCCCACGTTCGGACGACCAACTAAGACAACTGTGGGCAGCATATGATATGGAAACCTTTAATCTTCAACCGGACAAGCCGGAACCAAAAACACTTTCACGCGTGAGAAATTCTTCTCACAAATTGCGAAGCGCACGTTGGGTTACGGCGCAAAAACCGCGCCTGATGAAACTACTGGTGCCGCGAACCAGAAATAACGGAACAGGCTCAAAACCTGCAGGGCGGAAAAGCGTGGCGCCTTCCGCCGTATGATCCCCATTCGGCGGACACCCACAGGGTGCAAGAACCTCTTCGAGGTAACGCCTCCGGCTCATCCGCCCTGCAAGAATGCGGGCAGGCTAGGATCAATGTTTCACAATTTATGATTTGCGATGCTAGCCATTCGACCAGGCTGGCAAAAGACGCCAGCCAGGTCGATGGTTATGGCCCAACCTGCAAAAACCTTCTTTATTTTATAGACAGCGAATACATCTCGCCGCCGCGCGTTTGCACCAGCAGTCCGCCGTCCATTTCGAGTGGAGCCGCCACAATAGCGCCGCCATCCAGTTTGATGCGTGCGGCAAAGTTTCCGTCTTCGCGGTTCAAGCCATGCAGATAGCCTTCGAAGTCGCCGACGACGACAAATTTTTCCAGGGCCTGGGGCGCGGTTACACGGCGCAACAACAAATCTCCATTCTTCCATGCCGTGCTGCCGGTGGTCTTATCCAAGGCAATGACGGACCCGCTCGCATCGGTAAGGTAGAGATATTTGCGCAACACCACCATGCCCTTGGCGCTGGAGATGTCGCGGTTCCATAACGGGCTGCCTTGCGCCGTGTCAAAACACGCGAGGCGCCCCTGGAAAGCAATGGCGCAGACTTGTTCGTCATCCACGACCGGGTCGCTGGTGATATCGCTGATGCGCTCCAGTTCGGTATTGCCGCGCGGTTGCGACACCTGGGCTTCCCACAGCACTTCACCATCCTTGATGCGGATCGCGGCTAATCTTCCGCCGGCAAATCCGGCATAGGCCACACCGCGCTGGATGGTGACTCCGGCATGGCTGCGCACCACCAGCGCCGGCGTGGTGTGCTCATACATCCACACGCGCTTGCCGTCAGCCGCATTCAATCCGGCGATGCGCCCGTCGCCGCTGCGCACCATGACCATGCCGTCCGCAACTTGCGACACGCTCAACACTTCGCTGGATACCAGACTCTTCCATCTCAGTTTGCCATTTTCGTCGTAGGCCAGCACATCGCCCTTGTTGCTGCCGACAAGCACCAGGCCGTCGCCGCTGGCCACTCCGCCGCTAACGACGGTGCCGGTCTGGATGCGCCACACCTGTTTGCCGGTGGTGCGATCCAGACGCATCAAACTCCCCTTGCCGGTAGCGCTATAAATCGCATCCTCGGTCAGCGCTGGTTGCAATAAATCCGTACCCGGATCGCCGACATTGCTGTGCCAGCGCACTTCGAATTTGGCAGTCTCGCTGAACCCGACCAGCTTGGCTGGTTCGGCATCGCCCTTCGCGCCGGCCCAGTCGGGTATGGATTCATCCGTGGAAGCGCAGCCGCCCAGCGCGAACAGCAACCCCAGCAATAGTCCCGGCCAAAGCCTGCCCCGAGCCAGTCGAAGCGGCCTGTCCCGAGCCTCGAGTCCTGCTCCTATCGAAGGGCCACCGCAAGCGCACCTGTTCATTTAGCCGCGCCCCTTCATTTGGCAGATCCCCTTCATTTTGCAGAACCAAGGGCATCGAGCTTCATCTGGATCAGATTGCGATACATGCTCTGGGCGCCGATTTTTTCGTAGGCCAGTTTGTATGAACTCCTGGCTTCATCAATCTTGCCCTGCGCGCTCAACACATCACCCCTCAGATCGGCGTACAAACCATCGAATGAGTCCGGATGTTTGGCTTCCAGCAGCTTCAGTGCATCCGCATAATTTTTTTCGTCCAAAAATACTGCCGCCAGGCGCAACCGCGCCACGTCCTTCAGGTCGGGTTCGCCGGCATGATCGATGACCCATTGCAATTGCGTCCTGGCACGCGCCAGATCTTTGCCCTGTTCATTCACTTGCGCCGCCAGCAACGCGGCGCGCGCGGCATAGCCGGTGGAAGCGAATTTATCCGTCATTGCGGCAGCGGCATCGTTGATGCGCCCGGCATCGTTGCTGGCAAGTTGCTCGATGAATTGATGGTACAAAATCGCAGCTTCATCAGCCTGTTTGTGCTGGTAATACTGCCAGCCGCGCCAGCCGCCCATCGCAACGACCACGATCAGCAACGCGCCGAGTATCCAGGCGCCGTTGTCCTTCCACCACGCCTTGAGGGCTTCGAATTGTTCCTGTTCCTGCAAATCCAATGCTGCCATGTTGTCTGCTCCTACTTGATAAACTTGTTGACTGTCTCGGTGAGATTCTGCACGCTCACCCGCTCCTGTTCGCCACCCTGCATCGGCTTTACGCTGATCTCGTTCGCTTGCGCCTCATCATCACCTATGACCAGCGCAACGCACGCGCCGCTGGCATCGGCTTTTTTCATCTGCGACTTGAAACTGCCGCCGCCGCAATGCAACACCACGCGCAGATCGCCATCGCGCAACTGCTCCGCCGCCCGGCTGGCCAATTGGCCGGCCAGCTCGCCCTGATGCACCACATACACATCCACCTCCGCCTTGGGCAATGCCATGCCATCGTCCTGCAGCAACGCCAGCAATCGCTCCACACCCATCGCGAAACCGGTTGCCGGAACAGGCTTGCCGCCGATCTGCCCTCCACCAATTTGACTGACCAGCCCGTCATAGCGTCCGCCGGCGCAGATGGCGCCCTGCGCGCCGAGGCGCGTGGTCACCCATTCGAACACGGTGCGGTTGTAATAGTCCAGTCCGCGCACCAGACGCGGGTTGATCTCGAACGGCACATCGTGGCGTTTGAGTATCGCCTGCACCTCGTCAAAATGCCGCAGCGCGTCTTCTTCCAGCTCGTCCATCAGCCTGGGTGCGCCGGCAATCAAATCCTGCATCTCAGGATTCTTGCTGTCCATGATGCGCAGCGGATTGCCGTGCAGACGGCGCGTGGAGTCGGCATCCAGCAGTTCCGTGCGCTGTTCAAAGTAGGCGACCAGCCTGGCGCGATGGCGATGACGTGAAACGGCATCACCCAATGTGTTCAGTTGCAGCGTGACATCGCGCAGGCCGAGTTTTTTCCACAGCCGCGCGCACATCAGGATCTGTTCGGCATCGATATCCGGCCCGGCAAAGCCCAGCGCTTCCACGCCGAACTGGTGGAACTGGCGGTAGCGCCCTTTCTGCGGGCGCTCGTGGCGGAACATCTGCCCGCTGTAATACAGGCGCTGCGGCGCGTTATACAGCAAATTGTGCTGCAGCACGGCACGCACACAGGAGGCTGTTCCCTCCGGGCGCAGCGTCAACTGGTCGCCGTTCAGCGCGTCTTCAAAACTGTACATCTCCTTTTCGACGATGTCGGTCGCTTCGCCGATCGCGCGCTTGAACAAATCCGTCGGCTCGACCAGTGGCATGCGGATGTTGCGGTAGCCGTAGCTGTGCAGCCAGTCGCGCACCACTTCCTCGAACCATAACCACAACCCTGCCTCGTCCGGCAGGATGTCGTTCATGCCGCGCACGGCTTGTATCGTTTCGTTGCTCATAAAAATTTAGCTCGTAGCTGGTAGCTAGTAGCAGGTAGCGAAACCGGTTGGCTACAAGCTACCAGCTACAGGCTACGAGCTTCCCCCTTCCTCACGTATTTCCGTTCCACATACTCGTCCACAATATGCGTGAATTCCGCCGCGATGTCGTCACCGCGCAATGTCATCGCTTTCTCGCCGTCGATATACACCGGCGCGGCGGGACTCTCGCCGGTTCCCGGCAGGCTGATGCCGATGTTGGCCAGCTTGCTTTCGCCCGGCCCGTTCACCACACAGCCCATCACCGCCACGGTCATGTTTTCCACGCCCACATGCTGCTCGCGCCACAGCGGCATCTGCGTGCGCAGATGCGTCTGGATGCTTTGCGCCAGCTCCTGGAAGAAGCTGCTGGTGGTGCGCCCGCAACCCGGACATGCCGTCACCATCGGCGCGAACGCGCGCATCCCCATGGTCTGCAATATCTCCTGCCCGACCAGCACTTCCCGGGTGCGATCGCCGCCCGGTTCCGGTGTCAGCGAAATACGGATGGTGTCGCCTATGCCTTCCTGCAACAGCACCGCCAGCGCGGCAGTCGAAGCGACGATGCCCTTGGAACCCATACCCGCTTCGGTCAAACCCAGATGCAGCGCATAATCGCACTGCATTGAAAGCGCGCGATACACCGCGATCAGATCCTGCACCTCGCTGACCTTGCAGGACAACACGATGCGGTTATGCGCCATGCCCAATCGTTCGGCGCGCTGCGCGCTTTCCAGCGCGGAAGCGATCAGCGCGGCGCGGGTCACTTCGCCTGCTTCTTTGGGCTGTGCCAGACGCGAGTTCTCGTCCATCATGCGCGCGACCAGATTCTGGTCCAGGCTGCCCCAATTCACCCCGATGCGCACCGGCTTGCCGTAGCGGATCGCGGTTTCTATCATCATCGTGAAAGGATCATCTTCCGGGTGCCCGGCCATAACCAGCGACTTGGCGAGCGTTGTTTGCTCGCTTAGTCGAATGGCTAGTGGTTCCATCAAAAGTTTACCGGACTTGCGGTTGCGTCCGACGTTGCCGGGATTGATGCGGTATTTCGCCAGGGCCTGCGCACAATCCGGAAACTCTGTGAGCAGGCGATGCCCGTTGTAATGGAAGTCGCCGACCAGCGGCACATCGCAACCCATGCTGTCCAGGCGTGAGCGTATGCGAGCCACTTGCGCGGCAGCCTCGGGAGTATTGACCGTGATGCGCACCAATTCCGAACCGGCCCTGGCCAACTCGAATACCTGCTGCGTGGTCGCTTCGACATCCGCAGTATTTGTATTGGTCATGGACTGCACCACAATCGGCGCCCCGCCCCCCAGCATTACCTTGCCGACCAGCACCCGTTGCGAAGGACGGCGTTTGATAATGGCCGCACTCATGGTAATAGAAGCTCGCGCAGCGATACTTCATCACTCCCCCCCTCCGGGGAAGAGGCAGAAGAGAGGGAAACGGGCATGGCTGGCTTCATTATCAGGAGATGTCTATTCGCCATGCCCGTTACTCCAGCGTAATCCGCGCCACTACGCTTGAAGAATTGATGAATGGCGTCAAATCCACCGGCTCGCCGTCCTGGTACAAATGCGTCGTTGCCGCATGGCCGATCACCAGCGACAGCGGCAAGCGGCCTTCCACATTCAATTCGCTTCCGCGCGGATTGATCTGGGACGATAGAATTTCGCCATCCTTGTCCCTGATTTCAGTCCAGGACTCTTCATCGAACACCAGCCGCAGTGTGGTGATCTGTGCCGGGGCATCGTGATGGGTCGCAGAGTCCGTTGATCGGGTTTGCGGCTCTGTCTGAGCATCCTTGGTCTTGGCTGCCCGTACTGGAGGCTGTTCCTCCTCTACCGAAGACCGCAACTTCGGTCCGGCAGGACTGGATGGTGCGGTCATGTTCTGTTTCGCGACAGCCGGAGCCGGGATGACTTGCTTTTCGGCAGGCAAAGAAACCGGGCGTTCAATCGTTGCAACTCCGGATTGTTTAAGCGGTGCGGTGAAATGCCACACCCCAAATCCCACCGCAATCACGGCCAGCAGCAGCGCGGCGCCCAGCAGGATCAGGGTCTGTCTTTGCGATGAATGCGTGATGGGAAACGGCACCTCGACCGAAGCCGGTATCAACTCTGCCGCAGCCGCTTTTGCTTGCGGCAGCGCCGCCAATAAAGGCTGCGCATCCAGATTCAAAATCTTGGCGTAACTGCGCACAAAGCCGCGCAAAAAAGCCGCTTCGGGCAGATTCCTGAAATCGTCCGCTTCCAGAGCCTCGATCTGGCGCGGTGCAAACTTGATCTGGGCAGCCACATCCGCCACGCTCAAACCAAGACGCTCGCGCGCTTCGCGCAACATCGTTCCCGATGAAGCAGGCGGTATCGCGGCAGAACTATCGCCTTGCTCGGCGTTATTTTCCGGAAGAGGTTCCATTATTCGCCATGTAGCAATAATTGAGTTTCACGCGCATCGGGAAAACGATTGCGCAGCTGCGTGGCATAGCTGGCTTCCGAGTTGCGATCGCCAACCTTGCGATTGATACGCACCCCCATCCAGAGTTGCTCGGCTGTCAGATTGTCGGTTTTCTGCGAAAAATCAGAAAAATATTTTTTGGCTAAAAAGTAATCGGCATTGGCGAATTTCAACTCCGCCAGAGCAAACAGTGGTTGCGTCAATGCAGGCTGCACCAGCAGCGCCTTTTGCAGGAACTCCTCGGCATCCCTGTTGTTGCCCGCTTTTCTGGAACACAGGCCGGCATTCAGATAGGCAAGTCCGGGGGTCGTATACAAAGGGTTTTTTATTGCATCCATGAACTGGGGAATCGCTTCCTTTGCCCTGCCATGCTGACACAGGAACCAGCCATAGTTGTTATGCGTATCGGAATCCGTGTCGTCGAGGCGCAGACTTCTCTTGAAATCCTCCTCGGCCTCCCTGTCCTCGCGCAATGCCATATGCACCAAGCCGCGCACGTTGTATGCCGGCGCATATTCACTGTCGGCATTGAGTGCTTTTGACAATTCGTCCAGCGCGATGCCGAGCTGGGCACGCTGATAGTACAAGCCCGCCAATTCGGTATGCACTTTGGCGCTTTTATATGCGTGCGAATTGTCGGAAGCCGTACTGCAGGCCGCCAACAAGGCAAGCGAAAAAACCATGACAATCAATCTGTTCACAGTGCACCTCGTCTATTCATTTACACAACTCCGACAGAGCGTTGCAGGGTTCGCCTGGTTTTATCCAGAACCTGCCCGGCCAGTTGCCCGCAGGCCGCAGCGATATCGTCACCGCGCGTCTTGCGCGTGGTGGTCACGATGCCCGCCTGCATCAGCACATCGCAGAAACGCTGGATCGCTTCCGGTCTTGAGCGGCGATAATGGGTCTGCGGGAACGGATTGAACGGGATCAGGTTGAACTTGCAAGGTACGTCTTGCACCAGCTTCACCAGCTCATGGGCCTGCTGCACCGAATCATTCACCCCCTCCAGCATCACATATTCGAAGGTGATGAAATCGCGCGGCGCGCGTTCCAGATAACGTCGGCAGGCGGCCAGCAACACTTTGAGCGGGTACTTCTGGTTGATCGGCACCAGCTCGTCGCGCAGCTTGTCATTCGGCGCGTGCAGCGATACCGCCAAGGCCACCGGACACTCGTCGCGCAACCTGTCCATCGCAGGCACGATGCCGGAAGTGGACACCGTCACACGGCGGCGCGACAGTCCATAAGCCTGGTCGTCCAGCATCAAACGCAATGCGCTCACCGTATTGTCGAAATTCAGCAGCGGCTCGCCCATGCCCATCATCACCACGTTGCTGATCTTCCATTTGCCCTCTACATCCTTGCCGAGCTGATGATTCGCCCACCACAGCTGGCCGATGATCTCGGCCACGCTGAGGTTGCGGTTGAAACCCTGCTTGCCGGTCGAGCAGAAAGAACAGTTCAGCGCGCAGCCAGCCTGGGTGGAAATACACAATGTGCCACGATTCTCTTCGGGTATGTACACCGCTTCCACCGCATTTCCTGTGCCGACGTTCAGCAGCCACTTGCGCGTGCCATCGTCGGATAATTCTTCGCGCATAACCTCGGGCGCTGTGATGCGGGCGCATTGCGCGAGCCTGCCGCGCAATGCTGCCGAGATGTCGGTCATCGCCGCGAAATCGGACTCCCCGTCCTTGTATATCCAGCGCATCAACTGGCGCGCACGGAACGGCTTTTCGCCCATTTCCGTGAAATAAGCCGCCAGTGCGTGCGCATCAAAGTCGAGGAGATTCTGCATCAGGGGAATGGGAATCAACGGGAATGGATATTCTTCGCCGAAAAGAAATAGGCGATCTCGGTAGCCGCATTTTCCGCAGAATCCGAACCGTGCACCGCGTTGGCATCGATGCTGTCGGCGAAGTCGGCACGGATCGTGCCCTGGTCGGCCTGCTTCGGGTTGGTTGCGCCCATCAGATCGCGGTTTTTCGAGATAGCGCCCTCGCCTTCCAGCACCTGGATCATCACCGGGCCGGAGATCATGAATTCCACCAGGTCCTTGAAGAACGGGCGGGCGCGATGCACGGCATAGAAGCCTTCCGCCTCGGCACGGGTCAGGTGGCGCATCTGCGCAGCAACAACCTTCAGCCCGGCATTCTCGAAACGGGTGTAAATCTGGCCGATGACATTTTTGGCAACTGCATCGGGTTTGATAATCGACAGGGTGCGTTCAACAGCCATGCTACGTTCTCCAAACTTATGGTTAATAAAAAAGGCCTGGCATTCTATCAGGATTTGCTTACGCTGTCGCAGTCGGCAAGCCTTGCGGGAGGCATTGACTCATTGACCACCAACCTGCGCGTGATAGAGTATGAGCCAACAAATCAGGCCATCACAAAACAACTGCCCGTTCATGCACCTTGAAGGTGTCTTTGCTGGCGCGTTTTTAGAGTGTCTGCTTGACGTTAAGGGCTGGACATCCCCACAGCTTTTAACTCTTTCAATTGGGGAAATGGAGGAATATTTTATGGCAAACATTCAGGAAATTGATAAGGCAATTGGCGCTCATGGCATGTGGAAGGTGCGCCTTAAATCGGCAATATCCACTGGCAAATCTGAAATTCCGGTGACAACAATCCGGATGGATAATCAATGTGCATTTGGTCAGTGGTTATATGGGCAGACGTTAAATGCATCGGACAAGACAACACCAAACTATAAAACCGTGAAGGACCTGCATGCCGAGTTTCACAAGGTTGCCGCGAAAGTTGCAGAATTAGCTTTGTCTGGCAAGAAGGATGAGGCTGATCATGTTCTATCCAATGAATTCTCGACTGCTTCAATAAAACTAACAGCCGCAATGATGGAGTGGAAGAAAATCTCCAAATAGTATCAAGCAAAATATATTGGCTCTTCGCGTAATCGAGTGGGTAAATTTCATGTTTTTTAGAACCTCGGGAGCATAGACGTGAGTATTTTTAGTCGCAGATATTCTTCATCGCGCAGGCCATATGCCCGGCGCTGGATGAC
>Ga0315268_10002401_pt1 | contig 21135 bp, 21 predicted proteins | sample C1_top_MG_FD_204535 | JGI IMG/M metagenome (GOLD analysis project Ga0315268, IMG submission 204535) | Sediment microbial communities from Yellowstone Lake, YNP, Wyoming, USA - C1_top | ecosystem: Environmental > Aquatic > Freshwater > Lake > Sediment | place: USA: Wyoming | collected 2017-08-01 | reverse complement strand
ATAGGCTGATGCACAGCTGGCGAATGAGGCCTGTGGTTCCGGAGAAGAGGCCTCTCGAAAAGGCCTCGCGGAGGGAGAGGCTCTCTTTCAAAAAAGGGTGAGATGGCTTCTAGCCCGCAGACCGAGAGGCTACGCGATAGTCTCCCTCGACGAATCCGTATTCACACAGGATGTGGAGGCGAGGAGGGTCTGGGCCGTGGAGGGCACCCGACCAATCCGCATAGCGGTCACAGACACGCATGGCCGCACCGTACTCTTCGGAGCCATAAGCCTTGATGGCAGACAATTATTCAGGCAGTACAAGAGGTTCGATGGAATATCCTTCCTCGACTACCTGAAGAAGGCCCACAGGAGGTTCAGGAGACTATACCTCTTCATGGATAGGGCACCCCAGCATACGAAGACCGGAAAGGTCCTAGATTACCTCAAAGCGTATAGGACGTCGATCAGGGCGAGATGGTTCCCTGTAGGCTGTCCGGAGTTCAATGTGATGGAGGAATGCTGGAGGCAGGGAGAGAAGGACCTCTCCGCGATGCCACGCTTCCCGTTATCATTACAGGAGCTCAAGAGGACTCTCGCAGGATACTACAGGACGAAGAGGTTCAACCTCGATATGCGAAAATTCCTCTTGACCAACAGGTGTTTATGAACTTATGTCATCCAGGATAGGTCATGCTCCCGATGTGAAGCTGTGGAACTACGTAGGAATTCTTGGAGATAGAATCGTGGCCACATCAATAGTCATCAAGCGGCTCAAGCTGGATTCATAGAAACTCGTGCAGCCTCCTGAGGGCTTTCATCTTCTCGTTCTCCCCGACATTCGCGTTCCGGGTCGCGTCTTCGATAATCTCGATCGTTTGGTCGTAGGTTCTCCTATCTACAGGGTACGGGATGCCGTCTTTGCCTCCGTGTGCAAAGCTGTACTTAGCAGGGTCCTTCCAGGAAGGCGCCGTCCCGTAAACGAGTTCGGAAACCAACGCCAATGCTCGGATGGCTTTCGGTCCGATGCCTCGGATCGCTACAAGTTCCTCGTAACTGCCGGGCTGAAGCTCGTACGCTCGGCGAAGCGCTTCCCTCGTTCTCTCGGACAGTCCCACTATCGAGTGCTGGGTCGGCATGATGAGACTCAACATTTGGTCGTGATCAGGTAGATACTGATCGATCGACGATTGCCCCGGACGAAGACTGAGACTCTTCAGGTGATCTGGATTGTCTCGGACAAGGTCCAGGCTGACCTTTCTCGAATTTTCGCTCCCTCGAGCGGTCATGTCGAGCACAGGTTGCCCTCGACTGTCGCTCGCGATCCCCGAATGAGGCTCCTCAACGAAGCTACGAACAGTATCTGACAACCAGTGATAGCGTCGTGCTAGGCGTCCTTGCATTCCTTGTTGGACAACGGTCCAATCTCCATCTTCGCTGAGCATGAAGGTGTGGTGATAGAGTTGGTATCCGTCCTGCACGCAACTGTTGTCGACCTTCGCCGCCATCTTGCTCGCGTATTTGAGGGACTCAACCCGATGAGAGGATAGCGAGAAGAGGTCGCTGACCTCTTGGATTTCGTCCTGAGCTCGTCTTGAGGCTCGCCCTTTCCCTCCGCAGACCGCGACGCCGAATTCGTGTGGTACTATTGCTTCTTTCAGCGCTCCGCATACGGTGGTTGTCAACCCGGATGAATGCCAGTCAAAGCCGAGAGTGCATCCGAATGCCTGAAAGAAGAAGGGGTCGCTAATCCTCCTCAGAAATTCCTGTCTGCCATGCTCCTGCACAATGAGCCTGACGATCGCTCCGCCGAGGCGCTTCATCTCCGCGAAGAGCCAAGGCGGGCACCTGCCGGGGTGCAGAGGAAGCTCAACTAGGCCAGCCCTTCTCATGGCATCTGGCAAGTCCATGTTCCTCTAGATTAATTGTGGGAGGCTTCACTCGACACTTGCTCGGCTGGACGGCGCTTTGCCTGGCACGCTTTGGTTTGGATGGATAATGGGTTCTGTCGGTTCTCAGCGTTGGAGTCCGTTCACCTGATCCTTTCTTCGATCGCAAGACCAGGCTTGGATTAGTTCCCCTTTGTCAAGCGTCACTCTCTCAAACCTCCGGTCGTGTGGCTCTGAACATCTCAGATCAAGGGTGGATAGCCGCCAGAACGGAAAGACCGTGGAGGTGAAAATGAGATTGGCAAAATAATCGAAGGGAAAGAGATCCTACTGGGGCATACTGATCGGCGTGATCATAGTTGTCCTATTGGCTGCGGGAGCGTACGCCTACTACCAACCGGGTATGCCTGCTACCCAGCCTCAAGCCAAGACCGAGACTCTAAACATAGACATCAAGACCATCACACAGAACGGAGTCGAGCACCACATTTTCGACCCGGGGACAATAACTGTCCATAGGGGCGACCACATAGTCCTGACCGTAACCAACATGGATCAAGACCACACACATGGTATCATGATTCGTGAGTTAAACCTGAACACAGGACCGCTCACAAGCGGCCAGTCAGCGAAACTCGAATTTGACGCAACCACAACTGGAACTTTCACGATACAGTGTTCAGTCCCAGGCTGCGCCGATGACCACGCGCAGATGATAGGTCAGCTAATCGTGACAGATTAGCGTGCGACTCTACCTTTCTCCAGTTCTTTTTTCCTTACTGTGTGTTCGAGATCACGCGGTAAGATAAATCGGGGTGTTTAACACCCTTCGCTAGATGTTTAACAAACCTCATCACAAAGCTCAACATACAAGTAAGCGGAACGCCACCATCCGCGACTACCTGTGCAAGGTTGGAATCCCGTGCGTGTCACCTCAAGCACTGTGCTGCTGATCGGCATCATAGCAGTGTCTGCTGCGTCGATTCTCATACGGAAGGCCCAAACGGAAGCGCCTTCACTGGTTATCGCGTCCTACCGCCTAACGATCGCATCGCTCGCGGTTGTGCCTGTGGCTTTGTGGCGTCATAAGAACGAATTCCATAAGCTTCGGGCAAAGGAGTGGCTGTTGGCCGCTGGTTCAGGCGGGTTCTTGGCGTTCCATTTTGCGGCATGGGTCACCTCTCTTGAGTACACATCGGTAACGAGCTCACTTGTGTTAGACGCGACTTCACCGCTTTGGGTCGCGGTCGGATCGTGGGTTCTCCTCCGCGAGCGTTTAACACGCCCTGTCGTCTGCGGTTTGATCGTCGCGGTGGTAGGCAGCTTCGTGATAGCTTTGGGTGATATGACGCAGGGGACCAGTAGTCATTCGCTGTTAGGGGATTCCTTAGCGCTTGTTGGCGCTCTAACGGTGACTGGCTACTGGATGATCGGCCGGCGTGTGCGTGGGTCACTATCGCTGGCACCGTACGTTGCGATCGTCTACAGCGTGGCGGCGGTTGTCTTGCTGATGATGGTCGCGGGAGCGCGTCAAGCTCTGACCGGGTACGACACGATGACTTATGTTTGGCTGGTGTTGTTGGCGCTGGTGCCCCAGTTGATAGGTCACTCATCATTCAATTGGGCGCTCGCACGGCTCCCTGCCGTGTTTGTGGCGGTTGCAACGCTTGGCGAACCAATTGGAGCCTCGGTGCTCGCGTATTTTCTCCTCGGCGAGGTTCCCACGACAATCAGGATTCTTGGTGCTGCATTAGTCCTTGCAGGTATCGCAACGACCATGAGGAGCCAGCCAAACGCTGCGTCAATCGAGCCCCAATAGACATCCGAGGAAATCACTTCACGGACGGTTGCAAGCTTCCCGTCGTGATGGCACTTAGATGGCGCCGCCGGAAGGACTCGAACCTTCGACCAACGGGTCGCTGCCATGTGGCTAACAGCTTCAGCCTCAATCTTGCCTGATCGAGTCCGCTGCTCTACCACTGAGCTATCGCCTATGATCAGACGCTTGATCGTAAACGGCGGCTCTTTTCGGCGGCACCGGTTTCACCGAGCCGCGAGTCACTTATTTAAGAATTCATCATGAGCCGAAAACGGACCAGATCGATCACAGATTATGTCGCCTTGTTAAGGGGCCGTCTATGCTTTAATATTGCGCGTAGGGCGATCTCAACTCGGTTCAGGGAAGAGTCTTCTTGTCGATGGTGCGAGATCGAGGCTTCAAGGAAGCAACTAGGATCGAAGAAGCTCGTCGCATATTCTATGAAACTCTCCCGCCCGCGTTGTTGCCCCCGGAACTGGTGCCAATTCAGGGTGCGCTGAATCGGATACTCGCTGAAGATGTGAGAGCTGACACGAGTGTCCCCCCGTTTGAGAAGTCGGCCATGGACGGTTATGCCGTGGTCGCGGAGGACACGTTCGGTTCCTCGCAGACGAACCCGAGCTTGCTGAAGTTGATCGGAGAAAGCAAGATCGGAGAATTGCCGATGATAGTTCTCAAGAGGGGGGAGACTGTTGCAATTGCAACTGGGGCACCGTTACCGCAGGGTGCCGATGCCGTTGTGATGGTTGAGGATTCGAAGCGACTGGACACTGGGGATGTGGAGATCCACTCGCCGGTTGCGCCTGGCGAAAATGTTGCACGGGTCGGCGAGGATGTGAAGCAGGGCACGGTTGTGCTGGATACTGGAAGGAAGCTCAAGCCTCCTGACCTAGGGCTTCTTGTCGCTCTGGGTAGAAAGGCGATCAATGTGGTGCGGAAGCCTAAGGTCGGTGTTTTGTCGACTGGTAATGAGTTGTCAGATGCGAGCCCAGGCACAGCTGGAAAGATTGCCGATGTCAACCGGCCCATGCTGATGGCGATGGTAGAAGAATGCGGGGGCACACCTCTGGATTTGGGCATTGCGAGAGATCATGCTGAGGAGATCTCTCAGAAGCTCAAGCAGGGGCTCAAAGCTGCGGACCTCGTCTTGGTGACGGCGGGAACGTCTGTTGGCAAAGGTGACCTTGTGCCCGACGTTATCAATACGCTTGGGAAACCTGGGATGCTGGTTCACGGTATAGCGATGCGACCATCATTACCTACTGGGTTGGCCGTAGTAGATGGCAAACCAGTCATATCGTTGCCTGGTCTTCCGGTCTCTGCGATGTTTGCTTTCTCAACTTTCGTTCAACCTCTCATCTTGAGGATGCTGGGAACGGAACCGGATCCCCAGCCTAGAGTCAAGGCCAAGGCCACGAAAAGGATCGTTGGGGTGCCTGGATTTCGCACATTCATACGTGTCCGAGTCAGAGAATCAGGAGGAAAGGTCTACGCTGAACCTCTTCGCGCTCCCGGTTCAGGGATACTGAGCACGCTCACCCGAGCAAACGGAATCGTTGTTATCCCAGAGAACCTTGAAGGATACGATGAAGGAACAGATGTCGAGGTCCAGCTATTCAGGCCTGTAGAGCGAGGTGAAGATGCTGGGAGACCGTAAAGTCTTCAGAACCCTAGTCACGATTGAGGAAGCCCTCGCCGAACTGCGCAAGCATTTCAGACCTGAACCGACATCGACCGATGAAATCCGAGCCTCCGAGGCGATGGGACGAACCCTCGCGGAGGACATAATCTCCCCCATTGATGTGCCAGGCTTCGACCGAGCAGCAATGGACGGCTACGCCGTAATTGCTGAGGACACGTTCGGAGCTGATGACGACAATCCGAAAAGACTCAGGATCGTCGGTAGATGCGAAGCCGGCCAACAAATCTCGATCCCCGTTAACAAGGGCGAGGCTATAGAGATCTCAACTGGGGCCCCTGTTCCGCGCGGATCGAATGCGGTCGTGATGATCGAGCATACTCGCCGCAGTAACTCTACGCTTGAGATCTTCCGATCAGCCGTGCCTAGCGAGAACATAGCAGCCGCCGGGTCTGATATTATGGCAGGCGAACTGGTGCTTCGCAAGGCTGAAACGATAACCCCGCGCGAAGTCGGAGTGCTGGCAGCGCTCGGAACAGAGAGAATTAGGGTCTTCAAGAAACCGCGTGTGGCGATCCTCTCAACCGGTAATGAACTTGTCCCTCCGGGAGCTTCTCTGACGTACGGAAAGATCTACGACATTAATGCGAGCGCTATCGCGGCCAGTGTGGCTGAATGTGGAGGGGACCCCATCAATCTCGGCATTGTGCCCGACGATCCCGCAATGATAGAGCAGAAGCTGAAGCAAGCACTTCAGCATGCCGAGATGGTCTTGACTTCCGGTAGCACCTCCGCTGGGGTCGGAGATCTGGTCTATCGGATTATTGACAATCTCGGCAAGCCCGGAGTGCTCGTTCACGGAATATCTGTCAAGCCCGGCAAACCTGCACTTGTCGCAGTTGTAGACGGTAAGCCTCTGATCGGTTTGCCGGGATATCCGACGTCTGCGCTCATGATATTTCATGTGCTCGTCGCTCCGCTCCTCAGAGGAATGTCGGGCCTGACTCAGCGAGCAGTGGTTGTTGTCGACGCTAGGCTCGCGTTGAAAGTGATCTCAGCTAAGGGAAGACGCGAACTCCTGACAGTCCACCTGACGAGAACAGCAACGGGGCAATATCTCGCCTACCCGACCACGGGTGGATCCGGTGCAATAAGCTCGTTCTCTCTTTCTGATGGATTCATCGACATACCTGACACGATCAGCTTCGTCGAGGAAGGTGAGCAAGTCAAGGTCCACCTTTTTGGGACGGGCTTGAATCCTGCTGATCTGATTGTTATAGGAAGCCACTGCGTCGGAATCGATGTCTTAATCAGCGCTGTTCGCGAACACCGACCTGAGTTCGTTGCGAAGGTCATTAACGCGGGATCGCTTGGAGGACTTCACGCCGTGAAGCGCGGCGAGGCTGATGTTGCAGGCGTGCACTTGTTGGACGAGCCGACGGGCGAATACAACGTTCCGTTCTACCACAGATTCGGGCTGAAAGACAAAGCCGTCTTAGTGAGAGGCTATGCGCGTGAACAAGGTTTCCTGCTTCCCAAAGGTAACCCGAAGAGCCTGCGCGGCTTCGATGATCTCCTGCGCAGAGATGTCACGTTCATCAACAGGAACCGTGGTTCCGGCACGAGAATTCTGACGGATTCTCGCCTCTCCATGATCGCGGCCTCTAGAGGCGTCAAACTTGAGGAGCTAACTAGGGAAATGCACGGTTACACGTCTGAAGCGAAGTCTCATTCTGCGGTGGCGGCCGCGGTAGCTCATGGTAGAGCCGACATCGGCGTGGGCATTAGGACGGTTGCAGAGCCCCATGGGCTTGACTTCGTGAAGATCAGCGATGAATCCTTTGATTTCCTATTGTCGAGGGATCGCCTAGAAAAATCGTCGGTGCAATCATTCCTGGATGCACTCAAGTCGGAAGAGTTCAAGTCTTTGCTCAGCGTGAGGGCTCCTGGATTGAGGCCAAGTTCCAGTACTGGAACGATCTTGTTAGCTTGATCCCAGCGGTTGCTGCTTAGAGCGTCGGATCTTCTGAATCTCTGCTGCCAAATCTTTCAACACCCTTGACCTAGGTTTGTCGCCGCGCTTGACCAGAACGCAACCTGTCTTCTCCCACCAGCGAGAAGGAAGCGCCGAGTGCGGTGAGGACTGTGGTTCGTAAGAGAGATTCTTGGCGGCGTGTTCCAGTTCGTCAACTCGTGGCGCTTGAATTGACTGTGGTTTCGCGAGGTGTCTCCCTTGGGATCTGGACTTTGTGGAGTCGAGCGCTGCGGGCCAGACCACCATCTTTCCATTCTGCTTCAACACGTGAACGTCCTACTATCGTTGGGTGGTTCTGGAGTTCAGTTGAGGAGGAATCTGAGTTTAGCCTTTCTGGACAAGGATTGCGTTAACGACGCCGTGTTGTCCTGGTCGCGAGGTCACCCGAGCCTGCCCGAGAGAGGTCTCAAGTATGGCGCCTTTCGTTATCACGCCTCGGCGTTGGTAATCAACATTGGCCGGATTTCTCACTACGCTTTTGATCTCGGTCTTCTCCGTCTTGCCGGTCGCTGGGTCGGTTACGTTCGCGAATTTGGTCGCTAGCACGCTAAGTTTGATGCTGCCGCCGCGTCCACGTTTCGGTACTATTCGAGGTTCGCCGATCACGGTCGCTGCTGGGTCACTGCCCATCTCATATGCGCGTTTACCTCGGAAGACCTTCCTTCGTCCTCCCGACCGTTTCCGCTTGTGTAGGTCACCGTGCCATTGAGGCAAATCAGTGTCGCTCCAAACTCACGCGTGCACACCTCGCAGCACAGCATATAAGAATTGCTTGCTCTGTCGGGGCGCCTTTTCATGAGGTTCGGCATGGATCGTTTGACTGTCCTGAACTTGGTTGACTGGTCACCACGGATTCGTTCAGTGATAAATACTCACGTTCGTCTACCTTCAGAATCACGAGGAATCACGAATGAGAAGCGAAGTACTATTCGCACTTTTCGGAATGGTTTCCGTCGGCGTGGCCGATGTCCTGCGCAGAAGAGGTTTGATCTCTGGTGGGTCACCAGTTACCTACATGGCGATTGAGACGGCGTTTATTGCCACGTTTTCATTTATTGCCATGTTGATTCTCGAAAAAGGGCCGCATCTGAACAAGGATATCCTAGTGTTCTCGCCCGCGACAGGTTTCTTGGTCTTTGCTGGTATCTTGGCGCTTTTGATCGCCCTCAGTACTGGTGAAGCAAGCAGGTATGCGCCAATCACCAGATTGGGTTTCGTGGTAACGTTTCTGCTGGCGATTTTCGTGTTCGGCGAAAAGCTGACCTTATGGAAGGGAGTTGGTGTGTTTCTGGCTGCGGTGGCCGCAGTTCTGCTATCGCTTGATATCTAGCAGTGGATCTAGCGTGTCTCATCCTCTGTCCACGTAGCATTCTTCACATGTTCGGATTGCTTCGACGTAATCCATGTAGGGGCCTCTGACCGTCGTGCCTACGTATCGAATGCAGTCGAAGCAGACTGGTTTGCCACAGAATCTGCACTTAGCCCATCTCCGCTCCTCATCGTCACGCATGAGCACACGTCCGCATTCAGTGCATCTGAGATCAGAAGTTCTCTCCTCATGAATCATAACCACGCCTCCTCCCGGTTTTCGGTCAGAGTTCTAGAGGTGACTTGCCTGCGGCTCTTGCAAGATCGGCTGCTGTGAAGATGCCGATTGGCTTGCCATCACGAACGACTACGAGCCGTCTTACCTTCATCTGGGTCATGATGCGTGCGGCCTCTTTGACATCAGTGGTTGCGGCCACTGTGATCAGCGGTGACGATGCACAAGTGCCGACTTTGATCCTAACAAGGTCCTTCGTCTCAGGAAGGACTCTTGATATCAGATCTCGCTCGGTGAAGATCGCGTTGGCGACTCCTTTGCTGGACACAAGAATGCTCCCGATGTGCTTCTCTCCCATCAACTTGCAGGCGTCAGCCACCGACGTTTCCGAGTCCAGCGTCAGTGGGGGTTGACTCATGAAGTCTCTGACGGCGACCAATCGTTTCACACCCATGGGGTCTAGGTTGCCTTAGGATAAGTCCCTATGTTCTGGCGGCAATCGATCCTATTCACTATTGATACTGGATGGCTCCGAAGGGGTGGTCGGATTCGTCTCTTCTTGCGGGGAGCTCGTCTGCGCTTCTTGCGGTTCAGCTGGGCGCGGAGCCCCGGATTGGGCTGACTTTAGGTCTTCGATCATCTTCTGAATCTGCTTCTTCATGAGTCGCGAATCCTGACTCAGGTTGAAATAGTCGCAGAAACTCGGGGTTGTCCGAAGGAGTTTCGATCTTCCCAGCTTCTCCTCTGAGATCAGTCCCATGTCTCGCAGTTGCTTCACGTGTCCATAGGCGAGGTTGCCTCTTACCTTCACAACATGCGACTGGGGGACAGGTTGACGCAGAGCAATGTAGGACAGCGTCTTCAGCGGACCAGGAGTGAGAAGTTGTCTTGTCGCTAAGCGCTTTACGCTCTTCGAGTATTCCGGCTTCAGCTGCATGACATATCGTCCGTCAGAGAGTTCGAGGACCTCCAATGCTCCTGAATGTTGAGCGTACTTCTCCCTCAACGCTGCTGCGAGCTTACGTATCTTCTCCTCCGAGCGTAGGTTAAGGATCGATCCAAGAACGCCAAGGTCGAGCGGCTTTCCGGTTACGTATAGGGCGGCCTCGATCAGCGAGATCTGATTCCTCATGCGCTCGTCTGATCCCGTCTCGATCTGTTGGGTCTCAGACAACTTTGGCCGCCACCTCAGGCAGGCTGATGATTATGTCGCCCCGGTCTTCTTTCTGACTTAGGCTTACCCTATTCTGCATGACTAGGAACAAGAGGATGATGAAGACTCTGACAGTGTCCAGCAACGTTGAGTCTTTGGTCAGTTGAATGAATGATAGCGTGGCTGTCCCTGAGGCCTTTCCCAGAAGGTTCGCGTAGAATACCTCTATGTTCTTCTCGATATTGGCAAGGAATTCATCCATCTGCTCGAAGATCTCTGGAGGACTGAGCAGGCTTTTTCTTTCAGCGAGAGCGACGCTCTCGCGTTTCAGAACCTCCTCGAGGACCGAGAGAACTTGCTCGATGGACGTTGAGGTGTATTCGAATCGGATCGGAAACGGGAGGGGCGGTGGGACTTCCTCGTTCGGCCTCGCGATCGGGGGCTTCGGTGGTTCCTCCATCTTGAGCACGAGTTCGGACTTCATCCTATGGATCATGGAAGATGAAAGGAGAGCAGTCCCAGAAGCGGAGAAGTCGATGAAGCCCCGCTTCTTCATCTCTGAAAGGAACGCGTTCAGCAAGTATGTGATGTTCACATCCCATGGCTTGATGCGGTGTAGTCTGAGCAGGTCGAAGAGAATCATGTATGGGGGCCGCAACCAGAATGGTTTCTCGGTTATGTCCACTAAGCCGCCACCTGCGCCATCGGCATCTCCACAACCTGCGAGACGCCGTCTTGTATGAAGACGCCGTAAACCCTGTTTGCTCTGGATATCGCGGTGTCTTTCAGGGACACTACAAGGAACTGTGACCCTTTCGATCGGTCGCGAAGCAGTTCGGCAAGCCTCTGAGAGTTCACCACGTCCAAGTGAGCGTCGATTTCGTCAAACATGTAGAATGGCATGGGATGTATTGCCTGAAGCGCTAGCAAGAAGCAGACGGTGCTGACTGATTTCTCGCCGCCGCTTGCGCTACTGATTGTCATCTCAGATTTGCCGGGGAATTCGAGCATGACATCGACTCCGCCCTTGAATGGATCTTCGGGGAACTCGAGAACCATTCTTCCTTTGCCTGTACCTGTGATCTTGGCAAAGATCTCCTGGAAAGTGGTGTTGACTTGGTTGAATGCTCGCATGAACATGTCAAACTTCTTCTTGTCGAGTTCGTTCATGAATTCGATGATCGCGTGACGTTCTTTCTCTATCTCGTAAATCCTTGTCGCCAACTGCTTGTAGTTGTTCTTGTGGTCCTCGTACTGACTGACCGCTAATTCGTTGACCGCTCCGATATGTTCAAGTTCACGTTTGAGGGCGTTCAGCGATTCTTGTATCGATGGGAGCTCTTTGGGATCCACCTCAACGAGTTCGTTGTATCCTGACTGCTTGATCTCAGTCCAGAAAAGCGAGGCGCGCATCTCTTTCTCTTTGATTGTGGAGTTAAGATCCGCGATTTCACGGTTCAGCGGTTCAAGTTGATTGATTATTTTCATCAGCTGGGCTTCAAGGTTCTTGAGGGTCTGCTCGAACTCGTTCCGCTTCGCCTTTGCGGAGGTCACGCTCCTCAGTATTCCCTGCCTTTGATCCTGAAGTTGCTTGATTGTTGCTTCGCGGCCGGCCAGTTCTTGATTCGACGCCTCGATCTTTGTCTGTATGTCTGCGATTTGCTTCTCGATCGATGCGATTTGAGCCTTCATCTGGTCTCGGTTCTGTTCAGACGTTGCGACATAGGCCTCGAGTGTGGAGATCTTGCTTTCAAGTTCAAGTCTTCCTTGAATGAGCTCGTTCAGCTCATCGTACAGAGCCGCGTGCCTGCTCTCCAATTCGGCCAGCTCGTCAGATTTTGCCTTGAGTCCAAAAGAGGATCTTTCTTTCGTCAGTAGACTATGCTTGTCCTGGAGATCCTGTCTTCTGTCCTGGGAGGATTTGAGATTGGAATTCTCGTGTTCGATCTCTTCGCGGAGCGTTGCGACACGTTTATCAGAGTTCTCAATGGCCTTCGCGGTTCGCTCAAGATCCTGCCCTATCGTATTGGCTTCTCTTTCCATCGCTTCGATCAAATTCTTGCTCGCGGACTTGCTCTCGGTCAGGTTAAGGATCTCTTCTCTCAGTCTCTCCAGGTCCTTCTTGCTGCGTTCTAGGAGGCTTTCCAGCGACGTAACTGCGGATGTAACATCTGCAAGGGTTGATTCCTTGGGCACGAGCTTTCTAGCATCCAAGGGTTCACGGTAATATCCAATTTCCATGCCCCCTCCTGGCTCATAGAGGTCACCAGCGACCGATACCGCCCGGAAACCTTCAAGGGAGGCCAAGAAGGCTGACCTCTGCGTTGCGGTAAGTATCGTATCGCCAAAGACGAAGTTGATTGCACGATCGAACGGCCCAAGGGGTTCAACATAGTCCTCCATCGCGCCGAGGACGCCTTCGATGTTTGGAGGCGGCTCAACCTTCTTGGTAGGATAGAGGCTCTCGATCGGAATCAGTTTGACACGTCCGAGTTTCGTTCTTCTGAGGCTTTCTATGCATCCGATCGCGCTGTCTATGTCTTTGACGACTACTGATTTCATCCATCCTGCTGATGCCGCCTCGATGGCTTTGCGATATTCCTCCTTGAGGCTTACTAGATCACATAGGCGTCCGTGGATTCCTGCAATTGCGCCTGATCGGCCCATCTCCTCGATCAGTTCGAGGGCAGAGTCATCGGATCCGACAACTTCTGCCACGTTCTTCTGAGTCTCAACTTCCGCGAGAGTCAGTCTGGCCTTCTTTGATACTTCAGCTGCATGTGCCACCTCAGCCTGCTTCTCAACCTCGACCTTCGTATACTCGGCAAGGTTGGCTTCGATTGTGTTCAGCCTTGACTTCTCTTGCGCGAGAAGCTTCGCAATCTCCTCTGTTCTGCTTCTTATCTCCGAGGACAGTTCCTCGAGTTCTCGTCGGCGTGACTTCAGCGTCTGGATATGTCCTTCGAGAAGTGCGATCTTCGAACTGCTTGCCTTCGCCTGGGCATCGATCTCTATCAGCTGGTTCGTGAGTTCGGCGATCTGGTCGTCTATTGCATTAGCCTCACTCGATTTCTCGCCAATCTTCTTTCTGGATTCCGTGAGAGATGCTGAGAAGGCTTCTCGTTCCTTGCGCTTGGCTTCGAGAAGACCAGCATGTCCGGTGAGTTGGTCTCTGCAGTTTGCCAGATCAGATTTGGATTGTGCGATTGATTGATCTGCTTGTCCTATGCGTTTCTCAAGATCGGCTTTCTGAAGTTCGAGGGATCTTGTTGTCCTCTTTGATGATTCAATCTCGGCCTTCAGGCCTGCAACGTTCGCGTTCACGTCTCCGATATTGCGTTCGATCTTGAATAGGTCAGCACTGCCCTTGTCAACAATCGTCTCTTCGTAGCTCTGCCGTTCGGACTCGATCCTTTCTCTCTCTTTGGAGATCTCATCTTTCTTGGCCTTGACCTGCTCGATAGTCTGCTGCTTCTCGACGACCTCTTCTCGAAGATCAGCTATCTGAGTCTGGAGCTCAGCTATCTTATGAGAGGTCAGCTGGGCTTGGAGTCTGCCGGTCTCTTTCTTGAGCTGCTGCGACCTGAGGTAGTCGTTTCTTTCCTTTTCCAGCGCTTCGACTCTAAGGCGAACCTCGTCGGTTCGAGCGGATGCTACCTTTATGTTCAGGTCGGCCTGTTGGAGTTGGATCTCTGCTTCCGCCTTCTTGGAGTCATACACTGCTATTCCTATCATGTCCTCGATGATCTTCCGTCGTTCTTCATGTGTCACTTCAGCGAGTCGGGTGATCGCATGCTGCTGAACGATGTTGTGGCCTGAAACTTGTATGTCTGCGGATGAGAGTATGTCGGTGAGCTGCTTTCTTGAGACGCGCCGTCCGTTCAGTCGGTAGATACCTTCGCCGCCTCTTCTGAATTCCCTTGAGATCGTGACGAGTTCAGCGTCCACAGGGATACGACGATCCGCGTTGTCGAACTGGATTCCTGCGTAGGCGGATTTCACGGCGGCGTGGGGGGATCCTCTGTGGATGAGGTCCGTGATGGTTCCGCCTCTGAGCTCTTTGGCACTCAGTTCTCCCAGCGCGAACTTCACGGAATCTATTACGTTGCTCTTCCCGGAACCATTAGGGCCTGTAACCACGGTTAGGCCACGATCAAGGTTCAGGGACACTTTCTTCCCGAAGGTCTTGAAACCTCTAAGATCAATCCTGCGAATGTAGACCAAGAGCTAACCGATCCCGCCGTGCTACGCTATGCCTTCGAGACTAGACGATCATGTCGTGAAGCCAATCGACTTTGAATCCATATTGGATGTGACATAAACCTTGGCGCGAGCTCTCGGCGCTCGCAATCCCATATATCGACGCCAGAGTGACTTGCGGAGAGCCTGCACGACTAGTATCCGAATCTTCTCTGGCGCTTCTGGTAAGTTCGGACTGCTCTGAGTAAATCTATTCGCCTGAATTCCGGCCAATATACATCTAGAAAGCAAAATTCGCTGTAGGCCGACTGCCACAGGAGGAAACCGCTCAGCCTCTCTTCTCCGGATGTGCGTATGACGAGATCGGGATACGGGTTTGGAAGATGAGCCGTATAGAGGTACTTCATGAAGAACTGTTCGTCTATCTCTTCTGGCTTGGCTGAGCCCGTTTTAACATCGCCTGCAATCTTGCGTGCGGCATCAATAATCTCAGTTCTTCCGCCGTATGCAAGGGCAATGTTCAGGTAATGTTTGTCATATGATTCTGTTGCATGTTCGATCTCTTGGAGTGCTTCCTGTAGGCGCTCAGGCAACATATCCAAACGCCCAAGGGCCTTGACTCTTACCTGATTCTGATGCAGCCTCGGGTCTTTCAGTAGCTTCCTCGCCTCTCCTTCGATGATGTCGAATATTGTGTCTACCTCTTGTTTTGGCCGGTTGAAGTTCTCCATTGAGAAGACATAGAGCGTGATTGTCTTGATGGCGAGATCGAGGCACCATTCTAGGAAGCGCTCGCTCGTTTCTGCTCCGTATCGGTGACCCTCATACAATATGCCAGAACGTGCGATGGCCCAGCGTCTATTTCCGTCTAGTATGATGCCGAGGTGTTCGGGGATCGGTTGCTTTCTGACCTGTCCGTTCAGCCACTTCTCATAGATGGCGTACGCACCGATCGTTCGCAGGAAGCCTTCCAACATGCCTCCTCACGTCGCAGTGGCTCGTGAGAGAGCCTTCCCGCATTTGCAGCTCCGCGCGACCGGGATCTCCGCGATTGCATCTTTGAGTAACGATTGCACTTCTGGCAGGACTTTCCTGGCCAGCTCACCAACTTCAGATGCGGTCAGAGCTTTCTGGAGTCCTGCTGCCATGTTCGTCACGAAGCATACCGCCCCGTAACAGATCTCAAGTTCGCGTGCGAGAAACGCCTCCGGCGCAGATGTCATTCCCACGATGTCGCATCCTGCGTTTCTCATCATCCTGATTTCAGCTGGTGTCTCGTAGCGTGGTCCATCTGTGCACGCAAGTACGCTCTCATTCCAGACCTTCCGGGACGACCGCTTGGAGACTTCGGTTAGTGTCTTGCGGATCTCCGGGCAGTAGACATCGGTCACGTCAACATGCACCACAGGTTCCGAATCGTAGAAGGTCTGTGCCCTTAGTCTCGTGAAGTCTACGAGGTCTACGGGAATGGCGAGATCGCCGGGCCGGTAGTTCTCCCTCATTGCGCCGACAGCATTCGTTGCGATTATCCTTTCAACTCCGAGTTGCTTTAGGCCCCACAAGTTGGCTCGGTAGTTCACCTTGTGCGGGGGCGATTCGTGGCGAGTTCCATGTCTCGGAAGGAAGAGGACTCGGATCCCGTTGACTTGGCCGATTGTAATCTCCGGAGATGCTCCGTACGGCGTGTCTATTCGTTTTGTCTCTCCCTGTCCAATCAGCTTCTCAAATCCCGAGCCGCCGATCAGCCCTATTCTGACGTTGGACAAGAGACATCCGCCGAGGCGATTCTGTGACCTGTGGTCAGGTCACAGGATGCAGGAATATAAGGAGTGCCAGCGCGGGCGGCTAGATGGCGCCTTTCTCCATCAGCGCCTTAAACTCCTCAAGAGACAGCCTCTTTCCTTGCCCCAGCTTCTCGGCGCCAGATTTCTCAAGCTTCTCGCGGACTTCCTGCGCTTTCCGAAGCTTGACCATCGGCCCTGACTGCGCGATCTGTTGGCGCAGGTCACGGATCTTGACGAGGTTCATGACATAATCCTTGTGAGTGTTGTCTGCACCCTTCAGGGCCTCTACGAAAGCTGCATGTGCTTTGTCCGCCTCTGCCTTGACCGCTGATGCAGACGCGGCTACCTCGACCAGTTTCTTGTGGACGACCTCGCTTTCTTCGACGACCTTTGTCATCTGTTCATGGAGCGATTGAGCCTGAAGTCTCTTGCCGCCAATGGTCGCCTTCGTTCCCACGATCTTGTATCTGAGAGACTCCGCCTTCTTTGCAACAAGCACCTTGGCCTCAAGTTCCTTCAAGCGCTTGATCATCTCCTTCTCAGCCTTGGGAGTGAGAGTGGTAGTCTGCATCTTCCATTCCAGCCGATTGAACTCTTCAGCCGCCCTTCGCGGGTTCCCGTCCATGCGCTCCGAGATCTCGACTGACTTGTTCCTGAGCTTCTCAAGTCTCTCCCGTTCAGCAACCGCGGCATCACGTGCCACGTTTCGAGAAGCCTTGAGCTCCTTAACCTTACGGTTAAGCTCGTCTCTCTTGGCCTTGAGAGTCTTGACTTCACCGATCAGTCGCTTGAACTCCTCATTCAACCTGTTGCGTTGTTCAAGCAGTTCCCTAGCTTTCTGGTTCAGAGCCTCGCGTTGCTCGACAAGATGGACATTCGATTCCCTGAGTGCACTGATTTCCCGGAGCAATGCCTCAGTGTTCTCTGACAAGCTGCTCTGTACCTTTATGCCGCTGTCGGAAGATGCATGATTGCTCATAAGACTTTCTCGAAACCCAACTAGCCGACTACCACGCGACTCTGACAGATCTGTGGCCAGCTTAGCCCGTAGGTCTGGAAAACTGATCGTTCAGAGGACACCTAGCCCGAAAGCAGCATTCGCGCGTCTGCCACTAGGGCTCCCCGTTCGTACACCATCGTAGGGTTCAGGTCCATCTGGTCAATTTGGGGGTTCTCAGTCACCAGACGCGAGGCGGACAAGAGTATATTGACTATTGCGTCTTGATCGGCAGGGGGAAACCCACGGTATCCACCAAGAACAGAGTATCCCTTGATTTCGCGAATCATCTCGCGTGCGTCGCGTTCTTCGAGCGGGGTTATACGAAAGGACACGTCCTTGAGTATCTCGACGAAGACACCTCCCAGACCGAAGACAATCGTGTGGCCGAACTGGGGATCGTTCACCGACCCGACAATCACCTCCGTGGCGTCGGGAGCCATCTTCTGGACAAGGACTCCCAGGATCCGTGCATCCTGTCTGTGGGATCGTACATTTGCCAAGATTCGCTGGTAGGCGGACTCCACCGCGTCACTTGAGAATAGCCCGATCATGACGCCGCCTACCTCGGTCTTGTGAACTATGTCGGGAGAGACTATCTTCAGAACAACCGGATAGCCGAGCTCACCTGCAAACGCAGATGCGCTCGCAGCGCTCGTCGCGATCTTGAAACTGGGTGTGGGAATGCCATACTCAAGGCATATTGATTTGGCCTCGGGTTCCAGAAGGTTGTGACGACCTTCTGTCAGTGCCTTCTTGATTATCGCTTGCGCTTCCTCGGCGCCCAAGGTGAACCTACCTCGAAGTCAGGTACGGTGCAACCGCTTTAATACGGTTGCTCGAACTCTTTGCAGCAGATCGAAAAAGCAGCTTCACGTCGGAACCTGGTTGGGATCTTGAAACAAGACCGAAATTCGCAGAGGCTCATAATTCTCGGAACCACCCACGTGGACAAGTCTAGTATTGAACGTGTTCGTAGGACGATTTCAGAGAGGCGCCCCTCTGTTGTGGCAGTGGAACTTGACGAGGAGAGGCTCTTCGCTCTGAGAGATCCCGACCGAGGTAGGTTGGATTCTCCAATCCGCTCGGGCTTGCTGCCATGGATGATGGTATTGCTTGAAAGATCAGTAGGATCACTGACTGAAGTCTTTCCGGGAAGTGAGATGCTCCAGGCGGTTGATGAGGCTGAGAGAGTCGGCGCTAAAACGATCCTGATTGACAAACGGATCGACTCAATTCTGGAGCAGATTAGAGATACGCCCCTGCTCGAGAAATTGAAGATAGGTCTCGACCTACTGGCAGCTCTCTTCGCGATATCCACGAAACGAGAGACCGCTCAATTGATGAAGGCGAGCCTTGACGAGCTGATAGCGGAATTCGGCGCAAAGTATCCAACACTTTTCCGAATCTTGGTGACCGACAGGGATCGATACATGGCCGACAGGCTGCAAGAGATACTCGACTCAACGACCAGTCAGGTCATTGCGGTCGTTGGTCTGGGTCACGTGACTGGGATAATGCAATATCTCGGCAGGAATCGCCAAGCTCCCAGCATGAGCGGTCTTGGCGTGATATACGAGTGGACTCTGAATTCGTTTCCCTGAAGCGCGCGATCATGCCAGTGTTCTGACCGCAGCAAATCCGCCTCTAGCTGCATCCCACCAGGTACCAGCGAAAGCGATCAGAACGACGTCTCCCTTCTTCATTTTGACTTGGTTGTTGAGTCGCTCGAATGCTGCAGGGTTCCGTTTCGAGAGCGACTCTGCCACTCCCGGGAACCTCAGTGTCCTCCCGTCATGAAGGAACGTTACCGCACCAGTCGCGCCTGCCTTGATGGCGGCGTCGCGTTGCTCGATTCCTTGACCCAACCTGTGTGAGCGTCCTGCAACATGGAATAGGACACTCCGCGAGCCTAAACCCAGAAGCTCCTGATCTGATCTCCTGACCAGTTTCAGATGCTCATGCCTCATGAGAGCAGCTAGTTCACGGAATCCCTTTGGGTTTGCTCTGGTCCCGGCACGGTGTCGCACCGTGATCAGCCCATCTTCCTTCATGCGAGCGAGTATGCCTCGTGCAACACCTTGGGGCACACCAAGCATCTTTGCCAAGCGATATCTTCCGATTTCTCCTTCCGTTTTCAGTAGCCAGAGAATAAGCAGTTCCTGCTCAGGAAACACGCGCTTCAGCCGAAATCGCCACCCATGTCAAGCGGGATCGAGTATTCGTCATCAATTCGGATAATTCTTGTCTTCTACGTGAGACATGGCACGGGCTCGGAGGCAGCCTCGTCTGGCGGCTTATGGTCGGAGTTCCTCTCCGCCTGTAAGTGCTCTGGTTAGCGACGCGTTCAACTCGAGCAGACCCGCATTCGACTTCGCCGAGACTGGTATCGTCTCGAAGATCAAGCCTGTGGAATGTACCGCCACAGCTAGATCTCGGGCGATGAGCGAGCCGGCATCGCCTGATGTTGCCTCGAGCGCGTTTTCGAGTTGCTCTATTTCGCCAGCCCATCCGACCACTCTGTCCACTTCGTCATCAGAAACCAAATCAGCCTTCGTAAGCGCATATACTTGCGGCTCACGAAGTCGTGCATAAACTGCTGCCGCAAGGAAGAGGTTCGACACGAAGTTCAAGGGGTTCCTACAAAACGGCGCGTCCAACGTGTACAGAACTGCCTTCGATTCTTCACTGATGGCTTTGGAGAAGTACGGACCACTTTCTCTGAATGCAAAAAGTTCAATCTGTCCCGGAGTGTCAGCCAGCACGAAGTCGGGGCCCTCCTCCTCAAGTTCACCACGAATCTCTTCAAGGTGATCCGCTGCAATATCAGACGCCATTATGAGAGCACCGTTTGGACCGAGCTTGTACTTCTCCATCAGGTCATCTATGTCAACGTATGTTCGAACATCAACGTCAGGATTGTAGGGCAAAGCGGTTGCTCCTGGATCGAGATTGAGGGTCATGATGTTCTGTTCTGTGGAACGCAAGAACTCGGAAAATGATGCGACTAGGAGAGATTTACCGGATCCGGCCATGCCGACCACGAATATGACGAATACTGTGGTTCACCTTGCCCGTGGGCTGAGATTCATACAACTTCGAGATATGTCTTAACTGACGTGCGGAATGTGGACAGCGTCAGAAGCGGGACGTACGGAGGAGGGCCTCTCCTCTGTTGTGACGCTTCGGGTCTGGACGCCGAGGAGGCCGCTCGCGACCCGGATTCTACAGTCATGGAGATCCTGTATCTAGCCTGCCAGTCATTGCGGCCAATAGTGACTATGTGGGACTATGGTTCTTCTGCCTTCCCATTGGTATGCGATTGGAGAAAAGGCCCAATAGGGTATAGCACGGATCGTTGTCAAGTACTGCGAGCACGGATACAATGACTCTCCAAATCGACGATGCCGGAGTCGGTGACCTACTCCATGGGGTCGTAGTGGGCGCGTACCGCTCAGCAACCGGCGGATTCACCTACGAGATGGTAGATGTTGAATTCTTTCAGCAACCGAAGTTCGGCAGGAAGGCCTACCTTGAAGAGACTTCCAAGGTCGTGATGAGGATCATCGACAAGATGAAACTGGCTGAGAATGAGCCGATACTGATCTGCAGTAGTTACCTCTTCGAGAAAGCTGTGCGCGATCTTCGAGAGAAATACGGGAAGGAAAGAGTGACGGTCATGAAGATCACGGGAGATGCACAGCGCTTCGTGGAGACTGCTTACCTTGACGAAGTCCGAAACCTAGGATACGAACCGCTCTCGGAACGGGAGAACAAGAGGGCCAGAAGCTTCTTTCACATGCTACGTTGGCTCAAGAGGGACCCGCGTCGGCTCAGACACGCTAAGACAGGCTGGCCGCGGCTCAGGAGATACATGAAGCCACGCATGGCCCAAAGAGCGTTTCCTAAACAGCCTAGCAGGCGGAGTGTGTGGAGCTGCCAACGCTAGCAGCCTCGTTTTCTAAGCGAGAAAGTCTGAGCACAACAGCGGTCATGCTTATCACGGACCAAACGAAACCGAAGAACAAATTGAGGCTTGGGTTTGAAACAGCCGACATTCGAAGTAGTTGCGATCGGAAACGAGCTGCTCATAGGAA